>JAEEGI010001957.1_pt1 | contig 51116 bp, 49 predicted proteins | sample 8958751 | NCBI WGS metagenome assembly JAEEGI01 (sample SAMN16246545, study PRJNA631951) | gut metagenome | biome: gut microbiome; feature: rumen; material: KS-attached | host: Bos | place: Iran: Karaj | collected 2018-10
CCCGTCTCCCTCGGAGACGCTCATTTCGAGGACGTCGCCCACTTCGTCCAGGGCGAGGCCCATAATGTCGAATCCGCACCCGAGATTGGCGATGGACGCCGGTGCGAACACTCTTACCGTTTTCATAGGCAGTGGATATTTGTCAAGTTCAGGGAAGACGGACGTCTTCCGGGGTCTCGTGCAAATATAATAAATTTATTTAAAAATTTCGCTAAAAAGGCCGTTTTTGGCAATTATCATCAAAAAATACTATATTTGAAAAGTTTTACGTCCTATCCCCATGGCAGAGCGTCTCACATTCAAAGGTTGGCTCCGAGATTTCGTGAACAAGTTGCTACCGGTCGTCACGGGTATTGCAATCACCTTCACGTTGCAGGGAATTGTCAACCGGTCGCATGAACGGAAGTCCTTGCGGTCCGCGATGGAATTGGTGCGCACGGAGTTGAATTCCAATTTGAAAGACATTGATCATCTGAACGACTTCTTGGAGCAAGAAGTGATTTCCGCCAAATATCTTTCCGATCATCAGCAGGACTTGGCCTCCTGTCCGGCGGACATTGTGAAGTACCATAAGGGCCAGGTCAATGCCTATGTTTCGCTTGCGCTCAGCCAGAACGCCCTCGAACTGCTAAAGATGTCCTCCTTGTTCCCGAAGGTGGGAGATAACGAACTTTCTATGGCGATCATCCGCGCCTACGATGCCTGCGAACTGCTGCAAACGGACATCAACCGCCATTATTCCAAGTCCGGAGACCGGGTTCCCTGGCTGCGCCTTAACGACATCGAAGATTATACATTGGATATCCAAACGGCCATAGAGGCCATCGAAACTTTCCTCGTGAAACGATAAACCCAATCTGAATAGTATGAAAAAGCCCAATGCAAGTCACGAAAAAGTGATTATCAAACCGCGTCCGCCTCAGGATGAGGCCCAGGAAAGCCCGATCATCAGTTCGCCGGCGGATACGACGGCAGTGCCGGAGGTGAATCCGGCCGAAGAGCCGGCTGAAGCCGAGGAGGACGAAATGTAGTCGCAACTACGACAAATTGCCTCGCAAGAGCTCTCCCAGCATCGGGACGAGCTCTTTTTTTGCGTAGCGGAGGGAGAAGGGAAGCCGGCGCAGGAAGAGGCCAGCCGTGCCGAGCTTGCGGCGGAAAGGACTTTTGAAGAGGGAAGCCTCCCGCGCCTGGGAATGGTGTCCGAAATTGCCGCCTTCCAGGACGATCTTCAGCAGCGGTTCCGGGGAAGGTAGGGTGTCGTACAGGGGCTCGGCGCCCAGATACTGGTGCAGGAAAGAGAAAAGGAGCCGGTTCCAGCGCTCCAGGCCGGCGTCCCGGAAGCATCGGCGCAAGTCTTCCGGCGGAACGGAAAGGCGCTTGTATGCCATCGCCATGTCGCAGAGCTGCCGCAGGCCGATGCCGACGCCCATGCAGTGCTTGAGGATGTGCGCGGACAGCATCAGGAGGGTCGCTTCCGGCGACGGAACCGTCGGCAATTTCCGGCTATGGCAGTCGAAATACAGCCGGTGCTGGTCGATGTCGATGCCCTCGCGCTTGTAATGGACGCTTCCGTCCGGGGCGGGCGTGACGTCGCCGGCCATTGACGCCGCCTTGTCGAACTCTTCCGGCGGGAAATACAGGTCGATGTCGCCGCATTCCCTCAGGAGGGGCTGGTCGTAGAACGCTGCCACAGCGGGGCCTTTCATCACGAGGGGGTGCAGGCCCTGCGCCTCGAATTCCGCCGTCAAGGCGGCGGCCGTCTGCTGCACTTTCCGGCTTTCTTTCTCGAGCTGGCCGATCTCGGCGATCAGCACGAAAAGCAGGTTGTGGGGCACGGGATAGCCTTCCGGAAGCCGGGAAATGCCTTGGTACAGCAGGCCGACGACCGTCTGTTTGCGGGCCTGGTCCAGGATGGCCGCCCATTGCCGACCCTCCAGCTTGGGGAAGCTGGCCAGCGGGGTGCCGTTGAGGCCGGCACGGAGGAGGGTGAAGAAGAGCTCGGTCATCGGCATAGTCCTTTGAACAATTCATCCCACTGCCGCATAATGGTTTCCGGCTCCCACCGGCGGGCGGTCTCATAGGCGGCCGCGCCCATCCGGCGGAGGGCGGCGGGGTCGTGGATGGTCTCGTCGAGGGCCCTAGCGAGGCCGTCGACGCTCCCTTCCGGGACGAGCCGGCCGTTCACGCCGTCCTCGATCGTGTCCTTGGGACCGCATTGGCAGTCGAAGGAGACGACGGGGATGCCGTGGGCCTGGGCCTCCAGGATCACCATCGGCAGGCCTTCATAGCGGGAGGAGAGGGCAAGGACGGAGGCGTTGCGGTAGACGGCCTCCATATCCTTCTGCACGCCCGTCAATTCGACACTGTCGCACAGGCCGTATTCGTTGACGAGGGCGAAGAGCTCTTCCCGGCATTCTCCGTCGCCCACGAGTTTCAGTTTCCAGTCGCCCTTGTCCTCGATGAGGGACCAGGCCGTGACCAGGCGGTCCAGCGCCTTCTGGAAAGAATAGCGGCCGACGGCGATGACCGTATGGGCCGTGAGCGGCGAGGGTTCCTTGCGTGCGACACCGTTGGGAATGACCACCATATTGGGCAGGTTGCCCCAGTAGCCCTTGTCCTCCTCGGTGAGGACGACGAAACGGTCGAAGGCGCGCGTGTATTCCAGGTCCTTGTTGCTGAGGTATCTGTCAGCCCATGCCCAGAGACCCTTGCGGCCGTACTGGAGTCGCTTGAAGCGGGAGAAATGGACCTCCAGCACCTTCTTGCTCCCGTCCTTGATCTTCGGGAGGAAGCCGGCGTCGTTGCAGAACATCGACACGGTGATGTCGGGCCTTTCCTGCATCAGGAGCCGGGTGAGCCTCCGGCGGTGTTTCCATTTCTTGAACGGGAACGCCGCCGCCTTCTTCAGGAAGTTCGCCCCGTTCGTGGCCTCGTAATCGATGCCCAGGTCCACCGTCCGGATGGCCGGGTCCAGGGCGAAGGCCGGCGCCTGCCCCCGCTGGTCGGTGGTGGCGATGACGACTTCATATCCGTGCGCGACCAGCCAGTTGGCCTTGTCCGCCAGCACTTTTTCCATGCCGGCCGCCCGGTAGGTTCCGGCGATGAGATAGAGGAGTTTCATGGGGCTAGGAGCGGAATTTCAGGCCATAGTAGACTTTGTTCACCAGGAGGTCATAGAGGCCGACCAGGGGGAAGAGCCGCTTCGCGGCGAACCATTGGACGAGTCGGGTGCGGAAGGGGAGGTGCCTGTTCTCCAGCACGTACTTGTCGGACTCCGGGAACCATTCCTTCCAAAGCTGGTACTGTTTCTTGTCGCCGGAGAGGAGGAAGGGGAGTTTGATGTTGAGCTTGAAGAAGTGCAGGTACTTGTCCTTGTCGTTCACGTTCCAGCCTTCCAGCCATTTCAGCGTCCGGGCCGTATTGAACTGGATGTCGGTGAGGTGCCTTTCCGAGAAGGTGTTGGAGAAGGCGTTCATATTCAGTTTCACATAGTGGTACAGGGCCTCCGGGACATGCGCGACCCGGGTGGCTTTCGTGGCGGCGAGGATGATGGTCATATCTTCGCCCATCCCGTGTCCCTCCGGGAAGCGGATGCCTTCGTAGAGGCTCCGCTTGATGAGCTTGTTCCACACGTTGTACTTCATCAGGCCGGCGAGGAAGCCCTCCTTGATCATCTGCTCCGGATTCGTGTAGGTGGGATTCACCATATAGCGGGCGCTCTTCTCGAACTGCATCCAGAAGTCGCAGTAGACGAAGTCGGCGCCGGTTTCCTCGGCTTTTCCGACCATCTTTTCCAACAGGTCCGTCTCCACCCAGTCGTCGGAGTCGCAGTGGTAGACGAACTCGCCAGCGGCCTCGGCCAGGCCCGTGTTCCGGGCGGCGGGGAGGCCTTTGTTCTGCGCGTGCGTGACAATCCGGACGTTCCGTTCCGGATGCCTTGCGATGACCTTCTCGAGGATTTCCCGGCTCTCGTCGGGCGAGGCGTCATCGACAAAGATGAACTCCACGTCCTGCAGGGTCTGGCTCAGCAACGATTCGGCGCAGCGCTCGATGAACGGGGCGACCTTGTAGAAGGGAGAGATGACGGTGACTTTCATAGGACAAAGATAACAAAACCCACCCAAATTGCCTATCTTTGTACATGCAAAACGCGAACGCCCCGGTTTTTTCGGTCATCATCCCCCATCACGGCATCCCGGAACTGCTCCGCCGATGCCTGGCTTCGATTCCCGATCGCGCCGATTTGGAAGTGATCGTAGTCGATGACTGCAGCCCCGATGCTGAAACCTATCCGGATCGATATCCCGACTTGTTCCGCGAAGGCGTGACATGGCTTCGGACGCCCCACAACGGCGGGGCGGGAATGGCCCGCAACATCGGCCTGGACCAGGCGACGGGGAAATGGCTCGTCTTTGCGGATGCTGACGATTACTTTACGGAGGAAGTTGGGATGTTGCTGGATGCATACAAAGATGCGGAGGAGGATGTCATCTATTTCCGGCATCGCTGCGTCCTTTCGGACCGCCCGGACGAGAAGGCGCACAGGGACAAATGGATGGAGGGTCTGTTCGACCGTTATTTTGAATCCGGTGACGACCGGGAACTCCGGTTCGAGCACTGCGTCCCTTGGGCCAAGATGATCCGGCGTTCCCTGGTGGAGGAGTACGCCATCCGGTTTGACGAGGTCCGTTATTCCAATGACGTTATGTTCAATACGATCGTAGGAAGCAAGGCCCGGGCTGTCCGCGTTGTCAACCGCCCCCTTTATGTATTGACGGAGCGGTCCGGATCGTTGACCGCCGGTTTCGCCCGGAAACCGGGGGAGTTGCAGGTCCGTGCCGAGGTCACCCTCCGTGCGCAGAAACTGATGAACGAGTGTGGTTATTCCCATCCCATCACCCCGTTCTCGGATTACCTCAGGGCCATGGTCCATCGGGATCGGAGGTTGTTCCTGGAGTATTTCATCCGGATTCCCGAAGTCTATGACTCCTATTGGCAACCGCTCAGGGAGATGGCCGCAAAAGAAGAAGGAGCCCTGCAAAGAGGACTCCTGTACGGCTTTTCGCTATATGCCTATTGCCGGGGATCTTTGGGAAAGCGCTTCCGGAAAGCGGACGGGGCGACGAAGAAGTGCCCGAAGAGCACTAACTCGCGGAAGGTGTAGAGTCGTCTGCTCCGGATGAACTCGCAAAGGATGAATGGCCCTTTCTTCCGTTTGAACCGACGAAAGCCGGGTGTTTTCCAGATTTTTTCGTTGACGGAGTAACTGTAAGGGAGCAATCTTTGTACATGCCGCAAGAACACGTCTTGCCGTTTGGCCGGGAGAGTTTTCGAGAATGCTTTCAAAAGCGCATAGTTGGATACATAGTCATAGGATGACCGGATGGAGATGCTCTGCATGATGGAACCCGGCCGGATGCGGTGTTTGTAAAGCTCCTTGTCATAGACCAGGACTCTTTCCGCTATCATAAGCAATACGGCACCGAAATACTCGTCCTCATGGAGAAGCCCCGGAGGAAAACGCAGCCATCCGTTCTTGAAAAGAGCTCGGCGGACGATATACCTGCTGGCCGTCCAGGACGGGAATTTCCCGTTCAGGAGGACATCCGGTCCGTCCATCAGTCCGGGAGCATCCCGTTCATAGTCCAGATAGAGTCTGCCGGTCTTGACATCCTTGCGACGGATGGGGGTCATGATGACGGAAGGCGCATCCGGAGCCTGAATCAGCGGCAGAAGAATCTCGAAAGCATGGTCGGCCAGGTAATCGTCGCTGTCGACAAACCAGACGTATTCTCCCTGCGCCCGTTCGAGGCCGTTCATCCGTGCCAGGCTCAGTCCCTGGTTGCTTTGCGTGATGACGGTGATGTTGTCGTACCGTTTCCGGTATTCCTCCAGGATCGCTGCCGATCCGTCCGTCGACCCGTCATTGACAAGGATGACCTCGATGTCGGAAAGCGCGTCGCGCTGGCTGAAGATGGAATCGAGGCATTCGGGGAGATACGCCTCGACATCGTATACCGGAATGATGATGGACAGGCGTTTCATGGCCAGTTCGGGAAAGTCAGCTTCTGCCGCCGGTGAACAACGCCGTGGTCCGGGGCAGGAAACGTTTGGCGAGATAAAACGCCGCGACGATGATGACGATGATGATGGCCGGTCGCAGCAGGAATATCAAAAAACGGGTGAAGTCCGTCAGCTCCGGGAACAGCTTGGTGAACAAGATGGCCGTGAGGGTCGTCAGTCCGACCGTATGGCCGGCAAAGACCGGAAAGGAGCACTCGGCCAGGAAAGCATGGTCCCGGACGATCCCTTTCTGAAGGAGGTTGGCGGTCAGATTGAATGCCGCAACCAGGCCCGGGAGGGTGATGATGCATCTGGCATACGGCCACCCTTCGCTCCCATAGGTCAGGACGCAGAGGACAGTGGCAACGGCCAAAGCGACATAGGACGGAATCTGAAAACGCCGGAAAGTCGACACGGGGTCTTTCCCGCTGAGCCGCAGGAAGGCTCCCAGGCTGAAATAGAACCATCCTTCGGGGGAAAAACCGTCCAACGGAATCCAGACATTCATCAGGTAGAGAGGGTAGAGGACGGCGAGGATCCATCCCTTGGTTTTCCGGACGGCGAAATGGATGACCGGGGCGAAGACACACAGGACGATCAAGTCCCGGATGAACCAGAGGGGATAGTTGTACGGAAAGGTCGACGGCATCTCCCATCCAAGGATATTGGTCGTAGAGAAAAACTGGAAGTGACGGGCGCAGTTCCAGTACATCAGCCCCCATCCGTTGTCAGACAGGTATTGCCCCAAGGAAACGGCTCCTTCTCCGGGAACCAGATGTGTCAGGCGGTGATAGGCGACGAGCCAGAGAATGGCGAGGCTGACCCAGAGCAGGTAGGGGACCAGCAAGGTCTTTCCTCTTTTCCGGAGTTTCCCGAAATAGACGGACCAGTCCCAGTCCTTCAGGCGGGAGAAGAAAAGGTATCCTGAGATGAAAAAGAAGACCGGAACGGCAATCCTGCACAGCCCATGTGAAAGGGCGACTTCGATGACAGCAAAAAGGGAGGATGGCCGCACATCCGGTGCGAAGTTGAAGACATGGATCAGAACGACGGCAATCGCGCACGGAAACCGGAGCTCGGTGATTGTTCGAGAGGAAAGGAAACCGTTGTCTGCCATGCTACCCTAGTTCAGACATGGCCGTCAGTTCTTTTCTTTTTTGCCCACTAGGATGGGAACATAGCATGTGAGCACTTTGTCGGCAAGGACGCAGAGGATCAGGATGCAGATACTGACGGGGAACGTGATATAATGGGGAAGATTATATCCCCAGAAGTGAATGACCAGGCAAAGGAAGGCTTCTTGCAACCCAACGATGGTCAATAAGGCAGGTGATACCTGGTCGACGACCCGGGAGGGTCCGTCAAAGAGCAGACAGAAAGCGAGGAGGGCCGATATTCCTAAGAAAGCGTTCAGGTAAAATACAACTATGTTCAGGCCTTTGGGAAGAGAGCCGAGAATCAACCCGATAATGTCCACGGCACCGTTGAGATGGGTAAGAATGAAACTGGCCACAGCCGTGACGGCCAGAACAGGAAGGAGAATCCGCTTGTCTTTGGGTGCCTCCGCTCTTTTCAGGATGAAATCCTTGCAGAGATACCCGGCCGCGAAAAAGGGAAGACAGATTTCCACTTGGGCGAAATAGAAGAGATTGAACCGGAAAGACAGTAAGCCGGCCAGTACGATGCCGATGGCGACGAGCCTGTTATGGAACCAGACGGCGGCAATCAGGCGAATCAGCGCCAAAACGATCAGAAACCATATCTGAACGTTAACGTGCATGGGCTTTCCCTGAAAGACGTCCGTGAAGACTGATTGTATGGAGGGCCAGAAGGGGGCGCCGAATACCAGACATCGTTCGACCAGCAGGAGGATCGTGAAAAAGACGGCGGGAATGATCAGCCGCCAGAAATCCTTGGTGAGTTCACGGACGATGCCTGCCGGTTTGAAAAAAAGGCCGCCGATGAAGAAAAACAACGGCATGTGGAAGGCATAGATCAGGTTCCTGACATTCCCGTGGATGTAGGTATGCCCCAGAATGACGAGGAAAGCTCCGATGACTTTGGCCAGGTCGGCAAAAAAGTATCTTTTTCCGGAAGACATTGGCCTTAAAGGTATTCCTGAGTACTCCAATTGCCAGAAAGCGTTTCAGACCATCGGCATCAGATGCGGTGAACGGTCTCCCCTTTCAGGTAGCAGTCCTGGACATCCGTCATCCGGACAATCTCCCTCCGGGACAGTTTCTGGAAAGTTCCCTGCAGGACACTGGAGATGAAATCCTTGATTTCATAGCGGAGCCCTTCGCCGGCAAAAGGATAGAAGTACTTCTTGTTGAGGTTCTGGTCCTCGTAGCGGATTTCAAAGTAGTCCGTCTTCCACCAAGGGGCGGGGACATAGGCGTAGCCTTTGGTCCCCGAGATGACCAGATTGCCTTCGGTCTTTGCGCCCAGACCCACCTGGAAGGAGGCGACGGCCTTGTCATAGCGGAAGACAGCCTTTGTGTACAGGTCCACCCCGTTCCCCATCTTCGAATAGAATGTCACATCCCGGTAGTCGGTTCCCAACAGCTTGAAGATGGGAAGCAGCGGGAAGCAGGCGTTCTCGCTCATACTGCCGCCGAAGCGGGCGCTGTCCATCTTTTCGGACTGTTCGTCGGTCAGGGTCGTCACGGAGGCGTTCACGTCCACGATTTCCCCGATGGTGCCCGATTTCAGCAGGGAGACCAAATGGCCGAAGGCGGGGCAGTAGGCGGTCTTGTGCGCCAGCATCAGAACGAGTTTCTTCTCGTCGGCGATGCGGAAAAGCTCTTCCGCCTCCGCCGTATGGAAGACGAAAGGAGTCTCGCACAGGACGTGCTTGCCGGCTTCGAGGGCGGCCTTTACATACTCGTAATGCGTATAGTGTGGCGAGGCGACATAGACGGCGTCACAGGCGTTCAAAAGCTCTTCCTGCGTCCTTGCGGCAAACGGAATCTCGTTCGCCTGGCAGAAGGCGGCACCGTGCTCGAAGTTCGGGTTGTAGGCCGCGGCGATCTCGATGCTGTTCACGACCTTGGATTCCGGCACGAAACGGCGCGCGATGCTGCCCGTACCGATGATTCCCACTTTCACGGAAGGGCGCTCTTCCCGCAGCTGGGTGCTGGAAATGCCCTCGGTGCGCGGAAGATACACGACCTCGCAGTACTCCTTCAAGTAGTCGAAGTATCCTTCCCAGTCGGAGCCGATGGCGAAGATGTCCACCCCGTATTTCTGAATGTCATCGATCTTCTGGCCCTTGTATTCCTCGATGATGATCTGGTCGGCATAGCCCGTGGCCTTCACGGCCTCGATGCGTTCCATCACGTTGTTGCACGTGTTCATCTTGCCGCGCTCGAGGTCGAAGTTGTCGGTGGTGACGCCGACGATGAGCCAGTCGCCCAGCTCCTTGGCCCGCCTCAGCAGGTTGATGTGCCCCTGGTGCAGAAGGTCGTAAGTTCCGTAGGTGATTACTTTTTTCATCGCGGCTCGAATTCGTGGATGCGGGCGGCCAGTTCGCGGAGCTCCTCGTCCGTCTGGAGTCCCATATGGGAAACCCGGTAGAATCCCGGCCGGCTGCCCGGCATGATATAGGTCTGGTATTTGTCGATCAGGCCCCGGAAGACGACCCGCTCGGCCGTATCCTGGGTCTGGAACCCCGTGATGGCCTGGGAAGGGACCTCGGCAAGGACCTCCCAGCCATATTCCTTGCAAAGCGCGCGGAAGACGTCGCAGCGATGCTTCACGTCGGCGATGTTCTTCTTCTCGCCGCCTTCCGCCTGCAGCTGCTTGAGCCGGGCGTGGAGCTGCAGGAACAGGATGGTCGCCGGGGAGAACGGCGTCTGGCCGCGGCGGAAGTTGGAGAAGTTGTCCTCGAAGTCCCAGTAATAGCCGTTGTGGGCGAAGGGATAGTCGTTCAATTTGGCGCTGAAGAACAGCACGGACAGTCCCGGAGGGATGTTGAGGCCCTTCTGGGTGCTGGTGACGCAAATGTCGATGTCGTACTCGTCCATGCTCAGGTCTTCGGCCAGGAAGGTGCTGATGACATCGACCACGAGGGAAACCCCGTACTTGTGGCAGATGTCACTGATCTTCCGCAGGTCGAAAAGCTGCCCGCTGGAGGTCTCGTGGTGCTGGCACAGGAACACGGCCGGCTTTTCCGCGGCCACCCGGGCGTCCAGGTCGGCATAGTCGATGTCCTTGGCGAAGGGAACCTGATAGTCCACGACGTCTATGCCGTAGTAGCGGCACAGGTCGAACCAGCGGTGGCCGAAGGAGCCGCCGTCGATGACGAAGGCCTTGCCCTTCGTGCTGACATAGTTCTCCACGACCGCGCTCATCGCGCCGGTGCCGGAACCGGTATAGATGATGGTCCGGCCGCCGGTGCAGTGGATCAGGTCCAGCAGGATTCGTTCGGATTCGAGGTTGATGTCTGAGAACTCCTGGGTTCTCATATAGAGGAACGGCTGCGCGCCGAGTTCCATCAGTTTCGGGTCGATGTCGCCCGGAAATGCGTAGGAATGCATCATTTCTTGATCAGTCTTTTTACGGATTCGAAAACATGGGCTCCCAGCAGGCGACGGAAGAAGTGCTTGATATGGAAAGCCCAGCATTGTCCGATATGTCTGGCTCGAATTCGGGATGCCCAGATGAAACCGTCGTATTCTTCTTTTTCGATGATTTCGGGGAGGACGATGACGGTGGGGTCGTTGAGGGCGAGGGGTGTGATGACGGATTGGTCATGCCGGTGGCCGGCGAAACCGGCCGGTTGTGCCGCCGCTTCCTCCGGCGTCGGGTCCAGAATCAGTTCCGGATGGTTCAGAACGATGTCCAGCCAGTTCCTCAGGAACGAATTCCGTTTGTTCTTCATGAACAGGATGCCGCCCATGATATGGCCTTCTTCCAGGAAGCTGTCGTCCCCGAACCGCTCCACGAAGTAGTCCTGCGTGGATTTCTTGGACCAATACTTGATTTTCGAGGACTTGCTGCCCCATTTTTCCCACTGCGGCTGCGATTCGTCATATTGGAAACAGACCGTATCGTACTTCTGCAACAGGCGGATGAACAAGTCCCATTCCGCGTTCTTTCCTTTGCGAAGCGTACAACCGGCATCGACATAGACCACGACATCGCCGTCTTCGGAATGCTGCAAGGTCTCGTCGATGATGGCCGGTTTCCAGGACCAGTATCCACCGCCGCGGGGATATTGCATGAGCGGACTTTGCCGGATATAGGCGGGAAGCATGTCCGGCGTGTAGAGGATCACCTCGTCGAAGATGCCCAACCGGCGCGCCTGACGCCCTATCCGCCGGAGCGAATAGGTCATATTGCCGTCGGCATAGGAAATGAACTTTACTTTCATTTGAAAAGCTTTCTGAAGAACAGGTAAGTGCCGTAACCCAACTTCGGGAAAAGCATCTTGGAAACGCCGGCGATGTAGACGAAGGGAACCCGCCAGGGGAAGCAATGCTTGTTGAACAGGAGGATGTTGTGCATATTATACCCTCTGGGGGAGTTGAACAGCTTCATCCGCTCCTTCAGCGGCAGCTTGGTGTGGTCCCGGGTCTTGCCGATGTGGTCGTTTTCACAAACGGCGGAGTAGTGGGGAAGGACCAGCACCGGGAAGCCCGCCTTGTGGGCGAGGTAGGTGTACTCGTGGTCGGTTCCGCCGTGGAAATAGTCCTCGCAGAAGATACCCATCTTGTCCACGACCTCCTGCGAGACATAAGTGGCGTTCCCGTGGGCGACTTCGCAGGGCTGGAAGCTCTTGCCATCGGGAATTACGAACCGGTCCAGCAGGAGGATCTTGTTGTAATAGTCGAATCCTCCATAAGTGAAGGCGTCCGTCTTCTTGTCCTTGGTGGAACCGGCGTAGATCCCCCGTTTCCCGTAATGCTCCACGCAGTATGCGTCGGCGTCCAGCAGGTCTTGCCAGATTTCCGGCAGGACGGTCGTATCGTCATTCATCCACAGGAAACCGTCGTATCCGCCGTCGGCGAGGGCGGCTTTCCACGCGAGGATCATGCCGCCGTTCCAAAAGAGGTTTCCGTCGCCCTGAAGGATATGGACGGGAAAGGCATAGTTCCCGGCACGGACGGCGTCGGCGGTGCCGTCGGAGCATCCGTCATCCGTCAGATAAATGCTCAACTGGATGTCCCCCGAAGACGCGGAGGTCTTCTGAAGGGCATCCAGGCAAGCCAATGTTTTCTTCCTGCGGTTGTAGCAGGTCATGAGGACGGCGATGTTCATCCGAACAGTCTTCTCCAGAAAGATTTGCGTTTACGTTTCTTCCTCCTTTCCTCCCGGATGCCGGTGACCATTTCGTAGATGTCACCCCAGTCCGGGAGTCCGCCCAGATTGTGGTCGTCGATATAGATGTCGGCGATCACTTTCTGGGATTTGTCGGAGCGTCCCTGGAAAAGGTATCCCGGAGGATGGTTGCTGTTCACCGCATAGAAAGTAAGACCTCTTTTGCGGCAGAACTCGACAGCCTCTTCCAAAAGGTTTCCGTCCCGGGCTGTCCACAGGATGAGCTTGTATCCTTCGAAAGAAAGCTGCTTCAGCGTGTCGATGGCGAAGGGCTTCTCCCGGCCGATGGCCGGATACTTGTGCTCGACAATCGTTCCGTCGAAATCGACGGCAATGGTGAATCCTCTGTTATTATTCCTTGGTGTCTTCTCCATAGCCATAACCATAACCGTAGCCGTAGCCATAGCCATATCCATAACCATAGCCGTAGGCGCCGTAGGCCCTGCGGAGCACGGAACCGTTCAGAATGATGGCCATGTTCTTGAGTTTGCCGCTCTCGTACAGGGAGTCCAGTTCGGGCAGGATCCGCTTGTCGATCTGGCCGCTGCGCAGGACAAAGAGGTTCATGTCCACTACGCGGTTGATGACGTACGGATCGGCCACGACATTCACCGGCACGGAGTCGAGGATGATATAGTCGTACTTCTTCTTCAGTTCGGCGATCAAGTCTTCGAAGCGCTTGCGGCTGAGAAGCTCGGTCGGATTCGGCGGTACATGGCCGGCCGGGATGAAGTCGACACCTTCGATGACGTTTTCCTTGATGATTGCGTCGACCGGAATCGTGTCGTCGAACAGGAAGTTGGACAGACCTGTCATCTTGTGCTTGAGCCCGAACTGCTTGGAGATGGTCCGCTTGCGGAGGTCGACGTCGATCAGGATGACTTTCTTGTTCGCATCGGAGAGACACGCGGCCAGGTTCGTATCGATAAAGGTCTTACCGGCGCTGGTGCTGAAGGAAGTGGCGGCGACGACAGCGTGGTCGACGCCTTCCGGCTTCATGAATTCGAGGTTGGTCGTCATCAGGCGCATGGCCTCCGTGAAGATCCCCTTGGAATTGGGATCGTAATAGACGCCATTCTTGATTTCTTTCTTTTCTTTCTTTTTCAGTTTCTTGAACGGAATTTCGGCCAGGAACGGAACTGCTACTGCACTCTCCACATCTTTCCGGGTCTTTACCCGTGTGTCGATAAACAGAAGGGAGAGCAGGACGACCAGCGGAATGGCCAGACCGATCAGGAAGGCCAGCAGAAGCATCTTGTTGCGGTTCGGGTAGATCGGAGATCCGGAAGAGACGGCGTCGTCGATTTTGCGGGCGTTGTTGTCCACCATGGACTGCGACAGGGCATTCTCTTCCCGCTTGTTCAGCAAGAACAGATACAGGGATTCCTTGATCTTCTGCTGCCGCTCGATGTCCAGCATCTCGCGCGCTTTGGCCGGCATCGTGGTGAAACGCTGCATCGCTTCCGAGTCTTTCTGCTGCAGGTCGTCCTTCCGCAAATTCAGACTCATCATCAAGTTGTCGATGTAGCCGAGGATGTTCTGCCGGACATTGTTGAGGTTTGCCTCCACTTCCTTCACGGCAGGACTCTCGACACTGGACTGCTCGATCAAGCGGGCGCGCCGGTTGATGAGTTCGTTGTACTGCGCGATCCGGGTGTCGATGCGGGAGTCGTCCAGGCCGGTATTGACCGGAATCATATCATACGAAACGAAGGAGTTCGTCAGGTAGTCCATCAGGAATTCCGCCTGGGAAAGCCGGGTTTCGATCTTGATGATTTCGCTGTTGTAGTTCCGGCTTTGGGCCAGGTACTCGTTCGCGGAATTACCGATGTTCATCGTCCCCTGGGCGCTCTGATAGCGAGCAAGATCCTTCTCCACGGCTCCCAGCTCTTCCTGGATGATGAGGAGGCGTTCATTGATGAATGCGGCCGTGTTGACGGAACTCTGGTTCTTCTCCCGGATGGCCTCCTCGTTGTATTTGTCGATCAAGGTGTTCAGGACATCGCAGGCCCGTTGGGGGGAGTAGTCCTGGACGAACAACCGGAGAATGGCGCCTCTTCCCTGGGTGATGCTGAGCTTGCTGATGAAGCTGTTGGCGGCCGAGAGAACCGGCACTTTCCGGATGGTGATCTCCCTGCCGAAATAGTAGGAAGAGTAGGCGCTGGTGGGATTGAACACCAGGGCGTGTCCGTCGATGACGACCGTATCGCCCAAGGCGACTGTCTGCACCGAGCCGCCATATTGGCTCCGGTCCAGCTTGATCGTACTGGCGTCGATCGGGGTGACCTTGGCTGCAAAGGAGAGGAACGACTCGTCATCCCGGGAGAACATCAGCCGGACAGGGGACTTCTTGTACAGTTCCACGTCGCGCAGCCTCTCCCGATAAATGTAATTGACATCCGCGTCCAAAGTGCGGACGACCTGGGACATCAAGGACTTCGATCTCAGCTGCAGGATCTCGTGGGTCATATTGACGCTGTTCACCAAATCGCTGTACTTGCCCAGACCGGAGACGGTCAGTTCGCCTTTCGGGTCCTTGATGACGACGGTGACGTCGCCTCTGTAAACAAAGGGCATCTGGGTATACTTGTAGTAAGTATATCCGACGGCGACGGCAACGGCGATGACGAACAGGTACCAGTACCTCAGAAGGTACATCAGAATGTCTATGACATTGACCTGATTGTTTTTGGCGGTATTGCTCATGGCTTTTTATTTGTCTGAGAGTTTGACCCAGACCATGATACTGGCAGCCGTGGAAACCAAGCCCAGGATAGAGGAGATGCTGGACCGGATGGTCGACATGGTCTGGGACGTAAACCATCTGCTGGGTTTCACATAAATGACGTCGTTCTGCTGCAGATAGAAAACAGGGGAGTCGAACATGTCGATGGTCTGGAAATCGACGGAATAGGCGCGACGCTGGCCGTTTTCCGTCCGGATGACCTCCACCTCCTTGATCTTCTCATTCCGGTCCGGAGCGACGACTTGGAGCAGATTGATGCTTCGTCCGGTTACGTTCATCCGGGAGGTTGTTCCATATTTGACGACCGTGACGGTGAAATTTTCCAAGTTCACGCTGACGACGGGCTCTTTGATGTAACCCAGGTTGATGATTCGATTGGCAATGTCCTTCTGGACTTCCTTCAGCGTCAGCCCTTCCAGCGGAAGGCGGCCCAGGACCGGGAAATCGATTTCACCAAAGGAGTCGACGATGTAGGTCGCCGCCCGTGTAACGCCGACGCCTTCCGAGGTCAAGGCTCCGGTGTTGAAAGGAACGGCGAGGGCAGCATCGCTGCTGAAAACCTGGATGCTCAACTGATCCCCCTTCTGGATCCGTAGCTCCGGCGCAGGTTTGGCCGGATAGTCTTTGCCATACTCCATATCCTTGATATAGGTGATCTTGGAAGGAGTGATGCAGGCATTCGCCGACAGGATGACGGCGAGAAATGCGAGTTTAACTGTGGCTTTCATCGTTATAAACCTTTATTGTTTTTTCTATCATTCGTTCAATGGTGAAGTTCTCCAGATAACGGCTTCGGGCACCTTGGGCCAAAGTCTGATGGAGGGAATCGTCGGAGCAGATCTGCCGGATGGCCTCCGCAAGCGCTTCCGCATCCCTGACGGTGACGTTCAGCCCCGAGACGCCGTCGGCGTTCACCCAGGAGACGCCGGACTCGGGAATCTTCGTCGCGATGACGGGTTTCTCGAGGGACATCGCCTCGATCTGGACGATGCCGAAGGCTTCCGTCTTCATCACGCTGCTGAGCACGAAGACGTCGCAGGCGGCCAAAAGGGCGTGCGCCTCGTTGTCTTCCACGTAGCCGAGCAGTTTGACGATCCCTTCGACTCCGTTGATGCGGAGGTCGTTTTCCAGGCTCTCCCGGATGGGGCCGTCTCCGACGATCAGGACCTGATAGTCCGGGCCGAGCTGCCGGGCGGCGCTGATCAGATAGGGATAACCCTTGTACGGAACCAGCCGGCCGATGGAGACGACCAGCTTCTTGCCGGGATATCGCTTCTTCCACTGTTCCGCAAGCGTAGGATCGAACGTGACAGGCTCGATACCGATGGGCACCGCCACCGTCTTCTCCTGGACTTCTTGAAGATAGGGAGATTCCTTCAGGTAGACGGGCGTCGTGCCGATGATGGTGTCCGCCCGGCGGATGAGCCAGCGCTGCAGGGGAGCGTAGAATTTCAGGAGCGTCTTCTGCTTGAGGATGTCGCTGTGCCAGTGCAGGATCACGCGGCCCTTGTAGCCGCTCAGGCGCAGGGCCAGGCAGGCCATCGGGTCCGGATGATGCACGTGGATGATGTCGTACTCGTCCTTGTGCTTCCGCAGCCAGGTGACCATCTTGGGGGCGATCATCGTGGCTGCCTTTTTCATCCAGGCTTTGACGCAGATGACGCGCCCGTGCTCGTTCAGGTGGATGACTTCGTCCTTCTCGAGTTCCGCGCAGAGCATGTCACAGTCGATCCCACGGGCGGACAGGCCGCTCGTGAGGTCCCACATGACTTTTTCCACGCCACCCCGGATGGGGTAGAACTTACCGAGTTGGAGTACCTTCATCGTTTAACAACAGCGAAAAAACGGTTTCCCAGTCCGGCGCGAAGGGAGCTTCGGGGGTGCTGGGTATAATTCGGACAAAGTTACTGATTTTTCCGGAAATGACCAACCTCATTTGCCTAGCAAGGCCGTCAATGTCAGAAATCTTGAAGAAAGCGACCTTTTCGGCCCCTGAAGCACTCTCGTGGGCATAGGGCAGGTCGGCCAGAATCATCGGCTTCCCGGAGGGCTTGAATTCGGAGATGGGCAGGCCCCAGGTCTCCACCCGGGAAGGAAAGACGAGGCAGGCGGCTTTCCCGTAATGCGCATACAATTCGTCCTTGGGCATGAATCCGTGGAAGTCGATCGATGCCACGTGTCCCCATCTCCGGCGGAGCCAGGCGGCATACTTGTTCTCGGTCCCGTCGATGGTCAGGACGACTTTGAATACGCCGGCCCCGATTTTTTTCTCCAGCCGTTCCGCCGCGGCGCACAGGACCTCGAAATTCTTGTGGCAGTCCGGGGTGGCGGGGTAGAGGAACATCGGCGCGGATTCACCGCCCGAGGTGTCCTCGAAGGCGGGATTCATGAACTTGGGCGGCGCGACGATGAACTTTTTCCGGTCCACTCGGAGCATCTTGGACAGGCCCTCGCGGAGCCAGTTCTGCTGGACGATCAAATAGCCGTTCCGATGGACGTTCTTCTTGTAAACATATTTCGTGAACAAGGCGAACAGGGGAATCTTTTTGTCCATCCTGAAGTCCCGGAGACGCACTTTCAAGAAAGGGAACGACGTCTGGCAATAGACGGCCTGACGCCGGGCCTTTACATTCGGCGTGGTGTCGTGCAGGGACAGCCAGAGGTCCACCGGCTGCAGTGTCTCCGAAATCCCCTTCATCGTCCGGTACTCGCATTTCAACCGCTTTCCCCAGCCGTCGATGCTCCAGGGAATCTCGATGTAGTCGATTCCCGGGAAGTCACAAAGCTCCCGCTTGTGCACCAGGGCCGTAATGCGGAGTTCGGGACAACCTGACAGATAGCGCAGGCAGTCCCGAAGAACGGTCAAGGTGCCGCCTTTGCGGATGTTGACGGCGGAGATGACGATGGTTCGCATCATTCGGCAGGTTTCGCATTCTCCGAAGGGGATGCTTCCTTCCCCTCGGGCGGTCCTTCTTTCTCTTTCAGGATTTCCAGCTCCTGATACAGGAACGACAGGCAGGCAAAGAGGCTCAGGAACGGAAACAGGTCCGTCGCCACCTTCAGCCATACGATGAAATTGGCCGCAATGCCCATCACGAAAAGCGGGAAATGTTCCGGGAAAGCCTTGATGCTGATGATTCCCGCATAGGCCATGACGGCCGAGATGGCCAACAGACCGATGACGCCGAAGTAGAACAGGAACCGAAGGTAGCCAATGTCCGTTCCCATGTAGTATCCGGCCGTGGTCGCCGAGCCGATGTAGTTGCGGTCGTTTCTCTGATTCTCGAAATACCCGTCTCCGATGACCCAGGTGCGCAACTCTTCCGGCCACACCACCATCTTTTCCAATGTCATGTTGGATCGGACCTCCCATTCTCCTTTTTCAAAGAGGGAAAAGAAACCTTCGAAGCCGAACCGCATCTGGTCGTGGAAATCCGGGGATGTGTTGTACAGCGTGACCCCCGTCGGAATGAGGATGGCCAGGATGGCGATCCAGGACATCCAGGAACTGTCGAAGTCGTTCGGATTCTTCCAACCCATTCTGCGCATTTCCATCAAGGCGATATAGGCCAGTCCAATACCGGTCCCGACGATGGTGGTCCGGGCGATCATATTGCCGATGACAGTAATGATGCTGAATGCAAGGACCAGCAGCATCTTAGGGGTATGGCCGTTCTTTTCCTTGCTTTCTTCCATCATGTAGGCGATGGCGACCAGCACGGCGGCGAATCGGCTTCCACCTACGTCCAGGGAGGCACCGACCCCATACAGGCGTTCCATCTTTTGCAACAGGCCCTGGCCCTGAATGACATAGGTATCCACAAAAATCTGGACGGCCGGGATATAGTGGATGAGCATCGTCATCACGCATTGGAAAATGCAGACCGCCATCAGATAATTGACGAGCAAAGGTATGTCCACCCTCCCGTGTGTGAGGTAGATGAACATACAGATGGCGAAGGCGCCGCTGAGCCAGATGACAGCCGCCCGGATATACTCTACATAGGATGTGTCGGGCGTCTGGTTATAGGTGATGGAAAACAGGGATATGATGGAAACGAACGAAGAGAGAAGCAGGATGACCACTAATTCCCTGGGGAAGGAGAATTCCCTTTTCCGGACCAGGAAGAACAGGACGCAGACAAGGCCTACGGCCGCCATCAGGTTCTTGGTGTTGGTAACCGGAAAGAAAGAGAACGTGATGGGGAAATAGAACAGGCTGACTGCAATTCCCGTCAATAGTATTTTCAACCACTTCATCGTGCGCGGTTTCTAAAAGGGCCTAATTCGATTCTATTCTGCAAAGATACAAAAAACTGTCATATCTCAAGCTACGGACAGCTCAAGTCTTGATGAAGGACAGGACCTTTTGGTGAATGACCCGGTATACGATGACGACGACCGTCAACAAAACCAGATACAAAAGAAACTCGTGTCCAATGCTGAGCTTGCCCGGATAGACGCTTTTTGCGACCAAACGGGCGATGGGGTGGCCGACGAACAGGTAGGAACCCCACGCCCCCAGGAAGTCAAAGACCCGACGGAGGGGGGCGACTCGGTCGACGAGGTCCGTCAACGCGAAGAAAAACGCGAGGGCGACGAAATGAATGAGACCCCAACTCCAGCGGGACAGGTTGCAGACAACCAACAAGGCGGCGGAGACAACGAGAAGCAGGACCGGGAAAAAGGCGTTTTTCCGGGGAATCGGGTTGTCATGATGTAGACGTGCCGCTCCGATTCCGGTCACGAAGACGGGCAGCCACCCGATCAGGTTGTTCAGGTTGTAGCCGAGCAGTCCTTCCCTCTCGGTCAGTAGCAAGAAATACTGGATGAGCAGTGGCGGAACGAGGCCGAGCAGAAGAATTCTTCGGTCCCGGTATCTTTCGAAAAGAACGTAGCAGACATACAATTCGAACGTGAGTCCGAAATACCAATATACCCCGGGCGTCGGAGCCGGCATCCCCACCAGGTTTCCGAGTTGCGACAGGTATACGACATATCTTGCCATGGCTCCAATCCCTCCAAAGCCGCTCAACTGCATGAATGCAGCACAGAACAGGACCCCGGGGAGCATCAGTTTGAACAGCTTCAGCCACGAATGCTTGACATGGGGAAGAAAGGCCAGGGATCCTGCCGGTGACGATTCGTATTTCCTGGCCAGTCCGTAGCCGGACAAGAAGACAAAAACGGGGACCCCGAGCCATCCCAGGAACGAACTGATTTCGCACAAAGCGTTTCCGAGGCCATCCCCGAGGCCGGACAGGAAATCTGCAGTGCGGCCAAGATCGAACGACCCTTCGTTCTGCTGGGCGAAGCCGAATCGCTCCTGGTGAAAGAAGTTATGAAGAACGATGCTCAGGATCGCCAGTCCGCGCAGCTCATTGCATTGTCTCTTCGATAGTTCCATCGTTTGTTAAAGGTCAATGGTACGGTCTTCTCCTCTCCCGACAGTATGGATGGTCAATCGTTTGTTCGTAAAGTCGGCGACGACCATATTGACACTTTGCTCTTGGTTCGTCCCCCAGGAGGCCGAGTTGGAAGAGGCGTCGCACCTGGCCAGGATGATGGGAATGCCCCCGTCGCTGTGCGTCAAATGGTCGTGATGGGTATGGCCGCCGATACAAAACTCGATTTTCCCGCCGGATTGTGTGAAGTCATAGGGGATGTCAGCGCCGGACTGGGTGTAACGGCCGGCCATCCGGGCATTGTAGGCGTCAAACACGCGGAGAATAGGCTTGACAAACGCTTCGAGATATTGCTGGACCGTTCTGTTTGCCCCGAACCTGGATGAACACCAGATATGGCTGGCGATGATGGCATGCCAGCCTTCAGGCAGTGAGCCGAGGCTTTCGACGGCGAAACGGACCGTGTCGGGGAGTTTGTCCCGGAACATGCTGAGATAGTATCGACCCGTATCCAGGCAGATAATCCGGGTCTTCTCCTCCGGATTGTCGTAGTAATAATTGAAGGGGCCTCCACGGACGACATCGGTAATCTGGCTTTGCAGCCAGGAATAGACCTGATCGTCGGAAAGGTGGCGTTCAGGTGCTTTGGGCTGCCCGTCCGAATTGTTGTCGTGGTTCCCGACAAGACAATGGAATCGGGTTCCCAGGAAACGGAAGGCCTCCTGGAAATCCTGTCCAATCTTCATGGCCTCCTCCTGGCTGGAGGAATGCGTCGTAATGACATCCCCGCCGAAGATGACATCGTCGACAGGCGTGAAGTCGATGATATGGCGGATGAGCGCCGGCGATTTCTTCGCGTTCTTTCCCCAATGGGTGTCCGAGAAAAAGACAAAGCTCACTCCCTCCCCGTCCATGGCGGTGATGGCCGCCTCGGCCTGGATCTCTTTTCCGACCAGCGTCTCCATCCAATAGTCGGGAACCCTTTCGAGGGGATTGGTGACGATCGGAAGGGAGCGGATCTCTCCGTCCGACCCGTACATGAAAAGACGATCCTTGAACTTCGCCAGGGCTGTCAGATGCAAGGGGGCGGCGTCCGTTGCGAACGTCCTGTATGGAGTGGCGGAGACGGCCGTTTCGACTCCGTCCACCGTCCAAACTTCGTCGCTTCCGGGAATCAAGGCGGGTAGGATGACTTTCCCTTCCTCGTCGAATTGGACGGGAATCCCCAGGTCTTTTCCGTTCAGGCTCCAGGTTTTCGCCTCCTCGGAACTGAGGAACGGGAAAACCTTGCCGTCCATATGGGCCGTCTGGCCTCCGTGGAGTTCGATGAAATAGATGCCGTTGTAAAGAACGATATCTGCAACCTGTAGTCTGCTTCGGACGGCTTCGATCAGCAATTCCTGTTCTTGGGGACTGTATGAAGTCGTGCCCATTTTGACGGTAATATCTGTTTCTACCCCGAAAGAAGACTCGATGCCGAACGAGTCCTCGCAGGAGACGAGGAACAGGACAGGAAGAAGGGACAGGAAGAAGGTTCTCATGATCGGGAGGGTTTTGCCCATTTCATCCGGGGAAGCCGGTTGATGGCGCGGAGTAGAAAAGCCAAGGCCAGTGCGGCGACAAAATACACGCAGACAAGGAGGAACAGGTTGTCCGGCAAGTGCGATTGAAGCAGATTCGCCAGCGTCCTCGCCAATGGGTGCGCAACGAACAGGAAAGAAGAAATGCCTCCGAAGAAGAGGAACACTTTCCGGGTCAAGCGGAGTTCGTCGACGAGTTTCGTGAGGGACAGGAACAGGGCGAGGGCGAAGAAGTGGCTGAAAATCCACGGACAACGGGATAGATTGCACAGGACCAGCCCACCCGCGGCGAGAATGGCGACAAGTCCCCAGGTCCCTGGACGGCTTGGCAACGGGAGAGAATCCCGTCGGGCGGCATATACGCCCAGGGAGAAAACGGGAATCCAGCCCAGGAAATTGTGCAGGTTCCAACTGATCGCCTCCTCGCAGCGGAAGCAGACGAGGATGAATTGAAGCAGGATGACCGCCAGGCTCGAATACAGCAGCAGCGGGTTGCTCCGCCGTCTGTTAAAAAGGATGTACAGGCAGTATAGCTCGAATGTCAGCCCGAAGTACCAATATACGTGCACCGAGGGATATAGCGTGAACAGGTTGGACAACATGGTGAGACTGAAGATGTTCCGTCCCCAGTATCCCCAGTCGCCCCAATGCAGGGCGAGCAGGAGGAGAATGGCGGGGAGAAGCAGGAGGAAAAGCTTTTTCCAGGAGTGGAACAGGTATTCTTTGACCGGAAGCGGACGGAAGTCCGTTTCATGCTTTTTGGCGAGTCCGTAACCGGAGAGAAATACAAAGACGGGAACGCCGGCCCAGCCGAGGAAGGAAATGGTCTCGCACAAGAATGGAAGCACCCCTTGCAGGACGCCATGGAAAAAATCCAGCGTCCGGGCAGGGTCGAAGCTGAATTCATTCTCGGCCGCGAAGCCGAACCGGGGCTGGTGAAGATAGTTGTGAAAGACGATGCTCAAGATGGCGAGCCCTTTCATCTCCCGGCATTGTTCTCTGGTCAAATCCATCACTCGCAGTTCTTTTGGGCGACCTCTTGTTTCCAGTACAAGGTCACGTGGTCGTTCTTGGGATGTTGTTGATTCTCCGGTGGCAATTGCATATAGTCCCCGTAGACATTGCGCAAGAATCGGTCGTAGCCTTTCATCGCCTTGAATGTCCGTTCTTCGAAAGGAACGTCGACCGTATCCTCGAAGTCGGAGCAGAGCTGGTAGTTTCGGACACCGTCGTCAAGAACGCACAATTGGGACCAGTGCTCCGTTTCGCCATAGGGAATCCGCCGCGCATTGTCCCGCATATCGGCGTTGATTCTCTCCAGTTTCCTTTTTCCCTGGAGCGAGGCCTTGATGGCCAAGAGGATGCACCTGTCTTTGAAGCCACACGTGCGGACGATGTCTTTGACGGGAATCCGGGCGTAACGGTATCGCATCTGGAGCATCCAGGTGCGCTTGTACTGCCGGATGTTGGCGGAAAACTCATCGAAGTTGTCGGAAACGCCGTCCGCGGGGAAGACATCGATCCAGACACCCCCTTTGTAATCCTTTCCGACGGGCAGCAGGGAGCGGCACCACGTTTTTTCCGTGTCAAAGACCCGGCAAAAGCTCAAATAATAATTCTTGTCCTCCTCCCACAACAATCCAAGGCCCGGCGCCCGGAAGGTCCGGCAGAAGCGGTCATAGTCCGGCCGAGGCATGATGATGTCGATGTCATCGTCCCAGGGGATGAACCCCTTGTGCCGGATAGCTCCGATCAGGGTGCCGTAGGCAAGGGAGTACCGGATGTCGTGGGCCAGGCAGAAATCGTGGACGGTCTGGAGGATTTCGAGACTTTGCGCCTGGATTTCCTGGAGCGTAAGCTGCTTCATAATTCGGACAAGGGTTTGGGGACGGGCAGGGCGGTGCGTTCGTGGCTGCGCTGCTGCCGTCTTTCTTGGAGGATGACAGGCGCGGCAAGCCATTTCAGCTTCATCATCTTGTCCATCCCGACTTGGAGGGAGCGGCAGACGAAGAACTTCTTGGCCCCGGCCGATGCGTACTTTCGGATCTCGGGAAGCCACGAGGAGTAGCGGTCGCGGAATTCCTCGGGGGTGCAATACCGGTTCCAAATGGCCGTGAAGAGGCAGTCGACCAGGCGATTGTTGGCCGCCTTTTTCATAAGAGGCGACTCGAACTGCCGACCGATGCCGTACCACAGATCCAGCCGGGTGGCGTTCATATTCGCCTTGGACAGCTTCATCAGCGATTCCGGATTGATCCTCCGGTCGTAATAGTACAGGTTCTCCGGGACGTGGCAGAGGGACAATCGGTGGCCTTTCCGGATGGCGGATGTCAGGAGATCGATGAGAAGGAGGGTGTCCTCTCCATAGGAAACCTTTTCCTTCGGAAAACCGACGGAGAGTTCTTCAAAGAGGCTTCGCCGGAAGAGATAGATGGTCTGGTAGACCGGCTGGTCCTGGACCAGGGCGTACAACAGATGCTCCTTGTCCCAGGCTTTCAGTGCCAGGCTCTCCGGATACATGATGTCCCCATAGACGCTGTACCAGTCGCAGATGGCGAGGTCCGCATCCTGCTCCTTGGCGGCCCGGTACATCTTCCCGTAGGTGTCCGGCTCGACATAGTCGTCCGAATCCAGATAGATCAGATACTCTCCTTGCGCGTGGTCGATACCGAACTGTCGGGTGGCGCAAACGCCTGCGTTCTGCCGATGGAAAACCTTGATCCTCGGGTCGAGCGCGGCGAACTCGTCGCAGATGGCGGGAGAGGAATCCGTACTTCCGTCGTCGATCAAGAGAAATTCCACATCTTCAAACGTCGAGTCAAGGGCGCTCCTGAGGCATCGGCGCAGCCATCTGCCGGAATTGTAGATGGCGACAATGATGGAAACAGCGGGTTTCATAGGCGGGTTTCGTTGCGCTGGGCCGGGGTCGCTTCCTTCAGATAATCGATGGTGGATTGTAAATTGGAATGAAGATCATTCAACGGACGCCATCCCAAATCCTTGATTTTGTCCGTGGAAAACACGGATTGTCTTACGATGTTGAACCCGGCTTTTTCGACATCGGACGGCAGGTCGATCACAACTCGTTTCCCGGCAAGGCCAGCGATCATCTCCGCGAGTTCTTTGATGGTGACATTCGAGGTCTCGTCAGCAATATTGTATGCCTCTCTATTCCGGCCTTTCAACAAAACATGCAAGATTGCAGAAGCACAATCGGCCACATAGCACCAGGAACGATACTGGGCGCCGGTGCTTTTCATGACAATATCCTCGTTTGCGAGCACATTGCGAATGAACTGTGCGTAGACGCGCTTGTCCGAATCGCTGAAATTAGGTCCATAGATATGGCAGGGGCGCACAATTCTCACATCTACACCACATTGATGACTATAAGCGATACACAAGGTTTCAGTAGCACGCTTGGCCGAAGGATAACAGGCGCGAAGCGTGGCGCAATTCACATATCCGCTGTAATCTTCCGTGAAAACACGACCATCTCCTTCCCCATAGACTTCTCCCGATGAGACATAGATGAATCTCTCGAGACCGTGCTGGATGCCATACGATAGAAGATGATCGACTCCCTCGAAGTTGGATTTCATGACACTGATGGGATCTGTCGCGTATAACTGTGGCGATGAAACGCCCGCTCCCGCGACAATAATATGAAACGTGATGTCGCTGACCAGGGGCTCTCTGACGTCATATTTCAAAAAATGGAAGAAAGGATTGTCCACGTATTCTGCAAAGACAGCATGGACTCTCGACTCGTTTCTTCCCGAGGCGTATACGTGATAGTCCTGCCCCTTGTGAGACATGAGCGCCTGTACAAGGGTGGAACAGATCAGACCAGTCGCTCCGGTGACCAGGATGTTCTTACCCCTTAAATCCTCCCAGGGAAGGTCTAGGGAAGCGACCTTTGCAATATCGTCCAAATAGCTCATAATTAATTGTTTAATCAGGGTTCTCGGCGGGTGCCGTGCTTGAACAGGACCGAACAAACTCCTCCGCTTTGGAGATCAAGTCATCGCGGTAAGGGATGAAGGCATTTGAATTCTGGAGCGGTGTCGTAAGGGTTATCGGTCCATGGCTGACGAGGTCGGCCATTTCCGGGGAGGCCGGCAGGAATCCGCGATCCGTCACTTTCAACCGATAAAGGAAGAAGTCCAACAGTCCGCCCAGTCTCCCTTGGATGTCTCCAGAATCGAGCTTCCAGGATTCGGTGAAGAAAACGGGCGTGTCCAGCCCCAGGCTCGGCAAAGCCGCGTGAATCCGGGAGGTGATGACCATTTTGGCTTTCGAGTACTTGCCGATGAGAACCCGCGCATAATCCAGGCAGGCCTGGTCGGTCGGATAATCGTGCTTGACATCGACCAGGTGCGCCAGGTATTCCGCCTCCAGCAGAAGCTCTTCGCTGAAATACTGCCGATACTGCTCGAAGAACAGGGTCGCACAGATTTTCCGGTTCAGTCTCTCGGAAATCTTGGAGAAAGCGGTTTTTTTCGCAAAGATGAATTTAGGCGCCAGGCGTTTGATTATCTTTCTCCAACGGAACAGGTTGAAAAGGGCGCGGAACCATTCCTTATAGGCGCGTGGGGCAAAAAGTTTATACTCCGGATCGACGACATAGACCTTTTCCCGGGGGCCTTGATAGCGGTAGGTACGGCCCAATGTCAAGGTAAGACATCCCGAGAAATAGCTCTGGATACCGTGCCTTTCCAGGATGTCTTGCGTGCCCGTATCTCTTGCTCCGATGGGCTGGTACCTTTTCAAGTAGGCAACGCTCTTTTCGGAGAGCATCCGCTCTGCGATCTTGGGCGAGATATGGAAAGAGATGAACAGAGGATTGATGTCGTCGCTGGGAGGAAAGCTTTCAGGGCTCCACATCCACCAGCTGTTCATGATCAGATGGATCTTTTCGCCGGGAATGGGAGACTTTGCCGTATCCGTATGCTCACGGTCGACAATCAGGTCGATGTGGTCCCAGTATTGCTCTTGGGCGAGACTCTGGATATAATCGCCGATGTTTTTCCATTCCTCGGCGTGACGTACGAGTAATCCGTTCATTTCAGACGATCGTCCTTTGCGTTCTTGTGAAGGAGGGGGTATCAGTTAGGATGCCAGTCTTCATAATGGAGCCCCATCTCTCCTCCGAAGATGGCGTCTTTGAACAGCCGGCCATAGTAGTAGAGCGGAAACGGCCAGGAAAAATAGAACTTGAAAGACTTGTACGGGTAGTTTTCAAGCCCGATCCTTTCTGAGAGTTTCAGGTAGTAGTCCTTCCATTCGGCGAGATACTTCTTGCTGTCCTGGTAGGAAAACCGGGAGAACTGGTGGAATGTATTGTGAAGATAATAGTTGATTTTCTTGTTCAGATAGGCATTCTTCCCATCATCTCTGACAGGATGGGAGAGATAGAAGTTGAAATAATCCTTCAGGACAGCATACTTGTCCAGGTACCTTTCCCGTTGGATTTCCGGAGTCATCGTCTGGCCGGGACGGCCGAGAAGATAGTTGTAGACGGTTTGATCCCAAAAAACGGCGGTTTTGGCAAGAATCAACGCGACAAGGCGGATTTTGATATCATCGTAATAGACTTTCTCCAGGAACAGAGGCTGCTCTTTCCGGAGCATTTGCGTACGGTAGGCGCATCTCCAGAAATTGGCCACATCCCAGGGCATGTCGGCCCAGTCGAAAGCGGCGGCATCGAAAACGATGCCCGGAGTCATTCCACTGAGATTCATCGGCTGATACAGATCCTCCTGAACCCAATAGCGACGGTAATTGGAAATGACCAAGTCCACATCCATCCCATCCAATGCTTCCAACTGTTTGACGAACTCGGAGGTCGTGAACCAGTCGTCGCTGTCCAGGAAACGGATATACTTGCCGGAAGCTTCCGCCAATCCCCGGTTCCAAGCGGAGCCGTGACCGCCATTCTCCTTGTCGATGACGCGGATCGTCCCGGGGAAGCGCACTTCATATTCCCGGGCGATGTCCGCGGATCGGTCAGGGGTGCCGTCATTCACGATCAAAACCTCCAGTTTCCGCATCCACTCTTCCGGAAGGATCAGCGAATCCAGGCACTTGCGGATATACGGCTCGACCTGGTAGACCGGGACGACGACGGTCATCAGTTTATTCTCTGCCATGGAAACGATGCATCACTTGTTCAACTATCGGCGCCATGTCGTAATACTTGTATTCGGCAAGCCGTCCTCCGAATACGACATTCTCTTCCTGGTCAGCCAACGCTTTGTATTTCAGATAAATCCGTTCGTTTTCTGCATCATTGACGGGATAGTACGGATCCAGGCCGTCCTTCCATTCCAGGCTGTATTCCCGGCTGACCACTGTCTTGGGACAATCGTAGACGGCCTGGCCGAACATCTCGAAATGCTTGTGCTCGACGATGCGGGTGAAGGGCGTGTCGATGTCCGTGTAATTGACGACCGCATTGCCCTGGTAATTGGCCATGTCCATCACCTCGTGTTCGAAACGGACGGTCCGGTAGGCCAGTTTCCCATACCGGTATCCATAGTATTCGTCAATCTTCCCGGTAAAGACGACGTGGTCGGCGAGACTGTCCCAATAGGCCCGATTCTCAAAATAATCCACGTCCGTCCGTGTCTTGGAACCTTCCAACAAACCAGCTATCAGTTTGTTATAGCCACCAATCGGAATGCCTTGGAAAGGATCGTCGAAATAGTTGTTGTCAAAGACAAAACGGACCGGGAGCCGTCGGAGGATGAACGCGGGAAGTTCCGTGCAGGGACGTCCCCACTGTTTCTGCGTATACCCTTTGATCAGTTTCTCATAGAGGTCCGTGCCGACCGTCAGCAGGGCCTGCTCTTCCAGGTTTCGAGGTTTATCGGCTCCAGCGAGTGAGAGGGCGGCTTCTGCATGGGTCCGCTGTTCTTCGATCTTGGCCCACGCCTCATCGGGCGTAGTCACGCCCCACATCTGATGGAAGGTATTCATGTTGAAGGGGAGGTTGTACAGTTCCCCCTTGTAGTTGGCGACCGGCGAATTGATGAACCGGTTGAACGGGACGATCGAGTTTACAAAATCCCAGACCTTCTTGTTGGAAGTATGGAAGATGTGGGGACCATACTCATGGACATGGATGCCTTCGATTTCTCTGCAATGCAGGTCCCCGCCCAGATGGGGGCGCTTGTCGATGACCAGGCACCGCTTTCCCTGCTTGTGCGCAAAATGGGCAAAAGTGGAGCCGAATAGGCCGGAACCGACGATCAGGTAGTCGAAGTCCAAAGGAGGTGGCGCTTACTTCAGAAAACCATCTTTCTTGTCCATCGCCAGGTACGCCTTGAACAGTTCCATGTCGTCCTTGGTGGTGAGCTTGATGTTCTTGTCGGAGCCGGCGGCGAAATAGAGCCGCTCGCCCAGCTCGACCATCATCGTGTTGGTGTAGGAGGAGCCGTAGATCCCGATCTCTTCCTCGAAGGCCTTATGATACGCCCAGTCCAGTTTCCCGAACTTGTAGGCCTGTGGGGTGGCGACGCGGCGGAGCGTTTCGCGCGGGATGTACTTCGTCGTGGAGATCTCGTCGTCGATGACGAAAATCTGCTCGTTGTACGGCATCGAGGTGACGGCATTTCCGTACTGGTTGCACTTGACGATGACGTCGGTCAGCACACTGGGCTCGATGAGCGGCCGGATGCCGTCGTGGATGATGATGATATCGTCGTCCGCGCACTTTCCTTCCAGATTGAAAACGCCGTTTCGGATGGACTCCTGCCCGCTTTTTCCGCCGGACACGACCCATTTGAGCTTGTCGATGCCGAACTGTCGGGCGTAGGCCCACAGCACCTCGTGCCATCCGTCGATGCAGACGACCTCGATGGCGTCGATGCCAGGATGCTTCTGGAATCCTTCCAGGGTATAGATGAGGACGGGCTTGTCGTGGACATTCAGGAACTGTTTCGGGATGTCCTGCCCCATCCGGGAGCCGGATCCGCCGGCGATGATGATGGCGATGGTCATATTATGCGAATACTCTTTTGTCGATTCTGTCCGTCATCGCCGTGAAAGCCCAAGCCAGTAAAAGGGCGCAGGCAAGCGTCAGGGCTGTGAAGACGACGGAGTGATGGACCAGCGTGGTCTTGCCGAAGATGATCATCGGAAGCCGCTGGAGCATATAGATGGAAAAACAGTGCTTTCCAAGCCACTGGAGGACCTTGTTGTCCCACTGTGCAAAGGTTGTCACGGCCGTCAGTGCGAGAATGAACAGGATGGCGCAGATTCCGTACGGGTCGATGCCGACAAAGTGCCGCCAAAGCACGAAGCTGACGGCCAGCAGGACGGTCCCCGATATCCGTGTCAGAAGCCGAGAACGGTCCACCCTTTGTTTCAGGAGGGAGAACCAGATTCCTGCAGGAAATACGGCCAGCGTATCATACCACCAATGGTCGGGCCTTCTCGCCAGGAACAGGAACAGCCAAAGACCGGCTGTAAGCACGCTGACGGTAATGGCCAGGAACAAATCCGGCCGGGCGGACCGGTCCTTCAACAGGAGCGCGGCATAAGTAATCAGGTACAGCGCAAGGATGGCGAAGATGAACCAGGAGGAATTTCCCAAATTCTCCCAGTCGATCCAGCAGAGCAGATATTGACGGGCTCCGAAATGATTTCCCGTCACGGTCTGGACGATGAGGAAAAGAAGGACGGCCAGACCGAAATGGAGCAAGGTTTTCAAGAACCTTTTCTTGAAGAACCCTCGGGTATATCCCGCTTTGAGGCGGGCGGATTCGGCAATCCCGAAACCCGAATAGAAGAAATAGGCGGCGACGATCAATTGGTCCAGATAGCGCATCGTGAAACCGAAGGCGCGGTCCGGAATGCCATAACCCAGGCTGATGTACTGCTGAAGATGGGACAGCAGGATGAGGATGGCGAAAACGCCTTTGATGGCCGTCGTCGCCTGAACGGACATATAGTCCCTGTGGAAGGAAGAGAACTTCATTCCATAGAGACAGGTGACCAGCAGCAGGATGAGGTATAGAACCATTTTCGCCAGACCGGGATTCGCCGGCCTTACAAGAGTTGAATCAACGGGGGGAACAGGCTCTCCGTCAATGAGCGATAGACATTGTTTCCGAAAGAGAATCCTTCCGGGGGAAGCAGATACTGTTTCCGGAATTTGTCCCGGTCCTGTTTCATCGGATCCTCCCCTTCCAGGACGGTGTGCCGGATGAATGACCGGATATCGTCGGCATTCTGTGCGTGGTAATGCAGGTCCATGCATCGGGTGCCGAATGAATCCAAGCCCTGATAGATGGCGGGAAAGTCCTTGGACGCAAAGAGAACGGGTTTGCCGGTATAATGATACTCTGCCGTGAACGATCCGCAATCGTGGATCATGGCATCGGAAGTGTTGAACAGGTCGATGAACGCTCCGGTCTCCAGTTGCGTATTCTCGCCGGTGCGCCAAAACTCATAATAATCGTCGGCTTTCTTTTCTCCCCATTCCGGACGCTTGTAAAGCTCCGTGAGCAGCCAAGGATGCGGTTTGAAGACGAACTGCACGTCATCCCGGTATTCCCGGGACAATTCCACCATCAATTCGTGCAGCCAAAGGAAGCTGGCCCTGTTCAGATGTCCGCCTTCATTGATGGAAAAGTGGGGCGCCCAAATGATTCTTTTCTTGGGCTTGTCCTGTTTCTTCCAAGGATCGGTCTCGGGTTCCCGCAAGAAGGCCATGGCGTGAGAATCGCCGACGACTTCTACGTTCTTTCCTTTGATGAATGAATGGTGGCGGGCATAATCCCGATGCAGGGATGTCGGAACGAAAACCTTCCAGGAATTGTTCGAGAAACGGGAATTGTATTGCCAGTCCCCGGATACGGTGCAAATCCCGTAAGGGACATAGACGAGCAACCGGTCCAGATTCTTCTCGCAATCCAGCTCATTGCGATAGAGCTCCGTGTACATCTGGGGATAGAAGATGATGTCCGGATCCAAGCTTTCGATCAGGTTCCGATCCGCTTCGCTTTTCAAGATGTAGGGCCACTGCAGACGCTGGCAATAGGCGATCAGTTCCTCCGTGTTGTTCTTCTTCTGGATGTCGGCCAGGTCTGCGAAGGGGCAGATGACCAGACGGACATCGAATCTGCTGTCTTCCATCAGGAGCTTGCAGATGTCTTCGCTGCGCCAGATCGCCAGATTGGAAAGGAGGAAAAGAACCCGGGCGGACCCTCTTTTCCGGATCTCCTTGAGCCGACGGTTGTGGATCCGATGAAAATGGCTGTAATGGTGAAGCTTCTCGAGAAGATATTTCTCGTAGACCGAAGGGAATAAGCGCTTGATCTGTTCCAGCATATTATTTCCAAAAAGCTTCTAACCCGTGATACGATACCTGCTTCTCCGGCGGCGGAGGGGTCATATAGTCCCCGAACAGCATCGTCAGGCAGCGGTCATATTGACCCGGAGCGAGAAAGGACCGCCCTTCGAAGGGGAGGGGGGCCGTTTCCGAGAAGATGGCTTTGTCAAAGAATTGGGCCTTGAGATCCGTGTAATCGCAGACATGGCCGCAGTCGGCATAGGAGTGCTCTTTCATGATCCTGTCTTCCCGGAGCAGCAGGGCGTTCAGGGACAGGAAGGGATGGGCGATTCTTCCGGCGAGGATGCTCAGGTTCTTTTTCCATCCGGCCTTCTTCGAAAAAGGGAACTTCCGGGTGAAACGCTGGTTGGCTACCAGATGCCGGACCAGGGAGACCTGTTTGAGCGTCTTTTTCCAGACAGTTTCGTCCGGAACGCCGTCCAGGGGGAAGACATCGACGAAAATGCCCCAGTTCCCGTCGCCGCCTTCCTCGACGACGACGGTGCGCGTGTCGTGGACCTTGGCGAAATCCAGGGGATAATCGGGGGTGTTGCCGGCCCAGACGGCCTTGAAATGGTCGTGCCGATACTCTTTCAGGAACCGGTCGTAGTCAGGCCGCGGCATCCATATGTCGATGTCGTCGTCCCAGGGGATGAAACCCTGGTGCCGGACTGCGCCCAGCAAGGTTCCGAAGGCCAGGTAATACCGGGTTCCGTTCGTTTCGCACCAGTGGTGGATATCGGAGAGGATGTCCACCATGGTGGCCTTCACCTCGGCCGGAGTAAGCTGTTTTTCCATGGTCTATCTTCTGTCCAAAGGATATCTCAACAATAATTTGACCCGCTTGAGGAGCGGCATCTTCACCAGCAGGTTCCGCCGGGTGTTCCAGAAGTCATAGCAGAACGCTTCGTCGAAGAACGGGGAGCGGCGGTAGTAGTCCCACCAAATGTCCATGTTCAGGCAGGGACCGTTCCAGGGCTTGGCTCCGTTGTAGTGGACGATGCCGGACTTCATGGCATGGTCCAGTTCCTCCGCCCCGTAGATGGCTTCCATGTCGGCCCGCTTCTTCACGATCAGCTCGTACAGGAAGTTCGTCAGGCAGTAGGAGGGCCCGAGCGGCAGGAAACGGCCGTTGCAGGCGATGTTCATGATGTCCATGTCCTGCTGGTTGTAGTCGTTCTTCCCCAGTTCCCGGAACTCGTCCATCTTCCCGTCACGCCGGATCAATGCCGAGTTGATGATGAGGTTCCCGGAATAGTAATACCCTTTCCGGTAATCCAGCCCGAGGCTCTCCTTCAGGTATTTCTGTACCGCCGGGCGCAGCCGGGAGCAATTGTCCACCCCGGCGAAATAGTTCTCGCCCAGGTCCAGGTCATAGTAACGCCCGAGGTCCTCCCGGATGATGACGTCCACGTCCGAATACAGGATCTTGTCATACTCGGGAATCAGTTTCGGAGAGATCAGCCGGTAGTAGGCCGTCTCCGGGATGCCCCGGATCTCGAAACCGCCGACGAACTCGCCCTCGACCTTCCGGCAGGTGATCCGGCAGTTCGGATAACGCTCGGGCAGACGCATCAAAGCGCTGGACGAGAAGTCGCAATCCGGACTGTGCAGGATGAAGATGTCGTAGAAAGTCTCCGGCCCGGCATTTTCCAGCAGGGAGGTCAGGCAGACCCCCGCCGGCATCAGCAGGTTCTCGGTGAAGGTGAACAGGATGGGGATCGTTCTCATTTCTTCTTGGGGGTATAGAGCGGGCCGATGAGGAGGTGCACCAGATAGCAGAGCCAGAGAATGACGATGCTGATGAGAATGGCGTAGGGGATGATCCGTTCGGCGCCCTTGAACAAGAGGCCCGTGAGGCCCAGGAAGATGCTCTGGACGCCCACGATGGTGATCAGGGCCGACGCCAGCATCTTGACCGACTTGAATTCAGGCAGCGGAAGCAGGGCGATGGAGAGCAGCATCGCGGAACCGATGAATCCGTTCAGGTAGAAGACGACCAGGTTCAGGCCGACAGGCAGGCTTCCGAAATAGAAGCCGTTCATCGACACCTTGCCGTTCCATCGGGTGAGAAGGACCGTGGCGACGAGGCAGACCGCCGTGACCGCGAGATACTTCCAGGAAGGCTTCCTGGTTTTCAACCAGGTCGAGCCGAAATAGCCGGCCAGATAGAAAGGCATCGCCATGAAACCCTGGGAGAGGAAGAAGGGGAACCGGAAGCCGAGCAGGTAAGGGACAAGCAGTCCGGCCAGCAGGATGCCACCGGAGATCCACCGGTTCTTGATGAGCAGGAAAAGGTCGCCCAGCACCCGGCACCAGAAAAGCGCGAACAGGAACCAGGCCGGGCCCAGCTCATGTCCCCGCAGCATCCGAAGGATGAAATACTTGGCATAGATGACGGCCTGGGATACGAAGCCGTGCAAGCCTTCGCCGCTCACGATACCGTTGTAGATGACATAGTACAGGGCGTCGAAGAAGCAGAAAATGAAAGCCGGGAGAAGGAGTCGCTGCGCGTGGGTCTTCCAGTCGATCTTTTGTCTGTCTTTGTGGAAGATGCCGCTGATCAGGAAGAAGAACGGCAGGTGGAAGGCCCAGATGACGCTGCACAGGAAGCTGTCCTCCGCATAGATGACATGGGCGAAGACGACGAGGAAGGCCGCGAGGACCTTTCCGAAATCCAGCCAGTAGATCCGGGGCTTTGCGACGGGAGCGGCGGTTCCGCCGACGTTATTCGAGAATTGAGGTTCCATTGATTTCCGATTTGTCCTTGAACTGTACGCCCGCGATGTCCATCACCGTATAGATCAGGGCATCCGTCCGATAATCCTTCTGCCGGCTCGCGGCAATCCTTTCGCACACGTCCGGGAACTGTTCCTCATACCGCTCGCTCGTGTAGATGAAGAACGGCACCTCCGAAGCGGGGCCGATGGATTCCGGAACGGAAGCCAGTGCATGGGAGAAGTAGTCGTCCCGGGTGAAATAGAAGTCCAGCGCATGGTCGGCCAGGTAGATGACGATGGCCTCTTTGTCCCGGAAGAGTTGGATGAGTTCCGAAACGATGAAGTCCGTGTAGAGGATGGAGTTGTCGTATTCGGCGAAGACGGGCCGCTGGCTTGCCGGCCGGTCGGGATAGTCTTCGGCTTTGAAGTGAGCGAATTCGGCCGGATAACGGTCGGCGAAGTTGGGATGGCTGCCCATCAAGTGGAACACATAGAAATTCTTTCCCGGCGCATTCTTCCCGACGTAATCCCGGGCGACGGGAAGCAGGTCCCCGTCCAGGTCGGCGACCATGTTCCCCTTGAACTTGTCTCCGATGAAGATGGACGTGTCGCACAGGACGGCGAAGTTCGCGATGACGTTGTTGAACAGGCCGGTTCCCGACTGGTTGGAAATCCAGGATGAGCGGTATCCGGCATCCCGAATGGTCTGCGGAAGCGTCTGGCAGGTGTAGAATTTGACTTCGTCGCCCATCTCCGGCTTGTAAGTCCCCATCATGGACTTGAAAGATTCCACGGTGTTGATGCCCGGCGAGGTGACCTTGTCGAATGTCGCCACGCGGCCGCTGTCGATGAGGGCCTGGACCCGGGGCATCGTCACTTTGTCATAGCCGTTGAACTGGCAGTGGCTTCGGCACTGGGATTCTCCGAAGATGATGACGATGTTCTCCGGCTGCCGGTCCCGGACGGTTTCCAGGTCGGCGGGGAAGACGAAGGCGGTATAGTCGGGCGGAATGCTGCCGGCATAGGAGAAGAAGGCGGCGAGTTTTCCTTCGATGGACTTCTCCTTGATGATCCGCTCCGCCGCCTGCGGTTTTACCAGGAGCACCAGGACGCATCCTGCCACGACGGCCAGCGACGCCCAGTTCCAGGGACTGGGCAGGTGCGCCCGGTGTTTCTTCCCGATGAAATAGGCGGCGAGGTAGGCGACCAGGATGAGGAAACCGGCGATGAAGCCTTTCAGGTGCAGGCCGATGAATTCGGCGCTTTCCGAAGGGTCCGTCCCCAGCAGGATGGCGATGAAGTCGGCCGAGAAGTCGGAATGGAATTCGAGGATGCAGACGATGTCGGTATACAACAGGATTGCCAGGGGCAAGATGACAAGAGTGGCCAGTGCAGTCCGGACACCTTTCCAGGGAAAAAGACCGATGATAAAGGTGAGAAGATAGGCCAGGATGACCCCGTGCGCAATATGCAGCAGGGCCATCTTGACATCGTGCGCCATCAGGGAAAAGAGGACGCCGGCGGTCGTCGAAAGAAGGAACAGCAGGATGAAAAGCGGCAGGAACCGCCCGAAAGGATTCAGCAGCAGGTCCCTGAAACTTCTTTTCTTCAAATCGTTTTGTGTGTTCATCAACGTGGGATGTGAACGATTACTGGATGATTTGATGGATATCTCCCGTCTCGAACGACAGGATCTCCGGCCGGTGCGTCACCTGGAGCTCCTTGGGAAGCGTCGGCTGGAGTTTGGGATAGTGATGGTAGAGATACCGTTCGATGTGCGACGGCGCCTTGACCATCACGCCCTCGAACGGCATGTCGGCCGGGTCGAGGATGGTCGCCTTCTCGATCTGGTCCAAGGGCATCTTGACGATGCTCACATACTTGCAGTCCTTCTTGTTGAAGGCCGACTGGACCCGGACGAGGCGGTTGTAGTAGAAGCGTCGGGGGAGGATGTTCACCATCTTGAACCGGACCTCCGTCCACCAGTCCGCCAGCCCGTCCGGAAGCCCGTGGAGGCCTTCCCGGATGGATTCTTTCAGCAGGGACTTCTTGAAGGCGCCCTCGCAGAACTGGACGATCCGGCGGTGGATCCTCTCCACGCGCGGATTGTCCGGCACGTTGTCGAAGGGGAAGATGTCCACGAAGATGCCGTGGTGGATGTCCAGGTTCATATGCGGCTTCTCCACGAACAAGGTTCCGTCCTTCCGGACCTTTGCGAAATAGAACGGCGTGTCGGGCTCCGTGTCGAAACACTGCAGGAAATAGCCCTTGGCCAGCACGGCCGGGGCCTCCTTGAGGAAGCGGTTGTAATGGTCCCGGGTCATGCCCAGGTCGATGTCGTCGTCCCAGGGCACGATTCCCTGGTCGAAGTACGCGCCGATGGCGGTCCCGCCCTGGATGAAATAGGGAATGTCGAGAACCTCGCAGACGCGGATGATCTCCTTCAGGATGGTCACCAGTTCGCTGTGGAGGCGTTTCAAGTCTTCAGGTGCGTATTCCATGCCTATGCTTTTTTCTTCATTCTTGCTTTCCTTCTCTTCCGGTCACCGGGAAGCCGACGCAGCCCGTCGAAGCCGGGACCGGGATGCAGGATCAGCCCCCGCCAGAGCGCTTTGGCGGCGAGGCCGAACTTTCTCTCTTTGATTCCCCGGGAGAAGGTGGAGAGATAGTATCCGGTCATGATCTGGTCGGCGATCGGACGGTATTCCGGCCCATAGGCCGCCCGCTGGTCTTCCCAGGACCGAGCGTTGAGGAAACTTCTTGCCGCCGTGTCGAAATGCGTCCAGCCGCTGTCGTGCTTCCCATAGACGGACATCACCTCCGGCAGAGCGTGCAGTTTGCCCTGTCGGGCGCATTCGACCACCATCGGCAGGTCGCCGTTCAAGATGTGTTTGTATTGGTTCAACATCTTTGTATAGCCCTCGATGACGCTGGCCCGGAAAAAGAAGGTGGCGGTTTGCGCTATCCAATTGTAGCAGGCTTCGACACCGGTGTAGTCCCTGTCTTCCAGTTTGGCAAAGAGGTGGTCCGGGCGGGAGCCGTCGTAGTAATGGGTCAGGGCATTGTGGAAGCACAGGGTGCATTCCGGATGCGCTTCCATATAGTCGAACTGCTTCTGCAGCTTGTGGGGATCCGTCCAGTAGTCATCTCCCTCGCAAGTGGCGATGTAACGGCCTCTCGCCCGCGGGAACTGATGCTTGATCCAGATGTGAATCCGCTGGGAGTACTGGTTCACCGTCTGGTAGATGGGCCGGAACAGGTCCGGGTATTTCGCTTCGTATTCCCGGATGATGTCGGCGGACCGGTCGGTGGACGCATCGTCGTGGACCAGGATCTCGAAAGGGAAGTCCGTCTCCTGCATGACAAACCCGTCCAGGCACTTCCGGAGATAAGGCTCGTGATTGAAAACTTCGCAGACGATGCTGACGACGGGAGTTTGTGCGGTCATAGGTCAATATCTTCTGTCCAGCAGGAATTCCACCTGGTCCACATCGAATACGGGGATACCGCACACCTGGCGGACATCCAGCCTTTCGGCGAACATGTTGTCGATGAAGATGGCGTCCTTCGTCTCGATTTTCAGAGACTTCTTCTCTCCTTCCTCCATCGGGACGATCCGGGAGAACAGCCCTTCGGAGATGGCGTATCGGGACAGCGACGCGTGGATGTCGTGGATATGTTTCGTGAGGAGAACGACTTCCTTCCCCTCATTGTGACACTGATACAGGAACCGGATCACGTTCAGGTTCACCTTCCCGTTCAGGGTGACCGTATCGTCGAAGTCGATGTAGACGGTGGAATAGGTGAGACCCTCGATCGTATAGGACCCGGTGAAATACCGCTCCATCTCCACATCCCGGCCATTGTCGAAACACAGGATGTCCCTGCCCATCGCCGCATAGACGCTCAGGAGCGGGAGATTGATTCCCTTCGCGCGCGTAAGGACCATCGACCCGGCGCAGCGGGACGACACCTCCATCAACTTGGGCTTTCCGCCCTTGTCTTCCCGGACCTGGAAATACCACAGCCCCAGGAAGCGCAGGCGGTCGTTGACGGTCTCGGCCATCAGCCGGATCTCGTCCGATACGGGAAGCGTCCGGCCGGCGACGGAAACCCCGCCCATCGCCCGGTCCCGGGTACGGGGTGAAACATAGCGCAGGACTCCTTTGGCGTCGGTCAGGCAGTCCACGGTGAACTCCTTTCCCGGGAGGAATTCGGTGATGAGGAAGGTCTCGGGGTCGATTCCCTCCAACTCGACGGCGTCCCGGACAATCCGGGCTCCCTGCGCTCCTTGCCCTTCATCGGGCTTGGCGAAGAGAGGAAAGTCCACGGATCCCTTCCCGGTGTATCTCCGGGGGACGAAACCCGTATCCTTGAACAGGTCGTGGGTGCGGATCTTGCTCCGGCAGATCTCTACCGTGTCCAAGTCGCCCGAAACGATCCGGCTGCCGATTCTTCCGGCGTTTTGGACCAGGAAACGGGCGACGGTGTCGTGTGTGGGGAAGACAAGGTCGATCCGGTGCTCCCGGAGAATGTCGTTGAAACGGTCGATGAAGGCCGGATCCGAAATGGCCGGCAGACCCGGGATGTAGTTCTCGAAGATGTAGCGTCCGGTCCGCCTGACGGAAGAGGCTCCGAAAAGCCGGATGTTCACACAAGTGGACAGGGCGTCGTGCAGTTCGATGGTATTGATTCCCTCGGCAGGGAACAGCAAGACGTTGATGGGGTTGTCAACCATATCTTTCAATCAAGGATGAGCCGGATGATCCGCTCCATGTCTTCAGGACCGTACCGTTGGTCCACGGGGAGGGGAATCAATTCCTCCGCGAGGCCGGATTCGAACGGGAAGGCCTCTCCGGAACCATTTCCGGACAGGTCCCAGTAGCGCGCGACGTACACCCTGTTCTCGATCAGTCTTTTCCGGAGATTTCGGTCGTCTGTCCGGAAAGGATAGACCATCGGGACCGCCTCTTTCGCAAGCGGCAGGCAGAGCCGATTCCGGGAACCGAGCGCCTGGTCCAGACGGCGGTAGTTCTCCAGGCGCTTCCGGGCGGATTCCCCGTAATCGAAACTCTCCAGCAGGAACGAGGTCAAGTCGGACATCCGCTCCAAGGGCGCATGGTCCAGGGATGCTTCCGCTTTCTGGAAATCGGCGAATCCGGCTTCGGGGCCGGAGGCGGCCCGTTTTAGGAGATGGGCCATCCGGGGCAGGCTGTCGGCCTGGGGGAGGGCCGCTTCCAGCCGGGCATCCGTGTACAGGTACCCTCCGTCAGGGACGCCGAAGAACTTGCGGGGTGAATAGATCGAGTCGATGCCGGGAATCCGCGGTGTGAAGAACGCTTGCGCATTGTCCACGAAGAGCCTTTCACCATATCGGGCGGCGAGCGCCTCCACGCAACCCTGCTTCAATCCGAAATAATTGGTATAGACAAATGCCTCTCCTTCCTGCAAATCCGGAAGCGTCAGTGGCTCCAACCGCTCGTCGACACCGTACAGGGAAACGGGGACACCCAGTTTCCGGGGTGCCTCGAACATGACCCCGCAGGTATAGAAAGGCATGTACAGATGCCGATACCCCCGTGCCCGCAGGACATACTCGAATCCGTTCCGGGCCGAGTTGAACCGGAGTGCATCTCCGTGAAAGGGGTGACTTTTTTTCAGATCCAGTCCGAAGTAACCTCCAATGGCGTCCATCGTTATCGGGTCAGGATGCGCAGCCAGCTCCGCTGATGGGCGAGGGCGTGCTCCAGCGTTTCAGAGTCGGGAAATTTGAGGACGAGCGTGCCGATGGCGTCGTTGGCCCCGTGGAAAGCGCGGACAGGATCTCCCGGCGCGACCCAAAGGTCTTCTTCCACGACATAGGGCCGAAAGGCATCGGCGACGGACAGGGATTGGAACAGGCCGTCCCGGTCGGCGTGCAAGATGATTTCCGCCCAGCAACCGTCGTAAGGCTGCTGGGTGATGGGCGGGAACGGGTCGCCGACGGCATCCCGGACGCAGGCCGTGATCATGTCGACACCCGTTGCCAGCCGGAGCATCTCCGCAAGCCGGTTGCCACCACCGCGGGGCGTGGCTTCCATGATGTAGGGCTTGCCGTCGGAGCCCACCCTGGTTTCGATGTTGTAGACACCCGTCCGCATGTTAAGAAGCGTGAACAGGCGCTGCAACTCTTCTGTGAGGTGTCGGGACTCCTCCTGCGAGAAAGTCGCAGGCCAGGAGTAGGCGGAAGGAGTATACGGATTCGCGGCCATCCCGTCGAAACGCTGGGCGGAAAAACTGACGAATTTCAGTTTTCCGTTCTCCAGGAAACTGTCCGAATCGGACGAGCAGCCGCATTTCTCGATAAAACGCTCGATGATGACATGCCCGGAAATGGAGTGGCTGAAAGCCTCGCGGACGGCCGCATCCATCTCATCCGCTCCGTCCACCCGGGAAACGCCTTTGCTGCCAGCGGAATCCGTGGGTTTCACAATGACAGGATAGGTCCAGGACGGCGCGTCTTCCAGCGCTTCCTCCACGGACGCGTATCCCTTGGCCTCCGGTACGTTGAAGCCGTTCTCTTTCAGGAAAGCCCGGAAGCGGTCCTTGTTCTGGAGGATTTCCACGCTTTCCAGGGGGCCGAAGGCCGGAAGACCCATCCGGGACTGGACATAGGCGGCGGAAACCACGCCGGGATCCACGCCGAAGGACATGATGCCGTCGATCTCCTTGTCGATGGCCGCCCGGAGGACGGCTTCCCGGTCGACGATGTTCACATTCACATACTCGTCCGAGAACCGGTGGGCGATGTTGTCGGGAAGATAGTCCACCGTGAGAACGTAATACCCTTGCTTGTGCGCGGCCTCGATGACCGGCAGCAGGTACCGGATTCCTCCGAGGAGCATCAGCCGTTTCTGCTTCATGGCTTTATCGGACGACGTTTTGGATGACTCTTTCGATTTCGCTTTCCTCCAGGGCGTGGTGCATCGGGAGGCAGATGACGCTGTCCGCCATCCGGTTCGCATTCGGAAGGTTTTCCTTCGCGGCGCTGGGAAGTCCCCTGTAGGTGCTGAAGGAACTGATCAGCGGATAGAAGTAACGCCGGCCCAGCACGCCGTTCTCCCGCATCTTGAAGTACAAATCGTCCCGGGACATTCCGTATTTTCCGGCATCGACGAAGATCGGGAAATAGGAATAGTTGTGCCGGACTCCCGGGATGTCCTCGAAGAATGTGATTCCCTCCACGTCTTTCAGGGCTTCCCGATAGCGGACGGCCACTTTCCGCCGCGCTTCGATGGCCGCATCGACCTGTTTCAGGTTCAGAAGCCCGTAGGCGGAACGGATTTCGTCCATCTTGCTGTTGATGCCGGGCCCCACGACCTCCGTTTCTCCGGCGAATCCGAAATTCTTCAGATAGTCGATCCGTTTCTTGGTTTCGGCATCGTGCATGACCATCGCGCCGCCCTCGATCGTGTTGAAGACCTTCGTGGCGTGGAAACTGAGCGTGGACAGGTCGCCTTCATTCAGGACGCTCTTTCCGTCGGCTTCGACACCGAAGGCGTGGGCCGCGTCATAGATGACTTTCAGTCCGTATTTGTCCGCGATTTCCTTGATTCGCGCCGTGTCGCAGGGGCGCCCGTACACGTGGACGGGCATGATGGCCGTGGTCTTGGGGGAAATGGCCGCCTCGATCCGGTCCGGGTCGATATTGCCGGTGGCAGGGTCGATGTCCACGAACACGGGACGGCAGCCGTTCCACCAGATGGAGTGCGTCGTGGCGACGAAACTGTAGGGTGTCGTGATGACTTCTCCGGTGATGCGGAGCGCCTGCAGGGCCGTCAGCAGCGGGAGCGTTCCGTTGGTGAACAGGCTGATATAGGGAACTTTGAGGTATTCGCAGAGGGCCTGCTCCAACTTTTGGTGGAACGACCCGTTGTTGGTGATCCATTTGCTGTCCCAGATCTGGCGGAGAGATTCGTTGAATTCGTCCAAGTCCGGCAGCAGCGGAGACGTCACAGTCGTTATTTTTTCCATGATAGTTTCTTCAGAAAGAACCGTATTTTCCAGCTGGCCTTCGTCAGGGCCCAGACCATCCGTTGGACCGGCGTGCAGTCGCCGTATTTGCGGAAATAAAGGTCTGCGCTTTCCAGGTTGCAGCGTTGGAGGAACAGATTGTCGGACATCCGGGTGCTGTGGCCGCCCAGATGGATGGCTTGGACCCGCGGATCGCAGTAATTCTGCAGGCCGATGCGGCATAGGCGCTTGTAGAGGATGATCTCTTCATAATACAGGAAAGTCCCCGGGTCGAAACCCTTGATTTCCTGAAGCGCCTCTTTTGTGCAGAAGAAGCAGGAACCGCTCGGGTAGTCGATGGGGAAGACTTCCCCTTTCTGGAGCAGGTCCGGCTGGATGGACAGGAGATTCTGTTTTCGGGCATTCTTCGTCAGGCGTCCTTTCCGGTTGCGGTTGTGGAGCAGGAAAGGAAGCATGATGTTCCAGTTGGAGACGAATTTGCGCGCAAAGCAGTAGTCGATGGTCTTCCCGTTCCGTTTGAGGAGGGTCGGGGTGATGATGCCGCAGCGATCCAGCCTGGAGGCGTCCTCCATCAGGACGGGAATGAGATCGTCAACAAAAAGGATATCGTTGTTAATCAGAAGGATATGGGTGATTTCGGGATCCCGGAAAGCCCATTCCAGGCCGATGTTGTTCCCCCGTGCATAGCCGACGTTGTCGGGGTGCAGTACCAGCGTGGCTCTCCCCAGAACGGAGGAAGAATCCGCGGCGTTCGCTTTCCGGTACGATCCCGGGAAAGCGCTCTCGAAAAAGGCGTCCATCGCCTGCCACGGGTGCTCGGGGGAGGATCCGTTGTCCACCACGATATACTTGACCGGAGCGGTATTGACCCGTTCGAGGCTTTCGATGCACTGGACCGTGTCCTGCGGGTTGTTGTAGTTGAGGATGATGACGCCGGTATACATGGAGTCTAGCGTTTCAGAAGGCCTTTTTTCCGGAGGAAATTGCCGATGGCGTCATAAATGTACACCCTCTCGGAGGCGGAGCAGCCCAGATATAGGACGGAAGGTACCGTGCAGGCGACGCAGAGCGTCCCCGTCAGCAGGAAGCGCCACCAACCATAGGGGAGGAACAGGACGCAGAGGAGGGGAAGGATGGTGGAGCAGACGATGACTTTCGCTTCCGGGAAATAGATATCCCGGATCAACTCCCGATAGGAGTAGGTCATCTTCTGCATCGTGAAATGGTGAGTCACGAAGATGTTGACAATCTGGCATGCGATGGTGACCAGATAGACGATGATCGGTGTGCAGCCCATTTTCAGCAGGATCCAGCAGACGGGGAACTGGAGCAGGATGACGAGACTCATCACCAGCTTGAAATTCCGGACGTCGCCGGAGGCGTGCTGAACGTTGATGAAAATCGTGAAGAACAGGCCGATGAGGTTCGAAATCAGCGCCAGCCGGTTGAAGTCGACCGTGTACTTCGGGACCTCCTTGAGCCAGAGGTTGAACACGAAATCCGCCTCCAGGATGACCGGCAGGGAGATGATGAACAGGATGTAGAAGGCGAACCGCGACCCCCGGTAGGTCAGATATTTGACATAGTCCATGTCCTTGTTCGCATAGGCCTTGGTGATCTGGGGCGTCAGCGCGATCGTGAAATTGTTCACGAACATGGCGACGGACCGTTGGACCGTGTTGGACAGCCCTCTCGCCGCATTGACGGCCGGGCCGAAGAAAATGTTCATCAGGACGTTGACACCTTGGCCGCTGAGCGTGTTGGAGATGCTGGAAACGAAATTCCATCCGGCATATCCGAACATTTCCTTGAACAAAGGAGGGTCGAAAAACAGCTTGAACCGGCACTCGGGGAAGTTGACGGCGGCGTAGATGATGGTGAACGCATTCAGGAGCAGCGAGATGAGGGTCCAGACGATCGTATACAGGATCAGGCGGTCGAGCGTATAGGAACCGAAGGTCAGGAACAAAGCCAGGGCAAGGCGCAGGATGGCTTCTGCGACACTGATGAACGCGTAGATGCCCATCCTTTCATGGGCGATGATGGCGGAGTTGAAGGAGGATGAGACCAGCGAGCCCATCACCATCACGATCGAGCAGAAAAACGCCCATAGAGCCGCCGTCTCGCGCCCGTCCGGAATCGTCATCTTGTTGGAGACGAACCAATCGCCGAAGGTGAGGGCAAGAATCAGGATGATCAGCGAGAAACCGATCATCAGGTTCAGCGACATCGCGAAGACTTCTTTCTGTCGCTTGAAGTTTCCCGTTCCCTGTTCGAAAGTCAGGAAACGGCTGATGGCTGAAGAGAGCGACCCCGTAACCAGCGCGAACATGCCCGCGAAGCCGCCCACGGCATTGTTGATGCCGTAGTCGTCCACGCCCAGCGCCGCCAGGAAGAGCCGGCTGCTGTACAGGGACACGATCAGGCAGAAGATGGACCTGAAGTACAGGAACATCGTGTTCTTCGCCAGTCTCCGGGTATTGTCTTTCTTGCTTTCGCTCATGGATGGGAAATGTCAGCAGACCGCCACAATGCTTATGGAGGAGTTACACGTTCCGGATGACCTTGGCAGGTATCCCGGCCGCGACAGAATAGGGCGGGACGTCTTTCGTTACCACGGAGTTGGCGCCAATGATTGCACCCTCCCCGATGGACACGCCGGACAGGATGGTCACTTTGTCTCCGATCCAGACGCGGTCGCCGATGGTTATTCCGCCCTTGGATACAAGCGGACGCCGGATGGGAGGGATGTCCAGGGTCTCTCGGTCGATGTTTCCGTGGTTATGGTCCTCCACAAGGACGAATCGGCCCATCAAGACGTCGTTTCCAATCTTGATGGAAACTGCCGCCCCGAGATGGCAGTAATCGCCGATCGACGTCCGGTCTCCGATGGTGATGGAAGGTGTCTGAGTAAGCTTCTTGAACGCCTCCAGCACGCAGTGATGGCCGATGTGGACGTCGTCGCCGATTTCCATGCAATGCGCGTTGGTCAGGTTGTCGATCTGAAAGACTGTCGATCGTTCACCGAACCGTCTGAACTGGCGTCGGATCCATTTCAGGTACAGGTTGTCCTTTCTCTTTTTGAAACGCGCGTATATTTTCGCCGGATGCATGGGCCCTAAATATTATTCAAAAGGTCTTGCCCAATAATTCCTTATCGGACAAGACCTTGAATATCAGCCGAGTGATATGGCTTCCGCTTATTTCAGGCGGAACTCGATACGGCGGTTCTGGTGACGGAGCTCCGCGGTGGAGTTGTCCGTGGCAGGACGGGACTTGCCGTATCCGATCGGAGTCAGGCCGCAGGTCACACCCTGGTTCTTCAGGTAGGTGATCACGGTGTTGGCACGGTTCTCGGAAAGGGTCTGGTTGTAAGCCTCGGTACCCACGCTGTCGGTGTGGCCTTCCACGATGATGTCAGCCTTCGGGTGGTTCTTGAGGATGTCGGCGACCTGGTTCAGCACAGGGATGGCCTCCGGAGTGAGGGTGTACTTGTCGAAGTCGAAGAGGACGATGTCACCCAGGATCTTGTTGATGTCGTCGAGGTCGCGCTGGACATACACGGTGTCGATGCGGACCTTCTCGACGATGACGGTGTCGGTCTTGTACTTGACAACCTCCACGGGAACCTCGACGCGCTCGACGACGGGCTTCGGACGGGCGATGTTGATCGCGAGGCCGATGGTGCCGGTGAGGGTGTAAGCCATGCTGCGGCGGCCACCGTCGAACAGACGGTTGGTGTGGGCCATGGCCTTGAGGTCAGGGACGATCGCGACACGCTTGGCGATGCGGATCGGGGTCATGATACCGAGACCGCCGGCGGCGCCGACCTTGTCGATGTTGAGAACACCGGCGTGGATGTAAGGGATGAACCAGTCGCGGACGCCGAAGAGGACGTCAACGTGGCCATAGTCGAAACGGTTCTTGCCGTAGTCGACATACTGGTTGGAGGTGCCAAGGCCCTGGTAACCGGCGCGGAAACCGGCGAAATCGTTGAACCACTTTCCGACATACACGTCAAGGGCGGTGCCGGCGCCGTGATGGGAATTCGTGCGGTTCTCATACTTCTGACCGTCGTGGGTGAAGTTCATACCACCGCCGACGCCGACGAACCAATAGTTGTTTCCGTCGTTCTGCGCGAAGGCGGAAATGCTCGCGGCCAGCGCGATGCTGAGGGTAATGAAAATCTTTTTCATCGGGTTATTGTGTTTTTTGGTTTAGCTAGAAACGATAGAGGACGCCCAGGCTCAGGGAAGCGCGGAGGTCGAACGGGAAGCCCGCATAGCCGGTGCCGGCGGTGTGGTCGCGCTCGGCAGGACGGAGACCGTTGAACATGTCGGTGTAAGCCTCGCCGCAAAGGTCGGCGAAGATGCCGAAGCCGCCCTTGAAGTTATACTCGGCGATGGCGCCGGCACGGAAACCGAACACGGTGTTCTTCTCGTTGATGTGCTGCCAGGGGTGGAATTTCTCCTCTGCCTGCCAGGCGATGGTGCGCTGGGCGCCATAACCGGTGGGCTTGGAGAAGCCGAAGGTATGGGCAAGGCCGATACCGCCGTAGAACTTGGGCGCGAAACCGCGCTCGATGGCGTTCAGGCCGTTGAAGTTCAGGACCAAGTCGCAGAAACCGCTGATGTTCTTGAAATCATAGGGATAGAACATGTTGTGGGACTGCTTGTAATTGCCCGCACTGCGGTTCTGGCCGAAGCTCACGGAGCCACGGAGTCCCCAAGTGTCGTTGAAATCGTACCCGGCGGCGACGGCGGCCGTGTAGGTGAGGAGCTTGGAACCATAGCCTTCCCAACGGTAGGCAAAGGTGTTCTCGTTGGACTGGTACATGGGACCGCCCTGGAGGGAGACATACCATCTGCCAGAGGGATTGTAATCCTGGGCGGACAGCACACTCGCCCCGAGAATCAGGGCGGCGCAAATAGCAAGTAACTTACGCATAATTGTTTGTATTGTTTTTAGTTAATATCCAAGATGAGCCGCCTTTTACGGCTTCGCCCTTGCCCACCCTATGGCAGGCACTGGAAAAAGACTACGAAATGGGGAACCATTTCATACCGCAAAGATATGCTATTTTTTTTCAAATTGCAAATATTCACGTGATTTCAAGATAGCGAAGGCCTCAGGCTATCTATCCGGCCCGAGGCCTTCGCGGTCGCTTCGTGAGATGGTTTATCTTGCAAAGACACATTTTTTCTCGTCTTTGTCCCCTTTTTATTTGTCCAATAGACAAAAAAAACATCGCCTACGGAACGAAAGCAGGCGATGGTCTGATGTGAAGGGGCTGACGCTGTCAGAATACCTTCCCGAAGACGATGTTGAGGAACGTCAGACCGAGCACTTTCATGTCAAAATACACGGAATGGTTCCTGAGGTAGTAGAGGTCCAGGTCCAGCCGGGTGAGCATCTTCTCCATCGTATCGGTGTAACCGTTGTACAGCGTGGCGTAGCTCGTCACGCCGGGACGGATCTGGTAAAGATAGCGGTAGCGCGGGTTGCGTTCCATGATCTGGTCGATGTAGTACTGCCGTTCGGGCCGATAGCCGATGAAAGACATGTCTCCCCGGAACACGTTCCACAGCTGGGGGAGTTCGTCCAGATGGTGCTGGCGGAGAAATTTTCCAACCTTTGTGAGGCGCGGATCGTCGTCTCCGGAATACAGGGCGGGCTTTCCGCCGGCCTCGGCATCGGTTCTCATCGACCTGAATTTCAGGATGCTGAAAGGTTTTCCGCCGAATCCGATGCGCTCCTGCTTGTAGATGACCGGGCTGCCGTCCTCAAGCTTCACCGCCAGGGCGCAGAGGCCGATGAGCGGCGAGAAGAGGATGAGGAGAACTCCCGACAGGAGGACGTCAAAAGTCCTTTTCACCATGTGCCCGACCCGGGTCATTCCGTCCGCCTGGGGAATCTCCGCGGCGATGTCGGCTTTTTCGGAGCCATCCGGCATCTCGGACAGGGTCATCCCTTTGGGGAACAGGAGGCCGTCCACGCCGCCCAACCTCCATTGGAGGCGGTTCAGATCCTCGGAGGAGGCGCAGTAATAGACGACGCGGTTGCCGATCACGAGACCGGACAGGGAACGGTCGCGGGTGAAGAAGCCCACGACGATGTAGCGGCCTTCCCGGTCGGTCCTGTCAGCCAGGGCGACGGATTCGGGACCTGTGCCGTAAACGAGGACGGCGCCTTTGCCGGCATTCTCGGTGACCCGGGCGTTCTCGCGCGCAAATTCGATGGCCATGAATCGGGCGCCCAAAAGGAGCCCCATCGTGAGGACGAAATCGGCCAGCAGCGCCATGGTGGCATAGACGGGCGAGGGGAGGGAGATCCAGCCTGCCAGCAGACAGAGCACGAACACCGCTTCTTTGATCAGGGTGGCGGAGACGAGCCGCACCGTGTTCCGGGCCGTGGTGTAGCGGGAGATGGTCTTCATGGAGCGGGCAGCGATGAACCCGAGAACGGACGCGACGAGGGAGATGCCCAGCCAATGGAAGATCAGGGCGGTGAAATTCGGAATCGGATCCGACAGCCAGCGGACAAGCAGAATGGCGATGACGGTCGCCACGACCGACAGCGCCGTATCCTGCAGAAGGATCAGGCGGCGGCTGGCGAAATTTCCATTCTGTTTATTCTTATGGTTGCTCATAGTTCGCGAGTAATGCTCAATTATTGTGCAAAGATACACGATAATTTGCAATCAGGCAAGGGAAAAGACCCAAATAAGGCTGGCCTTTCGTCACGAGGACGGGAGGCCAGCCTTATTTGAAATGCGAATAATCTGTCGTTACTCGTCTACTGAAGGGAGAATCGTAGTTGTGTTGCCTTCATTACTGACTCTACAGCTTCTATTACCGCCATGCAGATAAAAATCCGTTCCCGTAAAGCGGTTGCCTATGCGAACGAAATCCCCCTATCCGTCATATCAGAAGGAATGGGACACGGCTCGGAAAAAGTGACGCGGGTATACCTCGCCTCCGTGAACTCGTCGGCGGTGGACTAGGCGAACGGACGGATCCTCAAATTGCTCTGACAGACAGCGAGTCGCGTGGTGGCCAAATGAGGGAGGCGTCGTAAAAATTTCAATTTTTTTATGGAATTTTTGAGATTTATAGTAACTTTGCATCTTGGAATATCGTGTGTATCCCCAGGAAAATTGTATCTCTTGCCGAGAGACACAATTGTTAAGATTGTATTAAAATACTGATTTATAGGTATTTGTAAATAATGATGTCCAACGCCTTACAGAGAGAAGAATCTGCATCCTGGTATGCGGCGCGCACGCGCTACGGCCAGGAATTGAAGATCCGTGACCGGCTGGTTCGCGAAGGGGTGGAGCATTTCATCCCCACCGTGAGCACGGACGGTCCCCGTAAGGAAAAGGCAGTCATCAGTAATCTGGTATTCCTCAAAGCCACGAAGGCGGAGGCGCTGGAACTTGCGAATACCGGTGTCATTCCGGTGAAGTACGTCATCGACTGCGCCACGCGCACGCTCCTGGTTGTCCCGGAGAAGCAGATGGAGGACTTCCGCCGGGTGCTGGACCTCTCGCTGGAGGAAGGCGGCGTGATGGACTGCCCTCTGGCGCTGGGTGATCGCGTGAAAGTGGTGAAGGGTCCGCTGAAGGGCGTGGAGGGCCACGTGATCGAGTTCCACGGCCGCTACTACGTGGTGGTGAGCCTGCTGGACAGCCTGTTTGCGAAGGCGCGCGTCCCGCGAAGCTGGATCGAGCGGATTAGTGAGACATTGAATAAGTAATACAATATATTTAATAATCAAATTATGTTCAAAACAGTCAAAACTTACACCCCGCCCCGGGTGCTCCAGGAGACGGAAGTCCAGCTGGAGCGTGACTTTTTGGGCGGATCCGTGGTCGAGAACCTGAACGAGGCCGGCGTCTACACGATGAGCCAGGACGTTGAGGAGATC
>JAEEGI010001961.1_pt1 | contig 51013 bp, 53 predicted proteins | sample 8958751 | NCBI WGS metagenome assembly JAEEGI01 (sample SAMN16246545, study PRJNA631951) | gut metagenome | biome: gut microbiome; feature: rumen; material: KS-attached | host: Bos | place: Iran: Karaj | collected 2018-10
GCGAAACTGTACTATCTGCGTAACCTTACCGGTAAAGCTGCTCGTATCCGTGAACGCCGCTAATCTGGTGCATAAAGGGGGCTGCAAAGGCAGTCCTCTTTTTTGTTAGCTGAAGATACAGATTTGCGTATTGAGAGGGGTAAACTGTATGAGCGATAAATCCGGAGGATCCTTTCAGGATTCACTGAACGACTGGCTCGTGTCTATCATCGTCGCGGTGGCGCTGGCCTTTTGTATCCGAACTTTTATTTTTGAACCCTATAAGGTGGAAGGAACTTCCATGTATCCGACGCTGTTCAATCAGGAACGGCTGATTGTAAACAAGTTCGGCTACTTTCTGGATGATCCGAAACGGAACGAAATTGTCGTATTCCGTTATCCGAAAGATGAAAGCCGCGATTTTATCAAACGTGTCATCGCAGTAGGCGGCGACACGGTGGAAATGCGTGACGGCGCGGTGCTGATTAACGGAAAGAAAATCGACGAGCCATACACCTGGAAGGAAGACCCAAAGGGGCTGAACCATTCCAATTACCGCAAGAGCCTGGTGCCCAAAGATCACATCTTCGTGCTGGGCGATAACCGCAACAATTCGGAAGACAGCCGCTTTGCGGACGTGGACTTCGTTCCGCTGCGTCTGGTAAAAGGAAAGGCTGCTGTTGTGTTCTGGCCTTTTGAAAGATTCCGTAAACTGCCGTGAGGTCGTTATGGAAGTAAAGGATTTTAAGATTCAATGGTTCCCAGGGCATATGACCAAAGCCCGACGGATGATGGAGGGGCAGCTGCGCCTGGTGGACGTGGTGGTGGAGTTGCTGGATGCCCGTATTCCAGGTTCCAGCATCAATCCCATGCTACGACAGATGGCGGGGAACAAGCCCCGTGTCATTGCGCTGAACAAAATGGATATGGCCGACCCGGTCAAGACCGAAGCCTGGCTGCTGAAGCTGAAACAGGAGGGCGTGCCGGTCTGCTCCATTGACTGTCATACAGGCAAAGGCGTCAAACAGATGATCAGCCTGGTGAAAGAAGCCGCAAGACCCATTACGGAAAAGTGGCTGAAAAAAGGCGTGAAGAACCGTGACGTCCGGCTCATGATTGTGGGTGTGCCCAATGTGGGGAAATCCACACTGATAAATCGGCTGGCGGGGCAGGTAAAAGCCATTGCTTCCGACCGTCCCGGCGTGACAAAACAAAAACAGTGGGTGAACATCGCCAAGGGATTGCAACTTCTGGACACTCCCGGGGTTTTATGGCCTAAATTTGAGGATCCGAAAACAGGGTTGCATCTGGCTCTGACCGGAGCGGTAAAAGATGACATCTACGACCGCAGGGACGCGCTGGTTCTGCTGCTTCAGGAAATGCTGGAGAAATATCCGCAGCAGCTGGCTATGTTTTACCATATCACATTGGAACCGGAAGATACGGCGGAAACCGTTATGGAAAAAATCGGCGCCGCCCGGGGTTGTGTGAAAACCGGCGGAGTTCTGGACATGAACAAAGTGGAGCAGATGGTCCTTTATGAATTTAAAACCGCGAAGATGGGACGCTTCACCTTGGACGAACCAATATAAATGTGACCTGCGTCAGAAAGTAATTTGCATGAACCAAATTAAAACTGCCGGCTTGGGGCCGGCTTTTTTATTGGCGGGAATGAGGTTGCCAAAAAGGCAGGGCAGGCTGTACAATTTAAAAAGAGAAGTTCACGCATGAAAAAGAAATGGGATGGAGCAGCGCAGGCACGTTTCATCCGGGGAGGATAAGAATATGAAATTAGCAGAAATCAAAACCATATTAGCCGGAAATCCGACGGAAGAGCAACTGACAGAACTGAAGAAGGACGAGCGGGCAGGCGTGCAGAAACTGCTGGCGACTTACGATAAAAAACTGGAAAAAGAAAAGCAGGAACGCCTGCGTTTTGCCAGTATGCTGAGTTATGAAAAAGAATACATGGCGTTGCCCGGCATCCAACATATTGTCGGTGTGGACGAAGCAGGCCGGGGCCCGTTGGCAGGCCCGCTGGTCATTGCGGGGGTCATTTTGCCGGAAGGTGTGTTTATCGCCGGCCTGAACGACAGCAAAAAACTGAGCGAAGCAAGGCGGGAAGCGCTGTATCCGGAAATTCTGGACAAGGCGGTTGCCGTGCTGGTCAATGTTGTCAGCATTTCCAATATTGATAAGGAGAATATTTACCACGCAACCCAGGAAGGTATGGAACAGATCCTGCGGCAAATCCGGGTGCGTCCCCAGGTGGCGCTTGTAGACGCCATGCACCCTCATGTGGAAGGCATTGAGACCGTTCCCATCATCCACGGTGATGCCCTGAGCGCTTCCATTGCCGCGGCTTCCGTTGTGGCAAAGGTAACCCGTGACCGCCTTATGCAGAAACTGGCTGTGGTTTATCCCCAATATGGACTGGCCCAGAACAAAGGATACGGCAGTCAGCTGCACATGGACGCAATCCGCCAGTTCGGCGCCACGAAGATACACCGCCGCAGTTACGAACCCATCCGCAGCATGAATCTTCCGCCGGTGGAAGAAAGGGACAATTACCTGTTTGAGCCGGAAAACGGAAAAGAAGACGCAGGACTGAAGGTATTGTTGAAAGAACTGGAGGTGTAATTATTTTAACCAAAAAAGAAGTCGGCAGACGGGGCGAAGAAATAGCCGCGGAATTTCTGGAACGGAAAGGACTGCACATTGTTGAGCGGAATTATCACAGCCGCTGGGGAGAACTGGACCTGGTCGCGGTAAAACCGGATTCGGATGATTTTGAGGATAAAACGTATTTTTATGGTACATATCAGAAAATGAGCAACGCTGTGCCAGCACAGCGGGGGAGCAGCGTGCATTTTGTGGAAGTGAAAACCCGGACCGGAACGGAGTACGGCACTCCCGGTGCAGCCGTCACCTGTACAAAACAGCAGAAGTTACGCAAAACTGCATTAATCTGGCTGCAGGGGCAGGAACAGTATTACTCCGATTTATGTTTTGATGTCATTGAAGTGTGGGTCACAGGTAAAACGGCAAAAATCCGCTGGTTGCAATGTTGCTTTTAAAAAGGAGGGTGATGTTATTTGTATGCAAGAGTATCAGGTGAGACGACGGTTGGATTAAACGGCGCGGGAGTGGTTGTGGAGGTGGACATTGAACGGGGGCTGCCTGCTTTTGAAATCGTGGGGCTGCCGGACATGGCGATCCGGGAATCCAGGGAACGGGTGCGGACGGCGCTGAAGAATTCCGGCTTTCCTTTTCCACAGAACCGGATTACGGTGAATCTGGCGCCGGCCAACCTACGGAAAGACGGCAGCGGACTGGACCTGCCTATTGCTGTCGGAATTCTGGTTTCTCTCGGAGTGCTGCCTCAGGAAAAAGTTCAGGGAAAGGTGTTTATCGGGGAACTTTCCCTTGAGGGAGTAATCAGGGAAGTAAATGGTGTCCTGCCCATGGTGCTGGATGCCCGTTGTCAGCATGTGCCTGAGATTTTTATTCCGCAAGGCAATGGGGAAGAAGGACGGCTGGTAGAGGGTATCGCAATTTACACGCCGGTGAATTTAAAGCAGCTGGTGACCCATTTGCTGCGTCCCTGTCTGGAGCCGCTGCAGCATAAGGAACTGGAACTCACAGAATCGGAGAATGGTGACATTGATTTTTCCGATGTTCACGGGCAGAAAGTGGTAAAGCGGGCATTGGAAATTGCGGCAGCAGGCGGGCATAATATCCTGCTGACTGGCTCTCCCGGAAGCGGGAAGACCATGCTGGCCCGGAGACTGCCTACGATTTTGCCGCCCATGACCAAAGAAGAGGCACTGGAAGTTACTAAAATCTACAGCATCGCAGGTTTGTTGAATAGCAAATCGAACCTGATCAGCCGACGGCCGTTCCGCAGTCCCCACCACACGATTACTTTAAGCGCCCTGATTGGCGGCGGTTCGGTTCCCGTTCCGGGTGAAGTGACGTTGAGCCATAACGGCGTGCTGTTTCTGGATGAATTCCCGGAGTTTTCCAAGGCAGCGTTGGAAGTGCTGCGCCAGCCGCTGGAAGATCGCCTTGTAACAATTAACCGGATACACGGTTCTTATATTTTCCCTGCTTCGTTCCTTCTATGTTGTGCAGAGAATCCCTGCCCCTGCGGATTTTTAGGGGACGAAACGAAAGAATGTGTCTGCCGTCCCTTTGAGATTGAGCGGTATCAACGAAAAATATCGGGTCCTTTGTCCGACCGAATTGACCTGCAGGTGCACGTGCCCCGGGTGAAATATGAAGACCTGCGGACCACGGAGACAGAAGAAACATCGGCGCAGATTCGTGCACGTGTCAGTGCAGCCCGTAATATTCAGCTGAACCGGTTAAAACAATCTGGCGTTTTCTGTAATGCGTCTATGAACCACCGGCAGGTGGAACGGTTCTGCAAATTGGATGCTGTATGTAATTCATTAATGGAAAGCGCATTCTGTAAGCTGGGGCTCAGCGCCCGCAGCTACGACCGGATTCTGAAAGTCGCCCGCACCATTGCGGATTTAGAAGCAAGTGACATCATTCTTCCGTCACATATTGCAGAGGCAATTCAGTTACGGACGCAGATGAATCAGTGACAGACAAGTTTTTATGGGTTTTTCAAAGGATATTTCACACGAAAGCATAATTAAATCTGAGGTGGCTGGCAAGGTCACCTCTTTTTTTGGTATAATACTATAAAGTCCAGGTTAATGGAATCGTAATTCTATATTTGGATAGGAGTGTGAAAAATGGATTTTAAGGAAGTAGTTAAAAACCGTTATTCCTGCAAAAGATTCAACGGCAGGCAGGTGGATAGTGATAAGCTGAAAGCAATTCTGGAAGCGGGGAGGTTGGCTCCGACAGCAAAGAACCTGCAGGAGCAGCGTATCTATGTAATTCAGTCCGATGAGGCTCTTGCCAGAATTGACGCGGCAACGCCGTGCCGCTACGGCGCGCCCACGGTGCTTGTTGTCGCCTATGATAAAAACAATGTATTCACCTATCCGGGCGGCAAATGTAATTCCGGAGCAGAAGACGCAACGATTGTAGCGACGCACATGATTCTTGCTGCCGCTAATGAAGGAGTGGACAGCTGCTGGCTGAATTTTTTTGATCCGGAAAAACTGGCGGAAGCGCTCGGCCTGCCGGAAAATGAAGAAATCCTGATGCTGATGGATCTGGGATATGCAGCGGAAGGCATTGGGCCGCTTCCCAAACATACGGACCGGAAACGCCTGGACCAGACTGTGAGTTTTATGTAAAGGCCCTGCATTTAATAAGGATGAAGTACCATGATTACGTTGTCGGGACTTAAGAAATTCTTTGATGCAATTGATAGCGGTCATACATGGAAATGCGTTGTCGCTGGAAGCGAGATCAAGGACGTAAAAAAGGACCGTGAAAGTTCCGTTATAATTGAAGGTTATGACTTTTCAGAAAAAGCGGTGTATTTTGAAGGGCGTTACCTGCCGTTCTCACAGATAAAAAGTGTCCGCAGCCAGCCTTCCGCCATCCGTATCCGGGGCGGCGGCTGCGGCATCGGGCTGCCGGTTTTTAAAATCCGGCTGGATTACGGCGCAAAAAATCCGGTTGTACTGGTTGTGGAAGATAAAGACAATGTGGACGAAATCATCAACAGGATTTGTATGGTCAATCGTGATACTACTCTGGAATATTATGTGGATCCCCACACCGGATTAAGACCGGAGAAAATTTCGCCGCCTTTATACTGAGTAATTTAGGTAAGTAATCTTACAAACCGGTAATTACAAGGGGACATCATTTGACCGTTTTTCACCGGTACTCAACGTACCGATCAGAGGAGAGATTCCGCTATGATTGCCGATAAGGAATGGAAAGCAAACTTGAAACTGCTCAATGACCTCGCGATGCGGTATGAGGTCGCCGTCAAACCTCTGTATGAAGAAGATTATTTGAAAGAGTTCTATGATTTTTATGAAATAAAAAACAGAAGGTCAAAACTGGTTTCGGCGGTGGAAGGCTTTGAGGAAACATTAAAAAATGTAAGCGGCGAGTGTTGCTGGGAAACCATTGCTGAAAAGACGAAAAGCCTGTTTGGCTTGCCGCTTCGTGTGACAGTCTTTGACGATGATACAAAGCTGAAGGAGGAATTGGAAGGTCCCGACGGACTTGCTCCCTTCTTCTTTGTTTTTGATATGATGTTCTGCGAATATGGGGAGTATACCCTGTGCTTCATTTCAGGAAGCAACAACTAGAAAAAAGCAGAACGGGAAGACTGCAGAAGGCATGATAAAAATGATTATTGACGCACATATGCATTATTTCAATATTGAGGGTTTTGACGAACTTGCGAGGTTGGCGGACCATGAAAATTCACGCCGGGGCTGGCAGGATATTTGTGAAACAAACAAAATCGCCTTTTCTGTTGCCATGGGTAACAGTTACGATGCGCCCTGCCGTTTTGGAGGAGTTACGCCCCGGCTTATAAACCTCGGGGGGGAGCCTTTTTGCGCACAGCCTTATAATCAGCCAGATAATGTGGGTTACTGCCTGGGTGTGCAAAGCGAAGAGATAACCCCGGACAACGCTGAAAGGACCGCCATGGAGTTTGAGTATTATCTCCAGCGTGACCCCCATTGCCTGGGCATAAAGTTTTATATGGGTTATCAAAACGTGTACCTGTATGATCCGAGGCATGAACCGCTGTTTGAACTGGCGAAAGTCTACGATGTGCCCGTGGCCATGCACAGCGGGGAAACCGCAAATCACCACGGCAGGCTGCGTTATTCCCATCCGCTGACGGTAGACGAAGCGGCTTGCCGGCATCCGGATGTACGTTTTGTTATTTGTCACATGGGTAATCCATGGATTGTGGATGCTTTTGAAGTGGCGAGTAAAAATGAGAACGTTTTCATGGATTTTTCCGGTTTGTGGGAACACCGGCTGACGCCGGAGAGAGAGCGTGAAATTGAGGACTTTCAGAAGTATGTGCGCATGTGGTTGAATTATCACGGAATATGGAACAAGATCATGTACGGAAGTGACTGGCCCCTTGTCAATATCCCGGATAATATCCGCAACCTGGGCAAGATTGTTCCGGAAGAACACTGGGGCGAGTTTTATTATGATAATGCGCTCCGGGTGTACAGCAGGATTAAAATAATTAAGACTGTGACAGGCTGTTGATGATTGGTGTGAGGAAAAGTATATGAAAAAAATAACAATAGAGATTGACACAGAATATATTCCGGCTGTTTCACTGTTGAAACTGGCTGGCGTTGTGGAAAGTGGCGGTCAGGCTTCTTATGAGATAGAGCAGGGGCATGTGACCATGGATGGAGTCGTTTTAAAAGAAAAACGCAAAAAGGTAAGACCGGGAAGCACTGTGGTTCTGAATCATGAATACGCGATTTATGTAACAGAGTAACATGATTTTCCGGTTACCCATTGGGGAGTGGACTTTCACAAGGGTATCAGGGAAAGAAAAGGTAAAGAATGAAAACAGTTGAAGAATACCTGTCCCACTGCTATTCAATATCGGAAATTCCGCCGGCTCTTCCTTTGCCTGCGGAAACGTTTGTTGCAAGCTGGAAAGAGGCAGAAGGAAAAGAGGCGCTGGACTTTTTGACGCATACGACCGGCCCTTGCGGCTGGACATGGAACTTGCGGACGGGCAGAAGATCCTTCCTGTGGGAAAAGCGCTGGCGCTGATCCGGGAATGTGGAAAAAACAGGGTGCGCCGTGTACGGCTGACAGGAGACGTTGCCGGATATAAAGATTTGCCCATTTTGCTGCATGAGAGCAAAAAACAGGGCGTGGCAACAGAGATCGTAATTGCGGGGCAAGCGCAGAAAACCTGGCTCGCCGACATGTTTGCTGCGGGAGCGGACGCTTTCCTTGTGGACATGGAAGGTGCTGCGGACGGTGCAACGCGGACCACACTGCAACTGTTGCGGAATATGCGATTCAGTAACGTACGGGCACGCTGGCATATGCACCGGGGCAACACAGAAGAACTGAAGGCAGTTGTTGAAACAGCAGCCGGGCTGGGAGTAAAGGAACTTCTCATTACCGGGGCGAAACCGCATGCCGGAAACAAAATGAAAGCGCAACTGCCGGACTGGTCACAGATGGAAGCGGCAGCTGCATTAATCAGGGAATATGATGGGAGTAATGCGGCGCAGGGCATACTGTTGCAGGATAAGAAGATGCGTCTTACAGTGGAATCCTGCTTCTCTCAATTGAGGGCCTTTATGGGCGGTACAGATGCCAGGTATAATGATAATCAGGGTATCGGGCGTGGATGTGAAGCTGGCCGGTCTTTCTTTGCAGTGGCAGCAGACGGGAGTTTTACACCCTGCCTGTACATGGAGGAGAATGCCGAAACGCCGTCGACCGGTTACTGTAATACAGAAAACGTCGTTGCCTTTTGGGAAAAATCCCCTGTTCTCCGAACATTACGCTGTTCCGGAGAAAGAATCAGGGAATGCGCGGACTGCTGTTTCCAACGCCGTTGCCTGCATTGCCAGGCCTGGGAAAAGGATACCATATGTCCGATGTACCATGCGCTGTGATAAGATCCCTTCAGGTAAAGAAGGAGTGATTATATGAACCGATCCGGTTTTTTCAGTTATATCTACAGAACCTTTTTTACCTTCACTGGAAGGCTGAACCGTAAACCGTATATTATGCGTTCCCTGGTGGCGATTTTCCTGCCTGTGGTACTTGCCGTCGTATTGTTTTATCTGTTCGCGGGCGGGTTAAAGCCGGGGCAGGAATATCTGCACAAAGACTTGCTCTGGCTGCATGTGACTGTGCATTCACTGTTGATTATACTTGCTATTTTCATGGGCTTTTCGCTGGGCGTGCGCCGGTGTCACGACCTTGATAAAAGCGGATGGTGGCTTCTGTTAGGCGCTGTTCCCTACATCAACATTGCCTGGGGGCTGTACCTGGCATGCAAGCGGGGGACTGTCGGGCCGAACCGGTACGGCGACGATCCCATCCGTGATGATTATGAAAGAATGGAAGATATTGCGGAAAGCCTGCGGGAGAAACACGGAACTCTGAAATAATGATGCGATGAAGGCATGTTATATGAATATGTAAGCGTTTCATAATCAGAAGCATTGATTGTTCCGCATATTGTGACATAAGGAGGCGAGGTCATGCCAGAACTGCCGGAAGTGGAGCAGGTGAAGGTATCGCTGCTTCCCCATATAAAAGGCAAAACTATTTTAAAAACAGAAGTCCGGCTGCCCCGTATGATACACCATCCGGCTGTGCCGGATTTTATTATGGGCGTGGCAGGGCGGACGATTACAGATGTGCGGCGCAGAGGAAAATACCTGACATTGCTGCTGGATGACGGACGATATATCCTGGCTCATTTGCGGATGACCGGGGCCCTGCTGGTCTTACGCGGTGAAGCACCGGAGCCGCCGTATGCAAAAATTCGTTTTTCCCTTTCGGATGGGACGGACTTATGGTTTACCGATATCCGGACATTTGGAACGGTATGCCTGTGTGGCGGCAGCGACTCCTGGAAAGACGGGGGCTATGCCGGTTTAGGGCCGGAACCATTGTCTCCGGAATTCACGGAAGACTATCTGAAAGAAAAACTGAAAAAGAGCCATCAGATGGTGAAGTGTTTCCTTCTGGACCAGCATAAAATAGCCGGCATGGGCAATATTTATGCGGATGAAGCGCTGGCAGCAGCAGGAATCCGGCCAACGCGATATACGGATAAACTGACGTTACAACAAATCCATGCGTTGTATGAAGCGGTGAACCGGGTGATTGCCCAGGGCCTGCGCCATCGCGGAACCACTTTCCGCAATTATCAGGACGCGGACGGGCAGATGGGAAACAACAAAGAGTTTCTTCTGGTGTACGGAAGAAAAGGGATGCCCTGTCAAAAGTGCGGCACAGAGCTAAAACAAATTAAAGTTGGCGGGCGTGGCAGCGTGTACTGTCCCCACTGTCAGAAATAATCAGCAAGATGCGGCTGCAGGTTTTACCACCGACACGATATAAACCGGATTATGATTCAGAAGCAGTTACTGGCGCAAGATGAATCACTTGGAGATGAAAGTAGTTTTGATTAATGAAAATATGGGATATTAAGAGAGGTTCCAGAACCTATGCAAACACTCTATATTGCAGAAAAACCGGACATTGCCAAAGCCATTGCAGACTACCTCTGGCCGTCCGGAGGATATAAAAAAGGCGCGGGCTTTTACCGGAAGGAAGATATCACGGTTTCCTGGGCGGTAGGGCATCTGCTGGAACTGGCGACGCCGGAAGCCTACGACAAACGGTACGCCAGGTGGACCAATTACCGCATTTTCCCGGCAGTATGGCAACATGAGGTGATTGCCCGTTCCAGTGCCCAGTTCAAGGTGGTGGCCGGTCTTTTAAAGACTGCGGACGAGGTCATCCATGCCGGTGACCCGGACCGGGAAGGACAGTTGCTGATCGAGGAAATTTTGCATTATTGCAATTACCGTGGTAAGGTGCGTCGGCTTCTGATCAACGCCAAGGATGACGTGAGTATGAAGCGGGCGTTTGAAAGCATCGAGGACAACGCAAACTATGAAAATCTGTACGCGGCGGGTCTGGCGCGGGAGCAGGCAGACTGGCTGGTAGGGATTAACCTGACCCGTTGCTATACCACGAATGCGTCGAAGTTTTCGCCGGGAGCCGTCTGGAATATCGGACGGGTAAAAGTGCCTACGCTTGCGCTGGTTGTCAACCGGGAAAAGGAAATACGGAATTTCGTGGTCCGCAAGTATTATGAGCTGAAAGCGGCTTTCACAAAAGAAGGGATCCGCTTCACCGCGTTATGGCACCCTGATGAGAAGAAGATCGGTTTAGACGAAGACGGCCGTCTGTTAGATAAACAGATTGCGGAGACCGTGCGGCAAAAGGTGCTGCCTGCCGATGGCATCGTGCAGAAGGTGACGCGGAAAAAAGGCACGGAGGCGCCGCCCCTGCCGTATTCTTTGGACACGTTGCAGGTGGAAGCCAACGCCCGTTTTGGCATATCTCCAAAGCTCGCGCTGTCCACGGTGCAGTCGCTGTATGAGAAAAAGTTCGTGTCTTACCCGCGTTCGGACTGCAATTACATTCCCAAAGCTCAGCATAAGGACGCGTTCCGCATCCTGAAAAAGCTTGCGGGGCGTAATGTGAGGGGCGCGGAGCAGGCTGATCCCAAATTATTTTCCAGGGCGTGGAATGACAAAAAAGTGACAGCGCACCACGCCATTATCCCCACGGGGGAAATTCCGCTACAGTTAAGCGCCACGGAAGAGAAAATCTATACTATGATTGCGGAACGGTATGTGATGCAGTTCTACCCGCCCTGCGAGTTCGAAACGATTACCTTTGAAATTCTTCTGGCGGATGAATTGTTCAAGGGAAGCGGCAAAGCAATCCTGAAACCGGGCTTCAAAGCGGTGTTTACGGGTCAGAGTAAAAAGAAAGATGCTTCCGAAACCGATACGGAAGAGGAAAACCTGTCTCTTCCCGATTTGGTCAAAGGCGAAAATCTGGGAAAACCGGATGCGGTGGACCTGCTGGAAAAAGAAACGAAACCTCCCAAACGGTTTACGGAAGGTACGCTGCTGGCGGCTATGGCCAACATTTACCGTTTCATGGATCCGAAAAATCCCAACCGGGAGAAATTAAAAGAAGTGAAAGGAATCGGTACGCCTGCCACCCGCGATACCATCATTTCCGAATTGCAGGGTATCCGCGGCAACAAGCAGACTCAGATGCCTTTCATGGAAAAGATAAAAAAAGAACTGGTGCCGACGGAACTCGGATTCCAGCTCATTGATAACGTAGACGTGTCCCTTACGAAACCGGATACTACGGCAGAAATGGAATTTGCCCTGGCGGAAATTGCGGCAGGGGAAGGGTCTGTTGAACAGTTCAGACAGGATATTTACAATACCATAGACAGGAACATCACATATGCGGAAGGGCATCAATTCCCCGGTTATGAGTTGGTAAAATGTCCCCTTTGCAATACGGGCAGCCTGGGGAAGCATTTTTCCAGGAAAACAAAAAAAGCATTCTTTGTCTGCGACAATCCGGCCTGCGTGTCTCCGGTGACCGGTAAGCCGGTCTACTATGACGCAGACAAAAACGGGCAGCCGGTGATCAAGCAGCAGGAGACGGCACCGTCGAAAACGTATACCTGCCCCGTGTGTGGTAAAGAAACACTGAACTGTCATTATTCTGCCAAAACAAAACAACATTTTTATGTCTGTGACGACAAAAAGTGCGTATCGCCGGTTACGAAGAAAACCGTCTTCTATGCAGTGGACAAAACAGGGAATCCGGTTATTGAACACTGCCCGAAAGACAAGGTAATCTTAGAAAAAAAGAAAAGCCGGTACGGCTTTTTCTGGGCCTGTCCCCAGTGTAAGACCATTTATAAAGACAACAAAGGAAAACCTAAGATTTGAAGAGGAATGCAGTAATTGATGCGAGTGGACGCAAGGGTATCAGTCAGTGTGACAGGTAGATCTTTCGTTTTGGCAAAAGCTCTTTCGGAAAAGAAAATCCGGGTGTAAAACACACCCGGATTTTTTTAGTATCAAGGTTGGAGAAAAGCTTTGCGACGTATTACGTCGCGAACCCGGCGTACTGGGTCATATATAAGTCGTAGTATTTCTTCCTGCGTGCCAGCAGTTCGTCGTGGCTGCCCTGTTCCACGATGCGCCCCTGGTCCAGCACCACGATTAAATCAGCGTCCCGGATGGTGGAGAGGCGGTGGGCGATGACGATGCTGGTGCGGCCTTTCATGACTTCCAGCATGGCGTCCTGAATGGCCTTTTCCGTACGGGTATCTACATTGGAGGTGGCTTCATCCAGGATCAGAATGCGGGGATTAGCCACAAAGGCCCGGGCGATGGCCAGCAACTGTCTCTGGCCCTGGCTGATGTTTTCACCGGCGCTGGTCAGCAGGGTTTCATAACCCTGGGGCAGCAGTTCGATCATTTCATGGCAGCGGCTCATCTCCGCTGCCTTTTTGATTTCTTCTGTCGTAGCTTTTTCGTTGGCGTATTGCAGGTTATGGTGGATGGTATCGGAGAACAGGACCGTGTCCTGCAGCACGATTGCCACATGCTTGCGCAGGCTGTCCCGGGTGATTTCTTCTACGTTCTGTTCGTTGATCCAGATAGCGCCTTTATCAGCATCGTAGTAGCGCATCAGAAGGTTGACCACGGTGGACTTGCCACTGCCGGTGGAACCCACCAGCGCTACCTTTTTGCCTGCGGGGATGGTGAGGCTGAAATTCTTCAGCACCGGTTTTCCCTGCACGTAACCGAACTCCACATCTTCGAAACGGACAGAAACATGCTCCTGGTCTTCCCAGATGAGACCGTACAAATCTTCACTGGTCTCATCCAGCACCTGGAAGACCCGTTCCGCGCCGGCGATGGCGGACTGCAGCTGTCCGTAAATCTGGGCGATTTCATTGATAGGCCGGCTGAACTGTTTGGCATACACGATAAAAGCGGAGATGACGCCCACGGAAATCATGCCGTGGATGGCAAAGTATCCGCCGAAAGCAGCGATAATGACAAAACCGATGTTGCCGATGCAGTTCATGACCGGGCCCATGACACCGCTGCATACCTCGGTGCGGATGCCCGCTTTTGTGAGTTTGTCAGAAACGTCGCAGAATTTTTCCGTGGACTCGTCCTGCCGGTTATAGGCAACAACGGTACGGTAACCGTTGACGATTTCTTCCACGGTGCCGTTCATACTGCCCAGCAGGGTCTGCCTTTCTTTGGAGTATTTACGGACAAAGGAAGATAACAGACGGGTGACGATGACCGTCAGGAAGATGGTGCCGCAGCTTAACAGCGCCAGCTGCCAGCAGTACCACAGCATGATGGCCGCCGTGCCGATAATGGTCAGCACGCCGCTGAACAAAGAGGGCAGGGCCTGGGAAACGGTGGTGGAGATGTTTTCCACATCGTTAGTCATGCGGCTCATTACGTCGCCGTGAGAATGGGTATCTGTGTATTTGACAGGCAGATCAATGACTTTGCCGAACAGTTCCTCTCGGAACTGTTTTACGATGCGCAGGCTCAGGTTCGCGCTGCAGGCACCCTGGGCAAGCCGCATGAGGCTCACCGCCAGGTAGGTAGCCAGCATGAAGACCAGTGTCGTTTTCAAATCACCGTTACGTTGTCCGGCAATGATATCCACTGCGTTACTCTGGAGCATGGGAGCGTAGATACCAGCAAGAGTGCCGCCCAATACAGCTGCCAGCATACCGAAAACCAGTTTTTTCTCTTTCACGAAGTACAAAGCGATACGTTTTAAGGTCCAGCCTATATCCTTGGCGTATTCTGTTTCCGCGAACCGGTTGCCGCGGCGTGGGCCGATACCGGGCTGCGGGGCCTGGGTTTTCATTTCTTTACTCATGCGCGCTCACCCCCTCTCCTGTCCGGGAAGATGGCGTTACAGTATTTTCATTTTCCTGCGCTGTATTTTTGCGTGTTGCCTGCATTGCGTTTTCGTTTCCGCCTGCATTCCCGTCTTGGGCAATATCGCCGACCTGAGACTGATAAATGTCCTGATAAATAGCGCAGTTCTTTAACAGATCCTTATGGGTTCCTTCCGCAATGACCGTTCCGTTTTCCAGTATTAAAATGCGGTTGGCGCGGCGTACGGAAGCAATCCGTTGCGCCACGATGATTTTTGTACTGTGGGGGCTTGTTTTTGCCAGGTCGCTGTAAAAGCTGGCTTCTGTTTTCAAATCCAGCGCGCTGGTAGCGTCGTCGAAGATCATAATGGGAGATTCTTTTAACACGGCCCGGGCAAGGGCAACACGCTGCTTCTGCCCGCCGGAAAGGCTCATGCCCCGTTCGGCCACGACAGTATCATAGCCCTGTTCCAGTGGCGCGATAAACTCATGGGCCTGGGCGATACGGGCTGCGTGTTCGATTTTCTCATCTGCAGCGTCCGGGTTGCCCCAGGCAATGTTTTCTTTGATGGAAGTACTGAAAAGTTCGCTTTTCTGCAGCGCGACAGCGACCTTGCTGCGGAGGGAACTAACTTTGTAATCCCGCACGTCCACGCCGTCGATGAAGACGCTGCCTTCCGTTACGTCATAAAAACGGGGGATGAGATTGATCAGCGTGGTCTTGCCGCTGCCGGTGGACCCCATGATGGCAACAGTCTCGCCGGGCTTTATAGTAAGATTAATATGCTCCAGTACATTTTTATTGCTGCCGGGATAGGCAAAGGAAACGTCACGGAATTCAATGAGGCCGTTTCCGTCAGTGTTCTCTGCATATTTTCCGTCCTGAATCTCCGGCTGCAGATGCAGTACCGACGCCAGCCGTTTCCAGGAAATGAAACCCCGGGAGATATTCTGGAACAGCATCATCAGCATCATAATGCCCATTAACAGCTGTGTCGTGTAGGTGATAGCCGCCATGATGCTGCCGGGGGAAGCGGTCCCTTCCAGAACATCCCTGGCGCCATACCAGAGGATGGCCGCGATAGTCAGGTTCATCAGCATGTTGACCACGGGGCCCATAAAGGCAAGGGTCAGCAGGACTTTCAGCTGGGTTTTGATCAGATCGCCATTGGCCTTGCCGAAACGGAGCTTTTCATAAGTTTCCCGCACGCAGGCTTTGATAATGCGGATAGCGGAAATGTCTTCCTGCAGCACATCGTTCACACCGTCCAGCTTTTCCTGCTGCAGGGCAAATAACGGGTTCACCTTGCGCAGGCAGAAAGCCATGGTGCCGATGATAAAAGGCAGGGCGCACAACACGATAAAGGCAAAATCCGGACTTAGGGTGTACATAAAGTACAGGCTGCCGATGGTCATCAGCACCGTACGGACCATGCCCCGGACAAACTGGGCGATGAGGCGTTCCACCTGGGTCACGTCGTTGGTGATGCGGGTGATGAGAGAACCGGCGCCAAAGCTTTCAATCTGGGGAAAGGAAAAGGTCATGATCTTCCGGAAAGTATCCTTGCGCAGGTCGTTGCCCATGTTCTGGCTGGCCATGTTGACGAACACATTGTTCAGGGAACCGAAACAGCAGCCGATGAGTACCATGCCGATCATCTGGACGCCCAGATGCCAGATCAGTTCCATGTTACCCACGCCGTTATTATTCAGGCCCAGCACACCGTCGTCCACGATGCGGCGCATCAGGCCCGGCTGTATTAAATCCATCAGCACCTCGCCGCCCATGAACAGCGCTGCGATAATAGCGAAGTGCGCATAGCGCTTAATGTATTGCCACATGACAAATCCTTTTTGTTACAAATAACCCGGTCGCGGAGAAGTACGTGACCGGGTAAGTAATAAATAATATAGAACAGAATCAGAACCTGAAATCCCGTTCGCCGCCTTCGATGCGTTCCAGATATTTTGTCAGAGCGGAACGAACTTTTTCATTGGGGATAGTGGGGATTTCCCTAGCAATCATAGCGTCGCCTTTTTTGCGTGTTTCTTCCGAAGCGTAGTCCACCAAAAACTCTTTCAGTGTCATCAGCGCATTGGGATGGCAGCAATTCTGGATCTGCCCCGTCTTGCACAGGCTCATGAAACGGTCGCCGGTGCGGCCCGCGCGGTAACAGGCGGTGCAGAAGGAAGGAATAAAGCCCATATCCATGAGCCACGCGATGACCTCGTCCAGCGTGCGCTGGTCGGATACGTCAAACTGTTCCGTATCATGCGGCCTTTCCGGTTCGTCGTAACCGCCCACGGAAGTCCGGGACGCGCCGGAAATCTGGGAAATGCCCAGGTGCAATGCCCTGGCGCGGACCTCCTGGCTTTCCCGGGTGGAAATAATCATGCCGGTGTAGGGGACGCTGATGCGGATCAGGGCAATCAGCTTAGCGAAAATATCATCGGAAATGCCGTTGTCAAATACGGAGGGGTCGATGTCGTCTGCCTTTTTGATGCGGGGTACGCTGATGGTGTGGGGACCTACGCCGTGCACCGCTTCCAGATGTTCCGCGTGCATCAGCAGGCCCGCGAATTCGTAGCGGTACAGCTCAAGTCCGAACAATACGCCCAGCCCTACATCGTCGATGCCGCCTTCCATGGCCCGGTCCATGGCTTCCGTATGGTAGTTGTAATCATGCTTGGGACCGAAGGGATGGAGCTTCAGGTAGCTTTCCTTGTGGTACGTTTCCTGGAACAGGATGTAGGTACCGATACCTGCTTCCTTCAGCTTGCGGTAATTCTCCACGGTGGTGGCCGCAATATTCACATTGACGCGGCGGATCGCCCCGTTTTTGTGTTTGATGGAATAAATCGTTTTGATGCATTCCAGAATGTATTCGATGGGATTATGGAACGGATCTTCGCCGGCTTCCAGCGCAAGGCGCTTATGCCCCATGTCCTGCAGCGCGATGACCTGCCGTTTTACTTCTTCCTGATTCAGCTTCTTACGGGGAATGTTCTTGTTGATGCTGTGGTACGGGCAGTATACGCAGCCGTTAATACAGTAATTAGAAAGGTACAGCGGGGCGAAAAGGACGATGCGGTTTCCGTAAAACGCCTTCTTAATCTCTTCCGCCAGTTTGAACATCTTTTCGTTTAAAGCAGGATCTTCGCAGGCCAGAAGGACGGAAGCTTCCCGGTGGGTGAGACCGGTACAGTTCAGCTGCCCGTTAGTCCAGCGGGGCCTGGCTTTTTCCAAAAGGCTTTCAATCAGCTCTTTGTTATCTTTGTTTGCGTCGGCATAAGCCAGCGTATCCAGAATTTCCTGGTGGTCGATAAACTCATCGGCCAGTAATGACTTGGGGTTGTACATGTTGGGATTCCTTCTTTCTTACAGGCGACATTAACTTTATAATATTATATTTGAAAAAACAATATACACCTTTTAAACTGTATTTAAAAAGCTTACATTATATTTTACTCTTAAAAAACCTGAATGTAAAGAAAACGAAGATTAAATCCGGTTTCCTGAAAAATTTGAAAAAAATTTGCGAAAAAACGTAAACTGTGCTACAATATTTCTCGTACAATTTATGAATTGCGCCTGTAGCTCAGTGGATAGAGCACCGGTCTCCGGAACCGGGTGCGGACGTTCGATTCGTCTCAGGCGCACCAATAAAAAATAGCCTCTGAAGTCAGCAGCCACGCTGGTTCCAGAGGTTTTTTAATGCCTAAATTCGACTTTAGTTTGTGAAAGGAAAATCGACCAAAATCGACTTGTTTTTACTTCATATGCTTGTTATATGCTTGTTGAATGCTTGTTGCGAAAACCCAGAAAAATACCCGGTTTGGAGTGGTTCCGAACCGGGATTTTTGCATTATTTTGCTCTTTTTACTACTTTGATGATTTTTCTGCTTTCTGCAGCAGCCTTCTTCTGTGATCTGGAGAACTGTTCAATCAGCTTTGTATTGTACGATGGGATGCTGTGTCCGTACAGATTCAGCGTTGTGCTGGCTTCCGTATGGCCCAGGATGCGCGATACTTCCAGAATCGGAACTCCTTTAGCCAGCAACGTTGTTGCGAAGGTGTGACGGAAACAATGAAGAGTTTTCGTGAAACCAGCTTCTTCCTGGATGTGCTGATATACCCTGAAGAGGTTACCGTAGCTCAGGGCCTTGCCGGTGCTGGTGGCGAATATGAACCCTTTGATATGCAGCACTCCGTCTGCCTTCCGGAGCCGGTTTAGTCTATTGTAGCAGGCATCCGAGAGAATAGGGATAAGACGGTTCCCGGCTTTAGTCTTTGTTTCTGTGATCACGGACGTTCTTCCGGAGTGACCGTTGCTTGCGTGAACATGAATCTCGCGCCTGGTGAAGTCTACATCTTCCCATCGCAGCGCCAGCAGCTCACCAGCGCGCATTCCGGTTGTCAGCAGCAGCATGAACAAGGTGTGATAATCGCGCTGCAGCTTGGCACATTTGGGATCATTTTCAATCCGTCTGATGACCCGGAACAGATTCAGTATTTCTGCGAAAGTGAAGATTTCGATATCTTTTGTTTTCACCCTAACACTTTCTACAGCGACCATAGGATCGTACCTTACCATCTTAGAAGCTGCAGCCTTCTTAAACGCGCTTACCATGAGCTTGTGAACTTTGGAAACGCTGCTGCTGGATAATTCTTCCAGGAGTGCGTTATATGTGTTTTGGATCATGACCGGTTGAACCTGATTCAGCGGAGTATTCCAGAGAGAGTCGGGAATTTTCGCTGCAGATTGTTTCATCCGGATATAGCTTGATTCGCGAAGTTTCGGCTTCTTATATATCTCTATATACTGACTGATCCATTCACCCAGGGTAATGCTTTCGACCATAAAACCGTCTCTGACTTCATTCCTGGTATTTTTGATGAACTCATTCATCTGGCGCTTGCCTTCCGGAGTATCAGCGAATTTTTTCTGATGCTTCTTACCGGCATTGTCAACATACTGATATATCAGGCCACCGTTGCGCTTATCTTTGAATATGGAGCCGTCACCCTTTAATGCTCTCCGTCTCTTGTTCTTTTCCATCTTCATTCTCCTTTCTGCTGTGCTTATTCCAGATAGTTATCATAAAATTCAGGGTTTGGAATCGGTATTTTGTGTAGTTCAATATCGTTGGCAACGAAGTTGGCCCAGAAATAGGTTGTTCGAACTCTGGTAGAATAATCTTCGCTTAACGGCTTATGTTGAAGAAGGAATTCGTTGCGCTCTTTTTCAAGTTGCTCTAACCGTGGTTTAGCTATGAAGTGGGCCACAAATCCTTGGAAGCAGCGCTTTTCATTTTCCGTGTTCTTGGCAAATCTGTCGCTGAAGAATTTGGCTCGTTCGGTTTCATTGTTTGCTTCGGTGACAGCGCTGATGATTTCATCATAAGGAACAAACAGCTCTGAAAAATCGGGGAATTTCTCGTAAAATCCGAGAACTTTTTCTTTTTCTTCTTTCGTGATCCTCTTACCGGTTTTTTTATTTGTCTTTCGAAAAAGGAATGGCTTCCCGATGCAAACCATGTTTTGCTCTGGCAGATCGGTGACGTAAAAGCCATTTGCTTTTAGGGTGTAAATCGCTTTTTCAATTTCCGACTTACTATTCCTGCCGAGCAGAGAGTCGATTGTCACATCCAAGATGTCTGCTATCAGCATCAGGTTTTCCGGTGGGGGCCAGACTCCTTTGTTTTCATAACCTACATAGGTGGTCAATTTAATTTTGTCCGAGAACAGCATCTGGAATTCTTTCGCGGAACGGTAGCCTGCATCCCGACGAGCTTTTTTCAGATTGTTTGAAAATACTTTTTTCATATCGACGGCATTTTCCATAATGTTCACTCCTTATAAAATGACTTGGTTGCCAGGGAAAAATATTTATTTTTTATAATGTACCACATAATGGTATATAAGTCAACTAAAATTTAAACCATATCTTTACTTATTTACGTTGTTTGTATAAACTTTAATTAGCGTAAGACGGTACGTCAAGCGCGGATTCTTTTGGAAAGGTGGTGAAAATGATGTTTGATAAGCAATTCCTGCGAAACGCGATGGTAGCAGAATGTCTGTCTATGAAGGCGCTGGCTGAGAAGTCAAACGTAACGCTGACTACAATCTGTCTGATCTTAAACGGAAAGAGGAATCCGTCATTGGCAACGATAGGGAAGCTGGCAAAAGCTTTGAACCGGAATCCGGCAGATTTTTTCAAAGAGTAAGAAGAGAGGAGAGAGTATCATATGATTTTAAACGCTAGGGAATTTTGCGAAAAAACAAATTTTCCGCTGAAGTACATCCGGAGACTCTGCCGGCAGAACTTGATTCCGAATTGGAACACCGGCTCACAGTACCTTTTAGATGAAGAAGAGGCCATGAAAGTGCTGGCAGCGCTGCGTGATACCAGGATAAAAATGCCGGTGAAGTCATCCAGAGCTGGCAGCGCGGTTGTTCCGGGGGTGAAACACTATGATTACCGGAAGCAAAAATAGAAAACAGCGCCCATGCTGGCACATGAACGCTGTAAGTGAGAAAATGCGGGTCTGGCGACTGGCATATCCTCGGTTTCATTATATTCATAAATGGAGACGAAGTCCATGAAAAAATCAACAAAAAAAGAGCCACATATTGAAATTCCGGTTTTTGTTGATGATGACAGACGGCTGAAACCGAATGAAAAGCTGATGTTTGCGCGGATAGCTGCGCTGGCCTGGAAAGACGGTTTCTGTTTTGCCGGTAACGCATATTTCGCGGAAAGATACGGCCTTTCACCGTCAACCGTCCGGAGTTATATCAGTAATCTGGAAAAATGCGGCTACATTAAATGCGAGTATGGCAAGGAAAAAAATAAGTTTATACGGAAAATTTACCTGCTAAATTCTCAGCACCCTGCCGAAAACGTAGCACCCTGCCAAGAAAATCTCAGCACCCTGCCAAATTCTCAGCGGGGTACCCGCCAAATTTTTGGCACAGAAGTAATAAAAGGAAGTAGTAAAAAGAATAAGGCCGGGCCGGGTCTTAATTTCAAAGGAGATAGGGTTGAATGAACAGGTTTATTGACGAAGCGAAAATCAGGCAGGCGGTAGAAGCGCTGATTGTGCCTGACGGAGTTTTCGAAGTACGGATCATAAAAAACAGCGGCAAACCAGCCTGGTCGGGAATGTTCAAAAGTGCTGATACCGTTATAGCGGAATTAAACAAATTTGATCTCACCGGAAAAAACGTTTATATAATCCCGCAGCCGATAGATGAGTCCTGCTACAGTATGGAACAAAGGGATCGGTTCCTCCAAGGCGTAAGTGGCGCAGGCGACAAAGATGTTACCATGTACCGGTGGCTGTTCATCGATCTGGATCCGAAACGGAAGTCTAAAGTTTCTGCAACGGATGCGGAGCGGGAGGCAGCCTTCCAAAAAGCTACTAAGGTTTACCAATTCCTTCGGGAACATAATTTTTACGAACCGATAAAAGCTATATCGGGCAACGGTGCGCATTTATTGTATGAGATAGCGCTGGCCAATACGGAAGAAAACAAAGCGCTGGTTCATAAAGCGTTGGATGCATTGGATGTACTGTTTACTGATGAAAAAGTGGAAGTTGATGTCAGCACCTATAACCAATCGAAACCGTGCAAACTGTATGGAACGCTGGCGCAGAAAGGCGCGAATTCTCCGGAAAGGCCTCATCGGATGAGCAGGATAATCTCCGTACCTGACGAGCTGAAGGCAAATGAAAAGGCAAAGTTGGAATGGCTGGCGGTTTTTTATCCGGAGGAAGAACAGCCGGTTGCCAGATCTTACAACCAGCGTCAGTCGGGTAGCTTCGATATTGAAGAATGGCTGAATAAATACGGAGTGCGATATAAGGCAAAGCCATGGAAAGATGGCATGAAATATGTCCTGGACGAATGCCCTTTTAATCCCGAACACAAATATCCAGATTCGTGTATCACCAGGCGATCCAATGGTAAGCTTGGTTTCGTGTGTTTCCACAATAGCTGCCAAAAGTATGAATGGAAAGATGTTCGCATGAAATATGAGCCAGATGCATATAACGCAGCGGAACGCGGAGACCGGCAGCTTGAAAATGGCTGGTTCAGACATAAGAACGCGGATCGCGACATACCGCACCTTGATGTGGACAATCCGATACCAGAAGAACCGGTATGGCTTGAGCTGAAGGACATTAACAATAAAAAAGAACCGGCTGCCGAGTACATATCAACCGGCTACCAGACAATCGACAGGAAGATAAAGGGTCTGGCAAAAGGCGCCGTCAGCGTTTTGTCCGGAATGAGAGGCTCAGCTAAGTCAACGTTTTTAAGCCAGATGATATTATCGATGGTGAACAACGGCCAGACGGTTGTCTGTTATTCGGGAGAACTGCCCAGCAATAAGTTCGCGGAATGGATGATGCTGCAGGCTGCGGGGAAGCGCCATACGGTTCAAAGTCAAATGTATGACAACTATTATTACGTTGACAATGATAATACCAAGAAGATGATTGCGGAATGGATGGCCGGAAAGTTCTATCTGTATAACAACAAATACGGAAACGACTTTGATGATCTGGCGCAGGAGTTCAGAAGCCAGGCTGAAAAAGTTAAGGCCGACTGTATCATCCTGGATAATCTGATGGCCGTAAACCTGACATATGACAAATATGACAAATACGAAGCGCAAACCAGGTTTGTATGGCAATTGAAGAGTATTGCTACCCAGACAAATACGCATGTAATCTTTGTGGCTCATCCCAGGAAAGCGCAAGGTTTTCTACGGCTGGATGACATATCCGGAACCGGTAACATTTCCAATATCGTCGACAGCGCGTTTATCCTACATAGAAAAAATGATGATTTTGAAAAAGCATTTGCTGAAAAATTCGGTCAGAGCAAGTGGAACTTATTGCCAGAGACTTGTACCAATGTCCTGGAAATATGCAAAGACCGTGACAGCGGTAACCAGGATACATTTATCCCGCTCTGGTACGAACCAGAAACAAAGCGTTTACTGGCAAGTCCAGAGACAGTTATTAACTACGGATGGGAAACAATGTTTAACCGGCAACAGCCGTTACTGCAGGACGAGTTCCCTACAGAGCTTTGAAGGCGTGTAAATAATTATAAAAAGGAGAGAAGGCATTATGAGTATTAACCCGAACAGCGGCGTAATGAAGGCGGTCGATCTTATGGTTCAGCGCAGAGAGCTTAACGAAAGAATTAAGGATACCATGCAGACCGCAGTGTATGAGGCACTGCAAAAAATGCACGATGCTCTGGAAAAAGCCGGTTTCAATACGGACGACATTTATGTGGACGTCACTCCCAACGGTCTGATGTTCCAGATGAACGGCGTTACAGACAGAAGGTTGCTGAGAGTTTTTAACAATCGCGGCGCTGGGCCTTCCAGGGAGATGGTTGAAAGGTGGTGCAGTGAACATTTTAGTCAGATTGACCCGCGTGATTTTATCCGAAGAAATAAATTTTATTTTGCTGTCGTCGACTGGAAGAAGCTGTTGCTGGAAGAGACCAGGCGCAGCGACATCCCGGTTGAAGGCGAATGCCCGGAGTTTAAAGGCGATTTTGATTATGTGGATGATCCTGACACTATGGTGATCAACGGTAAACGGTACCGCATTAAAGATTACCAGGACATCATCCTGAACGGACGCAGCTATACTTGGTATTGTGGCGGGTTGTATCACGAATTTTAATAAAAAACACCCAGGCAGATAATTGTCTGGGTGAATCTTTTTTTGCAACGGTAACCGCAGCCGCGCCCACAAGTTAAGAAAAATCACATATATTTGTCGGGGCCGGTATCGTGAAACTACCGGGGCGTTTTTTGAGTGCGGGGTAGGGGGTGTGCAACTGTAATTTTGGCGGAATTTTCGACATTTTTGTACAGTCGCCTGCAGACCCTTCTAATCCGCTTCCCGCCTGCGTTTGAAGGTTCTTTTTTGGAGCCAATTTGGGGAAATGCTAATATATATATATAAGAGTACTATTTTGCTTCTTCTGACCACTCAATTTTACAGCCGATGATGTCGGCGATCCGTTTGCATTCGGCGTATTTGATGGTTCCCCTGGACAGCTTATTGGAAATGTTTTGGGTCGTGGTCTTGTCCTCCGGCCATCTCCGGTTCCATTCCTCAACTATCGCGGTTAACGTCATTCCGGATCTGGCGATATAGCTCTTAATTTCATTACGGATGGCTTCTGGCATGATATAAATCCTTTCTGCAGCGTTTTCTATGATTATACTACAACAAAACAATTTACACAAATTCGCAACAAAGTTTTCATAAAAGTGTTGACCTAATATTTATTAGAGTGTAAAATGAAACCAGAACGCAACAAAACAGCCAGAAAGGAGAATAAAGGAGTAGTGAGGCTGACGCGTTGACAGTGACGTTATAAATTTATGGAGCGAGATGAAAGGAGCGTAGCATCATGACAAAAAATTATGTGGATATGACGGCGGAAGAAATAGAACAGAAGCTGGCGAGCGATCCCGCAGAAAGAGAGAGATTAAAACAATGCCTGGAGTTGCTGCACATCTTTGAGGAACTGTCTCCGGACGGTAAGGAAGAAGTGATCAATTATACCGAAAGTCTGGAAGGCGGAAAGAAAATGGCGGAGGCACTGCGCCAGATCACCGCGAACCTGATCCCCGGCGCGACAAAGGGGTGACAGTATGAACACAGAAATAAAGACGGCCAGCGGATATGTATGGAATGCGAACAGCTTAATGCGGAAGATAGGTCAGCAGAGCATCGACAGCTACTTTGACAGAGACGTAATGACCGTAAGGGAAACGTTCCTGAACATTCCCGAACCGTACTGCCAGCCTTATAAGGTTGCTGTGCGTTTTGCAGAGGACTTACTGTTCTCCATGTATCAGTTGGGCCGCATGCATGGGATCAGGCAGGAAAGGCAGTCCAGGAAGAAGTAGATCATCGTGGCAGACAAGGTTCACCATTCCGGTGGGCCTTGTTTTTTTATGTTTTTGACCAGAGCAACGATGAACCTGATCCGGATGAGCGCCATACCAGGGGGAGTCTTCCAAAAATTTGGAGGTACCCGGGGCAAAATCAATGGGAGCCTCCGCGTTAAAAAAAGAGTCGGATTTTTATCATTTTCTGACAATTTTTCCGTATAAAAATCATGAATGAGAAAAAATGCCGAGTCCACCGTTGATTTTGCCAGGGGTGTCTCCGGATTCCTAAACATAGGGGGGTGGTATTTTGCATCTTTACCGGAAAACGTTGCAGAAATCACTCATTCGCTGGATCATGGAGAGCTTCCCGAAAAATCGAACGCGAGAAATGACCGTAGAACGCGGTTTGAAAGCCTGCGTGAGTAATTTGTCGCGCCAATAATTAGGATGCGCCAGCGAAGGCGCCATGGCTGTCAGCGAGGATAATAATAAAAGCGCCCGGTGGAACTGAGTCCAGCCAGGCGCTCGGGCGGGTCTTATTAGAAGGAGCGGCCCCGCAGCAGGCAGGAGAAATCTGTTGCGGGGCGGTTAGAAAGGAGATGGCCTCATGAATATGGTAGGTGCCTTACACATTTATTATATGCTATTTGTTATAATGTGTCAATTAAATATGAAATATAGTATATGATATATTGAGAACAACTAATATATAGTGTATAATATATTTTAGGAGGGTCAATTATAAACAAAGGAGAAAAGAATATGGCTGATGCAAAAATAACACTGACCACAGAGGCCAAGAATGATGGCCTTGAGAAACTTAATAAGGCATTGGCGGACGGCCAGCAGTCGGTCGCAGAGATGACCCGCGAGCTGAACAACATGCGGAAGGCTACCAAGGAAGGTACGGAGGCCACCAAGGAACAGCGGGACGCAATGGTTGAGCTGCGGAAGTCCATCAACGAACAGAAAGCCGCCAACAAGGCATACGCAACGGATATCGGAAAAACCACAGCGGAGATTAAAAAATCCGTCAAGGCGATGGCCGATGGCGACAAGGGCGCCAGAGGATTGGCAAGCGCGTTCAAGATGACCGAAGGGTTCACCACGGCATTCAGTGTGGCACTCGGCGGTCTGGCTGCCACGGTAACCGCCGGTGTAGTTTCTGCCCTGGGAGATATGGCCAGCCAGGTTGTCAGTCTGGGTGCACAGATGCAACAGAGCGTTGCACAGTTGGCAGCGATGACCGGCGGAATCAATACTGCAACGGAAGCATACCGGACATTGAATGACGTTTACCGTAATACCAATTTCGATGAGCAGGCTGTATTCAACATGGGCGAACAGCTCATGCGATTAGGCTATTCTGCTGAGAGTGCGGCCGGCATGATCCAGTTGTGTGCTGATGCGGCTGCAGGGCTTGGAACCGGACAGCAGGGCGCGCAGCAGTTGGTAGATGCTCTCAGCCGGATGCAGGCGGTCGGTGAGCTGACCAGCCGGCAGATGCAGCAGCTGGCGATGGCAGGCGTCAATATGGATGCCGCGTTCAAGTCGCTGGGCATGACCGGTGACCAAGCGATGAAAGCTATTGAGAATGGCACGCTGGACTCCCAGAAGGCGATTGGTGCGTTGACACAGTACCTTCATCAGTATGACGGTAAGATGGCGGAAGTGAAAAACAATACCATCAGCGCCTGGGGAGATGTCACCGGGAATCTTTCCACAATGTGCGCGGAAATCGGGAAAGGTATTTTCGACGCGTTTAACCAGAGCGAAATAGTCCAAAAGCTAATTGACTTTACGCAGAGTTTCATTGACCTGGTGCGAGCTGACGGTTGTGGCGCGTTCGCCGATCTCCGGGCGATCGCTGACGAAGTGCTGAATTTTATCGGCGGTTTGCTTGGATTCGTGCTGGATACAGTTAAGCTGATTATCCTGGCAGTAGGCGAGGCATATTCCGCCTTTAAGAATTTTGGCGCCCAAGTCGTCGCGGCTGTGCGCCCGGCAGTTGATATAGTGCTGGCGTTATATGACGCGGTAAAAGCCGTCATGAGTTCCATCGGCGCTGGTTTCCATAGTGAAGTGGGCAAAAGCTGGAGCTTGATGTTGGACAGCGGAACGGAACCGGAAGAACGCGCAGAGCGGAGACGAGCTGCGACTGCAATTGTACCGCGTTCTACATATAGCATTGGCGGAGGCGGTGGTCGCTCTGGTGGTGGTGGAACCAGCAGAAGTTCCGCTGCCAGCACCAAAGAAGCGAACGATAAAGGCAAAGAGGATGCCAAAGCATATAAGGAAGGGTTCGACAGTGCCTTTAAGGCGATGCAGGAAGACAGCAAGTCCATCCTGGATATGATGTTGGGCGACAAAGATGAAGCTACTCGGAAGATTGACGAGATTAAAGAAAAACTGATTGCTGATATGGAAGCCATCGACAAAGCGGCGGCCATGTCTGAACAGATGGCGGGCCAGGAAGGCGCACTGAATCCGCTGGCCGCGATCCTTGGAACAGACGCTGAAACGTTGGCAGAAGAAATGGCTGCCAAAAGTCAAAGTATTGGTGAATTTGCCGAAAAAGCAAAAGAACAATTGGCTGGCGTTGCAGCTGCCCAGATCAATGGTATTAAAGCGGGTCAGAGCTGGCATGATAACCTGGTGAATTATGCAAAAGGTGTTGCCGGATCTATGGCAGACGCGATGACAGATTTCATCATGGGCGCCAAATCCGCAAGTGAAGCACTAAAAGATATGGTGAAGTCCATAATTGAAGGTGCTGTTCGAATCCTGGCGCAGTGGTTATCGTTGTTCGCCGTATTCTCCCTGGTTGGTGATCCGACTCTGGCAGCACGAAACGCGAGTGCCGCGCTGTTCGGTACAAATGGTGGGAACGTGGTTTTACACAAGGCAAAGAGTACGGGGATTGGCGCAAACTCCGGCGGTGTATTTGGACTTGCAACCGGTGGTTACATTACCGGCCCTGGCACCGGAACATCCGACAGCATTCCCGCGATGTTATCAAACGGAGAATACGTTTTGCGCTCCAGCGCGGTAGATCGGATTGGCATTGGTGCGCTTAATGCTATGAATGCCGGTGCGGTTCCGCATTTCGCTGACGGCGGAAGTGTAGACGATTCCGTTGCGATGGGTGCAGTAGGGAATTCTGTAACGTTAAACGTCTCTACGGTTGACGCGGAAAGCTTCTCTTCCTTCCTGGATCGAGGCGGTCTTGACAAGATTAGACAAGGTCTTTTTGAAACCGAGCGACGCTTTGCTACGACTGTAGGGGTCTGGTAACAATTAACAGTAAAGTATAGGTTGAAAATGCTGATGGCTATCACTGTGATCGCAATCGTACTGCTGCTGACAGTAGCAGTGATATTGTATAAAAGAAAAAAGGAAGCAGAACAGAAACGGATGCAGGAAGAAGAGCTGGAAGCTTTTCTTAACCTGGGAGACGGTGCATATGGCTGGCAGAACGTTAGGAAACGTCAGGCAGCAGCTTCATCTGGATCAGTTCCGGTGATACATATGCAGGCGGGCGGAAGTAACCAGGCGCCCGATCAGGCGAACCCGCTACCGGTGGAAACACCGGCTCAGCAGATGCACCGGTTCAGATAATCGCGGCTGGCTGAGAAGAGGAGAAGTGAAGCATCATGCCATTTGTTAAAGAACGGAATAGGAAGCTGACTTACAAAGTTGGCAATATGCGAAGGTTTAAAGAAGATATGTACAAAACCCGGCAGAAGTATTCTGGCCCGAACCCGGCCAGGGAGCGCCAGAAGCATAAGACCGGCAGGAAGAAATGACGGAAGGAGTGAGATCATTAGCAGTTGGCAGGACGTTTGTTACCATCTGTGTAAGGCGATCCAGGCAACGGATGAAGGAAAGCAGATCGCATCCATCACGTCCGGAAGTCAGTACGTTTTCATCACTTACACAAATGGACATATCAAACCGATACGGATAAAAGGTGACAACGAGATCACCATGATTAAAGAAGTGTTGAGCAAGATCTGAAGGAGTAAAGATAGCATGGCAGAAAAGAAAACAAATCGGTATTTTGTTCTAAGGAAAAGCGCGGACAAGTTTTTGCTGAATTCCACAATTGAGAACAGAACCGGTATCAAAGCTTGCCAATTTATGACAAAAACGCTGCAGGCGACAGAGTCCGGGAAGGACATCAAGTTGGTAAAAATAGCTTTGGGTGTTGACGGAAAGAAATGTATCAAGATCGTGCTGAAGAGCGGAAAGAACGATTGTGTCAGCATTCCGGATACTGACGGAAAGACGGTCATGGACGGAATCATCAGTTATTGGATGAGCAGAAAGGAAGAGTGAAATGTACGAATATAAATCAAATTATACTAAAGACGATTGGGATAAGCTGCAAACTAAAGAACAGCTCTATTCCGTATTGGATGCCGATTATACAAACAAAAGAATGAGACCGTATGTTGAAGGCGCTCTGGGCGGTGATCCTGAGATGAAGCAATTCTATTCCGATGAAGAATTCCGGGAAATGGCTGCTAAAATCAGGGAAGCTGCCGAACCGCTGCTGCCGTTGCTGAATGATGTTCTGAAGCATCTTCCCGAAAAAGATGGAAACGGCTTTAGCTATTATCCGGATAGAGCAGAAGCTTTTATTAGGAGATATATCAATCCTAATTCACCGGACAGAATGGTTATTTATGCTGCTGTACTGATGCTGGCATTGAAATCTAATTTCATTGAACGGCTGGCTGCCGGTTTCGGTCTCGCTAAAGAAAGAGCAGGTAAGCGCGCATTCCAGCGCTACCTGGCATTCAAAAAAGAGGATGACCGGAAGCGTGAAGAGTTTGAAAAGACGGAAGCTTTCCGGGTGCAGAGCATGGAGCTGCAGCTTGGCCTGCGCGATCACATCGATTATCCGGAATAATAAGACGGTACATGGACATTAATTGAATCCTTAGCAGGCGCAGCGCGGATGCAGCGCATTGTTACGATGGCAGAAAGAGTGATATGTTTTTCTGCCATTTTTTACTATCGGCTTTATGACGGATGAAGGCGCATGGTGGAACTAAGTTATAAACAGAAGCTCACAAAGGTAAAGTATTGGTTGACGGCTGCAGAGTATTGTCAGCGGAAAATCGATGCTTATATTAACGAAACGCAGGAGCTGCGTTCTCTGGCAGAAAGATGTACGGCAAGCTATTCTCATGCCCATGTCTCCGGTGGGCCGTATGACCGGATGGGCAGCGCTGCGATCCGGATGGTTGAATATGAGCAGAAGATCCAGAAAGAAATTAAGGAGCTGCTCGATAGGAAAGAGCGCATTCAGTCGGTAATCGAAAAATGCCTGGACGATTACAACCAGCGTATCGTCATGGAATATAGATACGTACATCTGTATAAGTGGGAAGACGTTGCTGAAAAGACCCATTATTCGTGGGCCGGTGTGTTTAAGGTTCATGACAAAGCGCTGAAGCGCCTGGCGGAACAGTATCCCTTTGGCTCAAAGAAAGAACGAGAGGATGAGCAGGATGACGGTATATAGGCGTTGTAATAACTGCCACCAGCTCTATACCGGGAAGAAGTGCCCGGAGTGCAGCAAGAAGCGCGATGCAAAGTATAGGAAGAAGCTGAAAGAGCAGGAAAGCCACAAACAGAACTATCATCTGTACTTATGGCAGAAGTGCAGGCGGAACATCATGCTGCGGTATATGAACTACGACATCTGGCTCCTGGGCGCAGGCCAGACGTATGTCATGAACAACGAGGAAGTTATCGTTCACCATATCGCGGAAAGAGACGATATGCCCGAATATTTCTGGAACGCTGATAACCTGATCACGGTATGCCGGGAGAGTCATGACGAGATTCATGCCTTATACAACGGTTCCAAAGAGGAGAAGCTCCAGGCGCTGGATCGGATCGCTGCCGGTATCAGGTATTTCAATGAGAACATCAGCGACGATACCGTCTTGGTCAACGATATGAGCATCCTGGATGAATACCGCGATATGGTGCGGAACGGTTCCGCAGAAATCTGCAAAACCGGTTATAGGTATTAAATGGAAAACAAGGTTTTAAAATCACCAGAAGCAGAAGAGGTTATTAAAGCTTTGTCTGTTTATGTGGCAGCCGGTAAAGAGTTTGATAAGTTGCTGGATTTAAAAAAGGAAAAGCTGTCCAGAGCTATTTATCAAAGTCCTTCTTTTGACGGCCCAGGCGGTGGAAAGCAGAACGGTTTAAAACCGGATAAAATGGCAAATGCTATGGCTGGCATTGAGCGGATAGATAAAAAACTATGTAAAATAGCAGGTAGCTTCCAAACACTTATTGAGCAAGTACAAAGCATTATTGATAATCTCAAGCCTGATTATAATCTGATGATTATTATGGAGTGGCGCTACATAAATGGCGAAGACTGGACAAAGATATCTAAAGTAACCGGCTTCTCTATGAGCCATTGTTTTCTTCTTCATAACAAAGCGATTGTTGCATTGTGCGAGAAGGGAATCTATAGTAAAAAATGCTTGTAAAAATAGCTAATGCTTGTTATATGCTTGTTGTAACTTTTAAAAATGTGTCAACCATGCGGTTTGCAAGCATTTATTAAGAGGTCTCCGGAACCGGGTGCGGACGTTCGATTCGTCTCAGGCGCACCAGTGATAATTACCCTGCAAATTAATTTGCAGGGCTTTTTTTACTTTTAAAACTGTGATACACTTATTTTGCACCATCAGCTTACAGTAATATTAATTAAATTATAATTTTGGATTATTTGGATAGTGCTGATGTTTTACGTAAATATCTTCTTTAATAAATAGCTATACAGGAGTTATCTGCTTTGAAACCAGTAAAACAGTTTACTATTATTATACTTCTATCATTCCTTGGTGAAATTTTACATACGCTGATTCCGTTTCCGATACCTGCCAGTATTTACGGAATAATAATCTTGTCCTTTTTGCTGGAGCGGAAAGTGCTGCGGATTGATGATATCAGAGAAGTATCGGATTTTCTGATTTTCATTATGCCGATGTTGTTTATTCCTTCTGCCGTGGGTTTAATCGATGTCCTGGACGAATTACGCGCGTCCCTGACAGCCTATGTTACCATTATTATCGCTGTCACGCTGATTGTCATGGTTGCCACAGGACGGATTACCCAATGGTTTTTACAAAATCAAAAAGAAAAGGAAGCCTGACACATGAACACATTCTGGGAAACATCAACTTTTTTTGGCATATTCATCACGCTGTTCTTTTACGGTACCGCCACGGCTCTGAAACAAAAAATCAAACATCCGCTGATGAACCCGATGCTGCTTGCCATCGTCTTTACCATTTTATTCCTGCGTCTTTTTGGGATTGAATACCAGGCGTACAACAATAGCGCAAAATATATCAGTTACCTGATGACGCCGGCTACCGTCTGCCTGGCGGTTCCGCTGTACCGGCAGCTGGATACACTGAAGAAGAATTTTAAGGCTGTTATGTTTGGCATCACGTCCAGCGTAATTATTACCATGCTGTCAGTGCTGGCCTTTGCCCGTTTTTTCGGTTTGAGCCGGTCATCATATGTGACCATGCTGCCCAAATCCATCACCACGCCCATCGGCATTGGCGTAGCGGAGGAACTGGGCGGGTATGTGGCGATTACGGTGGCTTCCATCGTTATCTCAGGTATCCTTGGCAACATATTTGCGGAAACGGTCTGTAACGTTTTCGGAATTCGGGAGCCGGTTGCAAAGGGTATTGCGATTGGCTGTTCCAGTCACGCCCTGGGGACGGTAAAGGCGCTGGAAATGGGTGAAGTGGAGGGAGCTATGAGTTCGTTGTCCATCGCGCTGGCAGGAATTCTGACAGTAGCCGCGGCTTCGGTGTTTGCAACGCTGTTGTAAGGTTACCGCGAATCATTGAAACATTAATTATGGACAAAGGAGAACAAGAACTATTATGAAACGGATTTTACCTTTCAAAACAGTGCTCACAGCGGCTTCATTTATCATGATGCAGTCTGTCCTGTTCACAGTTACGTATGCAGCGAACCCGTTTGCCGATGTCCCGGCCGGACATTGGGCTTATAAAAGTATAGACAAGCTGACTGCAGCGGGGGTTATTGAAGGCTATGGCGACGGCTCCTTCCGGGGTGACCGTCTGATGACCCGGTATGAAATGGCGCAGATTACTGCCAAAGCCATGGCGAAAGGCGCCAACGTTGACAGGCTTGCTGCAGAGTTCGCAGAGGAACTGGATGCGCTGGGTGTTCGTGTGGCATCGCTGGAGAAAAAATCCGATAATGTAACAGTTACCGGCGAAGCATATTATTATTATGCAAAAGCCAACCGCAATGTTACGGAACATGAAAAGAGCTTTGAAAACGAACTGCGTACCCGTCTGTATATGACAGGAAATATAAATGACAACTGGAAATATGTCGGCCGCATTGAGAACCGGCAGTTGTTCCATGATTATGTCGGTAATGAAGAAACTTCTTTTGACATTGCAAAAGCAGAAGGCCGACTTGGCGGGCTTAACATATCGGCCGGCAGGGATGACGGTGTCTTTGCCGACGGACTTATTTTTGACGGGGAGTATGACGCACTGAAGGCTTCTTATGGTGAAAAATACTATCTCAGCGGCGCCTTCGGAAAACTGACTGAGTTAAATGATGATGAAACTGTGCCGGCTGAAGGGGATAGATTCTCAAAATCATTTTGGACCGCGGAAGTCGGAACAAAGACAGACGGATTTGTAAACGGCAAACTGGGTTATCTGAGCACAAAACTGGACAGGGACGGAAAAGCTATATATAACGGAAAGGACAGGCTTGGCATCTGGTACGCCGGATTAGATTTCAACTTTACAGAAGACCTGGGTCTTAATGCTATGTATCTGAAGGGGAACCGGGACAGGCTGGCCGGAGGAGAGCCGATTGATGATGACGGGTTTGTGGCTGGCATGTCTTACAAAGGCGCTGAGGAGAAGAAACCCGGCACCTGGGGTCTGGAGGCCAATTACTACCGGCAGGGTCGTTCTACCTACCTGTTGCACACGATTGACGGTTATACTGGTTTTAAATCCGGATTTAAAGGCTGGTCCGTTGGAGGTGAGTTGACCGTGGCGAAAAATATGGTAGTAGGTGTTACCTATTATGATACCAAGCCCATGAAAAGCGAAATAGACGGAGACGACACGAGAATAAAAGTCCTGTGGTCGGATTTTACAATTACGTTTTGATTTTACGGGAGGAAGACGTTTATGAAATACTATTTTCCCAGCTGTAACTTTACGAGATTACGTCCGGAAACTTCGGAAAAAGTGAAAAAGTTCATGACAACTGCTGGGGTGCGCGTGGTCGGTTGTTGCCGTCCGGGGCATAAAGCGTTGTCGGGTTGGAACGATACCGTAATTACCGTTTGTGAGACCTGCAGCATCATTATCGGGGAGAACCGGCCGGCCGCAAAACTAATCAGCCTGTATGAATTCATCGACAGCCTGCCGGACTTTCCGTTCCCAGATTACAAAGGAGAACGCATCACGTTGCAGGACTGTTACCGTGCCAAGGCGAGAGAAACGGAAAAGGCAGCGGTGCGCAGCGTGCTCCGCAAAATGAATGTGGAAATCGTGGAGCTTCCCGGTACAGAAGAAGAAATCAACTTTGACGGCAGCTTTTTATTCGGTCCTATTCGTCCTGACAATTTTACGCTGGCGCCGCTGCGTTTTGCGGAAATCAAAAAAGATATGCAGCCGAAATCTCCGGAAGAGATCGACGCATACCTTAAGAATTACTGCCATCGTTTTACAACGGAGCGGGTGGCCTGTTACTGTAACTCCTGTCTTTCCGGACTGGTGCAGGGACTGCCGGAAGGAAAACAGGCGGTGCATGTAGCGGAGTTGCTGTTTCCCGATATATAAACGTGCTATTGTATTCAAACGCCGGTAATAAGCATTTTCTGTTACAGTAAGATTGTATGATGAAGAAAAGGGCTTTTGTTTTGTGAACGGAAATTTTAAAACCGGAAGGGATATTCTATGTACAGCCTGAAAAAACAATATAATATAATTCTTACATTTCTATTGTTATTCCTGTTGCCTCTTAGCGTTTTTGCAGAAGGAAAGGAAATCATTATACTTCATACCAATGATATCCATTGCGGTGTTAATGATAACCTTTGCATTGACAAAGTGTCGCAATATAAAAAGGATCTTCAGAAAAAGGGCTTTTCCGTTGCCCTGGTAGATGCCGGTGACGCTATTCAGGGCGCTCCGCTCGGCAAACTTTCCAACGGCGAATCGATTGTAAAAATCATGAATGCCGCAGGCTATGATTTTGTGATTCCGGGTAACCACGAATTTGACTATGGGATGGATCAGTTTTTGAAACTTGCCTCCCAGATGAAATGCGGTTATTATTGCGCCAATCTGATTGATATAAAGACACGGAAACTGGTTTTGCCGCCATACAAAATCCTTGAACTGGGAAACAAAAGGGTTGCTTTTATCGGAGCGACGACGCCGCAGACCCTGACCAGTTCTACACCGAAATATTTTCAGGATAAGAGCGGAAAATTTATCTATGGTTTTTTGGAAGATGAAAGCGGCCTGAAACTGTACAAAGCGTTGCAGGAGGCGGCTGACAGGGCGCGTAAAGAAGGAGCCGACTATGTATTTTTAGTTGGTCATCTGGGAACGAACGGCGCTCTGCCGAAATGGTCCAGCGGAGCCATAGCGGCCAATACGTTTAATATTGATGCGGTGATTGACGGGCATTCTCACGAAGAATATGTACCCCCACATAAAGTTGCAAATGTGCTTGGCAAGGACGTGCTGGTAGTACAGGCAGGAACCAAACTGCAGGCTTTGGGCCAGCTTGTCATTCATGAAGACGGCACGATTTCTTCCACCCTGATTAAAACGCTGCCGGCTGCAGATCCCAAAGTCACGGCTCTGGTTGCCGGGGAAAACAAACAGTTTGATGCGATTCTGAACCAGCCTGTCGGTGAAGCCATGATAACGCTTACCAGCGATGACACGGCTACCGGAAAACGCCGGGTGCGCAACGGGGAAACGAATTTGGGGGATCTGGTTGCGGATGCGTACCGCTTTGTGTTGGATACCGATGTTTCCATTGTCAACGGCGGATCGATCCGTAAGACTATCAAACCCGGGGTATTTTCTTATAATGATTTGTTGGAAGCCCTTCCCTTTGTTAACATGTGTACGGTGGTGGAAGCGACGGGTCAGCAGATTATAGACGCGCTGGAAGTGGGCGTAGTGAATTATCCGGAAGAAAGCGGTGGTTTCCTGCATGTTTCCGGCATGAATTATACCATTGATTCTTCCGTGCCTTCCGGTGTGCTGAAAGACGTAAAGGGTAACTTTGTGGAAGTCAGAGGTCAGCGTCGTGTAAAAGATGTTATGATCAACGGTCAGCCCGTTGATTTGAAAAAAGTCTATAAAGTGGGCGGAACCAGTTACATTTTAAAAGACGGCGGCAACGGCATGATCATGTTTAAGGGTTGTAACATGACGCTTGATGCGGTGATGACTGATGTGGACGCAATCATGGAATATGTACAGAATCATTTGAACGCAAAAATCAAAGAAGGGTATGAAGACCCACACGGTGCAGGGAGGATTAAAATCCGATAATTACATGAAAAGTTTTCCGATTTCCTGAAAATACTTAATGTATCGATTTTACCTCGTCCATGCATCCGTTCAGCTTTGCATTCCAGATCCTTTCGAAAAGGTAAGCGGCGCCGCGGATACCGCAGAGTGGCGAGTCGGTGGCAATGATTTCGTGGTACGAAGGCAGCACGATGTTGCAATTAACAAAAGGCTTATTTAAACGTACAAGACGGCTTGCCTCCAGAGAAGAACCCATTACAAGGCCTCCGGTCCAGTTTTCGAAGGCCTCTTTCATGGCTGCATCGTCTTTACCCGCAATGCAGATTTTATTGGCGGCCTTTGGGCGCAGAGGTGTGTCCTCTGTAAAATGGATTACCAGGTTGCCTGTGTCGGCCCACTCGCCCCGTACGGCTTCCGCAATGCCTGCCGCTTCCGAGGGCGGTGCGGCAATGAGAATGTTGTCGAACCACAGGGGCCCCCACAGCGACTGCATGTTGCTGCTGCGGAACTGTAAACGGGCGTTGACGTTTTCCGCTTCCTGCCGGACGGCTTTCAGATTTGTGGCAGGCAGGACAGTGTTGATTTTTTCTAACCATGCCAGGGTTCCTTGAATTCCGTACGGCATGCCGGCGGAAAGATACGGCGTGCCGAATTCTGATTCCAGTTCTTTGGCTGCTTTCAAGGCAAGTTCGTCTCGCAGTACAAGATTCAAATCTGCCTGGGGCAGTTCCATGATTTCGTCCCAGGCCGAACCGCCGCCGGGAATGGCGTTGATATGATACCCCGCCGTTTCCAGAATGCGGCGGATTTCTTTTATGTCTTCCTCACCCCGGAAGTAAGTAGGGGAAAGGCCTAATAAGTTCACGGAAGGTGAAGCTAAATCACTTTTGTCTTTTGCGTTCTTTTTCACTTCCGCAATCGTCCGCAGCAACGCGGTTTCATATCCTTCCGCAAAATCTCCGGCTATGCCGCCGCAGTCCGCGGCGTAAACGGGACATGGGAGTTCCGCTCTGGCTGCGATGCCGGCGATGTCGTCACCCACCAGGCTGACGCTGCAGTTATTGAGGATGAAGATACGTTCCGGCGTGAAATTTGCTTTTACAAAATCAAGTCCGGCCAGCAGGTCTTTTTCCGTTCCGTAGACCAGCGCGTTGCCTTCCGGCTGGGTGCAATGAAAACGCCTTAGAGCGGAGGCGTCGTAATCCTCTACATATTTCATGGCGTAGAAATAACACCAGAGAGGTCCGTTGATAAGCATAAAACTGCCGGGGATAGCATCGAAAAATGCGGACTCGCCGGTGAGGGCGCAGGTGGACATGTGATGACAGGAGGTTTTCCAGGTATTGTCAGGCATAGGCGATCCCTCCTTTGTTTCCGTAACGGCACAGTAACCGGTACATGGTGCGCATCAGGATCAGTTCTCCGTCGGTCCCGGCCAGGGGGACCATGGGAATAAAGAACTGTTTTACCGGATTACCCGGCAGTTCGTCTGTGGTCAGCAGTACGTCTGCCTCTTCCAGACAATCTTTATAATCGCCGTCGCTGATAATCGGAATGTCCGGAATTTGTGCCGCTTTTTTCCATTCTTCCACAGCGCCGGTGACCGCGTCTTTTTCATCGGCCATCAGTTTGTCGTAGAGGATTACTGCCGAAATCTTCATTTGCATCCGCTGGATGGTATTCAGTGTTTCTGCCGGGTTGTACCAACGGGGACCGCGGCCGATGCCCAGCACCGCTTTTTTGTTCTGGGTGACGGGCAATATGGTTTTTACATACTCCTTCAGTCGCTCTTCTTCCTGCAGGATAACGGCTTCTCCTTTTGTTTCATCTTTCACAAATTCCGCGATTTTACGCAGCCATGCGCAGGTGTTTTGCCAGCCTACGGGGTAAACGTCCCGGATGGAAGGGGTACCAAACCGTTCTGCCCATGCAGCGGCTGTCTTTTCCAGACCACCCTGGGTCTGTCCTGCGTAATTTAGCGGAATGAGCAGGGATGCTGTGGAAAGTTCGTTCCACTCCTCAAAAGGAACGTAACCGGGGAACTGCCATTTCACTTCCAAATCAAAATAGGCAAGCAGCCGTTTTACTTCCCGGGCATACTGGCCACAGGGGCCCATCTGGTCTCCAAACAGGAGGACGCGGCCGGGGATTCTCGGCTGCGGTTGGATGAAGCGGTCCATAATCAGCCGCACTGTCTGGAAATAACCGTCGGAGTATTCACCGCCCAGAAAACCGCCGTAGGGAACGCAGAGGACAGGAATGTGATATTCTGCTTCCGCATCCTCTGCTTCCTGTTCCACATCGTCCCCGATGACACCCGCGATGCAAGAGGTGGCGATGATCAGGCAGCGGGGCTGCCAGGTTTTCATTACATGGGCGATGCAACCCCGTAATTTTTCCACACCGCCGAAGATAGTGTCCTTCTCCTGAAGGTTGGAGGAAATAAGGGGGACAGCGTCCATATTTTCATTCTGGTGATCGCCGATGATGCGGTATTGGGCACCCAGGTCCATCAGGGTGGTCACATGGGCGCAGCCCGGCGGACTGTGGAAGATGACTGCGCAGCCGTTACAGAAACTCACGGCCCGCCACACACCGGGCATGGTACAACTGCAGGAACGGTTTTTGGTAAACAGCCATTTTGTTGCTAATTTGTTATTTTGTTTAACAGTATGTTTGCTTGCCGTAACTTTTTCCATTGTATTTTGCCTTTGAAGCATCGTTTGTTCTGGCAGCAGAACGGTTATTGTTGCAAAACGCCTGCCGGAGGGCAGGCGTTACTTCTTTTATTATTTTTTCTTTGATTTCTTTTCTTTTTTTGCGGCTTTTTCTTCCGCTTTTTTTGCCTTGGCTTCTTCCTTAGCCGCAGTTTCAGCGGCTTTGGCGGCAGCCTTTTCGGCTTCCTTTTTCGCTTTTTCTTCCGCCTTGGCGGCTTTGGCCATTTCTTTTTCCGCTTTCTTTTTCGCCCTGGCTTCTTCTTTAGCTGCAACTTCGGCAGCTTTGGCTTCCGCCGCTGCTTTTTCTTTCGCGATTTTACGGAGTTCCGTTACCGGCACGCCGCCGATACCCCAGTTATCCATATCTACTTCATCTATGGTTACAACCAGGGTTTTTGTGTTTTTGTGAAGCACATCGGCCAGCAGTTTGGTAGCGCCTTCGATCAGCTGGCGCTTTTGTTCCGGAGTGACGTTACCTTCTCTTGTAATTTTGATGTTTACATAAGGCATAATAAAAATCTCCTCTCGAAATTGAAATGACATATGGAATCCATGAAAAAACAGTTGGTTTTTACTGCTATATATTTTATAATAAAACGAAAAGAAATGCCACTATATTTTTAAGGAAGGTGCAGTATGTCTGACGGTTTGGGGAAAATGCTGATCCAGTTGGGAATCGTTTTAATCATTGCGGGCGTGGTCATTCATTTTGGCAGTAAAATCTTTCCCTTTGGCAACTTGCCGGGAGATATCCATATGGAAGGAAAGCACGGCAGTTTCTATTTTCCCTGGGTGAGCTGTATTGTCATCAGCATTGTGTTAAGCGTGCTGGCACATCTGTTCCGTTGATGATTAAAGTTTAGAATGAAAGGATCTTGGTTATGTTTGGTTCAATGTTTGGGAAAAAGAAAGATACGTTTTCCAGTCCGTTTACCGGAAAGCTTTGTTCCATAACGGATACACCGGATGAAGCTTTCGCGGAAAAGATGAATGGCGACGGCTTCATGGTTCAGCCTGCTGACGGGGATGTGTTCGCCCCTGCTGACAGCACGGTAGAGTTCGTTTTTGAAACGAAACACGCTATGGGACTGACTACAAAAGACGGCAGGGAATACATGCTGCATATCGGTATTGATACGGTAAACCTGAAGGGCAACGGTTTTGCCGTGTTTGTTGAAGACGGGCAGGGAGTTAAGAAAGGCGATAAGCTGATGACATTTGACACGGCTTATGTGAAAGCCAACGCCCCCTCTGACGCATGCCTTTGTGTATTTACCAATCTGCCGGAAGGCAAAGAAGTGGCGCTGTTGAAAAATGGAAATATAAAAGCGTTGGAAGACGCGGTGGAAATAAAATGAGACGATACAAAGCAGTCATTTTTGATTTGGACGGTACGCTGCTGGATACGCTGGCGGATCTTGCGGAGGGAACCAATTACGCGCTGCATATAAACGGTTTTCCGGAGCGGACGCCGGATGAGATCCGCCGGTTCGTGGGCAATGGCGCGCGCAAGCTGATCGAGCGGGCTGTGCCGGACGGACAGGTAGAAGCGGCGCTGGAGAAGGTCAGGCAGGATTTTAACGTTTATTATAAAATCCATTGTAAAGACCATACGGGACCTTATCCCGGTATCATGGAGATGTTGCAGGAACTGGTACAACAGGGTTATTCCCTGGGCGTGGTTTCCAACAAACCGGATTTCGCGGTGCAGGAACTGATTCCCGAATACTTTCCGGGTATCTTTGCTTCCGTATCAGGGGAACGTCAGGGCGTTGCCAAAAAGCCCGCCCCGGATCTGATATGGGAGTCCATGAAAAACCTGAAGGCTGACGGTTCGAACGCCGTTTACGTGGGTGATTCGGAAGTAGACCTGGAGGCAGCGGCCAACGCGGGCATTCCCTGCATCAGCGTGGCCTGGGGCTTTAAGGGAAGGAAATTTTTAGAAGAACAGCAGGCGGAAATGATCATAGAGAAGCCTTCAGAGATACTGAAGTATTTATAAAAGTTTTTTTATACTCTGCACATATAATAAAAAGTGTGGTAAAATAATCACTATGGCGACAGGCCATACAGGAAACGGGGTCATTTTGTTTCCTGCATTATATATTTGCCGGAGAGCAAAGGAGAGGGGCAGAACAATGCGTATTGTTGTTACTGTAGTAGGTCAGGACAAGGTTGGCATCATTGCCAAAGTTACCAATATACTCGCCAATAATCAGGTCAACGTCCTGAACATCAACCAGAATATTATGGACGGATTCTTCAACATGGTTCTGATTGCGGATATGACGGATTCCAAAATGAGCATTAAGACACTGAAAGAACATCTGGACAGACTGTCGAAAGAAATCGGTCTGGAGATTCGCGTGCAGAGTGAAGACATCTTCACCGCCATGCACCAGATTTAAGCGGAGGGATTGTCATGTCAGTGTTAACCTTTAATGATGTGCTGGAAACCACGCAGATGATCACGCACCACAACCTGGATGTGCGTACCATCACCATGGGCATCAGCCTGCGGGACTGCGGACATCCGGATGTGAATGTCTGCGCGGATAAGATCTATGACAAAATTACCAAAAAGGCAGAAAAGCTGGTGCAAACCGGGGAAGATATTGAATCCGACCTGGGCGTGCCGATCATCAATAAACGTATTTCCGTAACGCCGATTTCCATGGTGGGGGAAAGCTGCGATACAACGGATTATGTGCCCCTGGCCAAAGCGCTGGACAAAGCGGCCCATGAAGTGGGGGTAAACTTTATCGGCGGCTTCAGCGCGCTGGTGGATAAAGGCTATACCAAAGGCGACCGGAACCTGATTGCATCCATCCCGGAAGCGCTGGCCACCACGGACGTGGTCTGCTCTTCTGTCAACGTGGGATCCACCAAAGCCGGCATTAACATGGACGCGGTGGCGGAAATGGGCCGTGTGGTGAAAGAAACGGCGGAAAAGACGGCGGCCAACGACGCTATCGGCTGCGCGAAACTGGTTGTGTTCTGCAACGCGGTAAATGATAATCCTTTTATGGCCGGCGCCTTCCATGGCGTAACGGAACCGGAATCCGTAGTCAGTGTCGGCGTCAGCGGACCCGGCGTGGTAAAGCATGCGCTGGAAGCCGTCCGCGGCCAGGACATCGGCGCGGTGGCTGAAGTAATCAAACGTACCGCGTTCAAAATTACCCGGGTTGGACAGCTGGTTGCCCAGGAAGCAGCGAAACGGCTGAACACACAGTTCGGCATCATCGACCTGTCGCTGGCACCGACACCAGCAGTCGGTGACTCGGTAGCGCATATTTTGGAAGAAATCGGTCTGGAAAGCTGCGGTGGTCCCGGCACCACGGCAACCCTTGCCATGCTGAACGATGCGGTGAAAAAGGGCGGCCTGATGGCGTCCAGCTATGTGGGCGGCCTGTCCGGTGCGTTTATTCCCGTCAGCGAAGATGCGGGCATGATTGCGGCAGTAGAGCGTGGCAGCCTGTGTCTGGAAAAACTGGAAGCCATGACCTGCGTTTGCTCGGTTGGTCTGGATATGATCGCCATTCCCGGCGATACTACGGCAGAAACCATCGCGGCTATTATTGCGGACGAATCCGCCATTGGCATGATTAATAACAAGACCACGGCGGTGCGCGTCATTCCCGTCCCGGGTAAAGGCGTGGGTGATAAAGTGGAATTCGGCGGCCTTTTGGGACATGCTCCCATCATGGCAGTCAGCAAGTTCAGAGCAGACACTTTCATTGCACGGGGAGGCCGTATTCCGGCTCCGGTGCGCAGCCTGACGAACTGATAAAACAAAGCAGCTCTTGGTCTGTACTGAGGGCTGCTTTTTTTACAACGAGGTACATGAAATGCTTAGAAAAGACAAACAGGAAATCATAGCAGCGTTGGAAAAACGGTACAACGGGATCGGCACAGCGCTTCATTACAATTCTCCCTTTGAATTGCTGTGCGCTGTTATTATGTCGGCCCAATGTACAGACGAACGGGTCAACAAAATTACAGCCCGCATTTTCCCGCGGCTGAATACACCGGAAAAGATGGGAGTGCTGACGCAGGAACAATTGGAAGAGGAAATACGCGATTGCGGTCTGTACCGGGCTAAAGCCAAAAACCTGCTGGGCATGTGCCACATGCTGACAGAAGAATTCGGCGGCGTGATCCCCAGGGATATTCCGACCCTGATGAAACTGCCGGGAGTAGGGCGGAAAACGGCCGACGTAATTGCCAGTGTGATTTACAAAGTGCCGGCCATTGCCGTGGACACTCATGTGTTCCGTACTTCCCACCGTCTGGGACTTTCAAACGCAAAAACACCGGAAGCGACGGAACTGGATCTGCAGAAACTGATTCCCAAAAATAAATGGGCGGACGCCCATCACTGGTTCATCTGGCACGGACGTCTCACCTGCAAAGCACGCAAACCGTTGTGCGATGAGTGCGTATGCCTGCAGCTGTGTCCGTTCAAAGAAAAGAATCTGATAAACGAAGAAGATAAAAAGTAATATAGTGACTGGTAAGGCGACGCAAAACCGTTCGTGTTTGCTATTTCATGGATTCATTTGCCTGTGGCTTCGAAACTCGGGCTTCGCCCTCAGACAGTCTCGCCACGACGGCAAATTTCACCTCATGAAATTTCGCAAACACTCACGATGTTTTGCTTACGCCTTACCAGTCACTATATTCTCTTTTTTCATTTTTAAATTTTGATTATTACAGGGGGTGCTTATTTGCAACCGGAAAAAATACTAAAAGCATGGTTCGGCTACGACAGCTTCCGCCCCGGGCAGCGGGAAGTGGTGGATACGATTCTCAGTGGCAGGGATTGTCTGGCCATCTTGCCAACCGGCGCAGGCAAATCCGTCTGTTTCCAGGTGCCTGCCCTGATGCAGGCAGGACTGACCTATGTCATTTCTCCTCTGATATCACTGATGGAAGATCAGGTGGCGCATCTGCAGCAGAACAACATTCCGGCCGTCTGTATCAACAGCGGTATGAGTAAGCATACATATAATGAGGTCATGTATGATATTCATACCGGTGTTTATAAGCTGATCTATCTTTCACCGGAACGACTGAAGAATGAACGGTTCATTCGTTTTGCCTTAACGAATCCGCCGGATTTCGTGGTAGTGGATGAAGCCCATTGCGTATCCCAGTGGGGACATGATTTTCGGCCGTTGTACCTGCAAATACGGGTGTTTGTTGAACAACTGCCAAAGCGGCCTTTGTATGCTGCCTTTACCGCCACGGCTACGCCCCGGGTGCGGCAGGATATAATCAGCAGCCTGGGTCTTGCGGATCCGGCGGTGATCCTCCGCAGCTTTGACCGCCCCAATCTGTTTTTTGCCAAAAAATCCCCGGCCGATAAAGACAGGGCGCTGCTGGATGAACTGGAAAAGGTACAAGGAAAAAGCGGCATCGTGTACTGTTCCACCCACCGGAATGTGGAACGCTGTTTCCGGTTGCTGCGTCAGCATGGATATAATGTTGCGCGCTATCACGCCGGATTGTCTGTGGGCGAACGGACCGAGACGCAGACTGCGTTTATTAACGGCCGAATACGGATTATAGTTGCGACGAGCGCGTTCGGCATGGGCGTCGATAAGGGCGATATTGCTTTTGTCATCAATTATAATATGCCCCAGAGCCTGGAAGAATACTATCAGGAAGCGGGGAGGGCAGGGCGTAACGGCGAAGGCGCGCGGTGCATCCTGTTTTACAGCAGTGAAGACCTGCGCATTGGCAAAGCTCTGGCGCAGCAGCAGGATAAACCGGACCGGGCGTTGCGGCTTCTTGCGGCAATGTGGGATTACTGTCATTGTGACAGCTGCCTGCGCAACTGCATTTTGGGTTATTTCGGGGAAAAAGCAAATAAAAACTGCGGAAACTGCAGTTACTGCTGTACATCAGGCTGGTGGAAACAGTTAACAGATTTTTTCCGGAATAAACGGAATTAATAAAAGCGTTTTTGCAGGAAAAATGCTTTTAACAGAGAATAACATAAATGGCGAAGTCTGTGGAAACGCATTGAATCCGTATTGGCATTGAACTCAGGTAAGTTGTTCAGTTTGTCGTTGGACAGTTGATGGGAAATCCTATTTTTATATTCGCTGTATGCTGTTCAGGAGGTTGTTTTTATGAAGCTGACTTTTTTAGGCGCGGCCCGGACTGTAACAGGATCCTGTTATTTGCTGGAAGTAAACGGAAAGAAGATGCTGGTGGACTGCGGTATGTTCCAGGGTTCCAAATCTGTCAAAGACTTTAACGAAAAACCCTTTGCTTTCAATCCCGGAGAAATTGACGCTATGGTTCTGACACACGCTCACGTGGATCACAGCGGGCTGATTCCCCGTCTTGTGAAAGAGGGCTTTAAAGGCCGTGTTCACTGCACAAAATCAACGCAACAGCTGTGTACAATCCTGTTACCCGACAGTGCCCATATCCAGGAATCCGATGCGGAATATGCCAACCGCAAAGGCCTGCGGGCAGGAAAGTCCCAGGTACTGCCCCTGTTTACGGTAGACGATGCCTATACGGCGCTGCAGTCTTTTTACGTTCATAATTTCGAGGAACCTTTTGAAGTGATTCCGGGTGTAACGGCAATACTCCGGGTTGCGGGTCATATCCTGGGCAGCGCGGTGGTACGTCTGGAAATTGAGGAAAACGGAAAAAAGACTGCCATGATTTTTAGCGGCGATGTGGGGCAGCCGAAGCAGCCTATTGTTGAAGATCCTTCTATTCTGAAAGGCGCGGACTTTATTGTAACGGAATCCACGTACGGGAACCGGAAGCATAAAGAGTATGATAAAGAAGCGGAACTGGCTAAAATTATCAATGAAACCGTAGAACGGGGAGGCAATGTGGTCATCCCTGCCTTTGCGGTAGGACGTACCCAGGTCCTGCTGTATTATTTCCAGAAGCTGACGCAGGAAGGAAAAATACCGGATGTGCCGATTTATGTTGACAGCCCGCTGGCCACTAAGGCAACGGGGATCACGTTAGCCAATAAAGAAGAGTATGACGCGGAGACCCGGGCGCTGGTAGAATTTCAGGGGGACCGGCTGTTTGCCATGAAGAATGTGCATTTCACACCGACGGCGGAAGAGTCGCGCATGATCAACGGCATGGAAGGTCCGAAGATTATTCTCTCTGCCAGTGGCATGGCGGATGCAGGCCGTATCCTGCATCATCTGAAGCATAACCTGTGGCGTCCGGAATGTTCTGTGGTCTTTGCCGGCTATCAGGCGGAAGGAACCATGGGCCGGAATCTGATTGACGGCGTAAAAAAAGTTAAAATTATGGGCGAGACCATCCATGTTGCTGCACAAATAGTCAATATGACGGGTTTCTCTGCCCATGCGGATAAAGACCAGCTCATAGAATGGTACAAAAAAATGCCGCAGAAACCCAAAATTTTCTTCGTGACCCACGGTGAATTTGACGCGGCCTCGGAATTGTCCAAAGCCCTTCAGATGCAGATGGGAACGGCAACCTATATTCCCAAGTTTGGAGACAGCATTGTCATAGACGGTACGGATTATGTGATTGAAGAGGCGCCTGAGGTTGAGACGACTCCGGAAGTGGCGGAACTACAGGACTCGATTTCCGCTGTGGAACGGAATTATATGCAGTACCGTAACAAGATTGAGCAGATTGCTCTCCGGGACAGCGCCAAAGCGGATCAATTGCGGAAGAAGCTGGAAAAGGTCCGCCGTTATATGGACGATATGCTGGGGAACATTTGATTTTTCATTGCAAAGTATTGATGTTTCATACATTAAATGTAAACAAAATGTGAAAAAAGTGATTGACATTTAAAAACCGCCTTGCTATACTTGACTTAATTTCAAACAGAAGTTATGAACAGGAATGGTTCTGATTGCGGACTTCAGAGAGCCGGCGGCTGGTGCAAGCCGGTGGAAGCGTTGAAACCTCTCGCCTGGGAACTCTTTATCTGAACGGTTAAGGCTTTAGGATAAAGCGCTGCGGCGGCGTTACAGGCCAGGAGTATAATGTAGGGTGGTACCGCGTTAATAACGCCCCTGCCGGAATTTTCCGACAGGGGCTTTTTATTTTAAATTTTATTCAAATGAGGAGTGGAGGAGAAATTATGAAATCTGTAAAATGGTTTAAAGCGGCGGCGGTAGCGACATTGGCATTGGCGACGATCTGCATGGCAGGCTGCGGAGGCGGCGGAGATAAAAAGGCGGCGGCTCCGGCGGCAGGCAAAAAAGTGGAATATAAACTGGCTTATGCATTACCGGCCAATCATCCGCTGGCTAAAGGCGTAGAAAGCTTTATCGCAAAAGTTAAAGACAAAACCAAAGGCGAAGTAGTAATTACCTCTTTCCCGGCAGGCCAGTTATACAATGATAAAACCATGAACGACGCCATCATGACCGGCGGCGTGGATATGGGCCTGAACACGGTCGGCCGTTGGGCAACCATCATTCCGGCTATGGAAGTGTTTGACGTTCCGTTCGTATTCCCCGGGTACGAGAAAGTTGATACCGCGATCGACGGCGGTATGGGCAAGATCCTGGAAGAAGAACTGGCCAAAAAGCACGTTAAGGTTGTTTACTGGGCCGACTACGGGTTCGTTCAGTATGCTAACAACAAGAGGCCCATCAAAAAGCCGGAAGATTTCAAAGGCCTGAAGATCCGCGGTTACAGCGAACTGGCTTCCGAAACCATTAAAGCCCTGGGCGCTTCCCCGGTAACCATGGGCGCCGGCGAAGTATACATGGCCCTGCAGCGCGGCACCATTGACGGACAGTCTTCCGGCACTTCCGCCATGCGCGACCGCAAGATGTATGAAGTTACCAAATATCTGACCATCACCAACCATGCGTCCCCGGAATTTATCGTAGCCATGAATGACAAGTCCTTTGCCAAGATGAGCGAGCCGCAGCAGAAAGCTTTCATGGAAGCGGCCAAAGAAGTTCGTGACACACTGCGCAAGAATGCCAAGGCAGAAGATCTGAAGGGTCTGGAAGACCTGAAAGCAAAAGGCATGGAAGTGTATGTAGTTCCTGAAAGCGAAATCAAAAACTGGCAGGCAGCTACCAAGCCGGTCTGGGATATCTTCACGAAACATGCCGGCGAACAGGGCAAAAAGATTCTGGATCTGTGCACGAAATAACTGTTGTGGGAGACTGTCGTGAAAAGTTTTTTAGCTGTTTACAGAAAATTTTTAATGGGACTGACCCGCGTGGTAGGCATCATTGCTGGCCTGCTGCTGTTTATTCCCGCGTTTTCTGTCGTATATGAAGTTATTATGAGGGGAATGTTCAACAGCCCTACAGAGTGGGTGGTGGAAATTTCCACCTACTGTGTGACCATTGCCGGCTTTTTTGGTATGGCAGTGACTTTTGTGGCCAACAAACATATCAGGGTGGACATTCTGCTCTCCCATTTGAGCAAACGCACCAATGAGATTCTGAAAGTCGTTACGTCTTTCATCGGCATGGTGTTCTGCGGCATCGTTACCGTCTATTCCATCGGAATGGTGGCAATGACGCTTGAGCATGGGATGATTGCCCCTACCACATTGCGCACTCCGCTGTGGATTCCGCAGGCTTCACTGCCCATCGGCTTCGGCCTGATGTTCCTGCATTTTATCCGGACGTTCCTGGAAAACCTGATCATGCTGGGAGACCCGGACTATGATCCGGCCGCGGCGGCAGGGGAGGTGGCAAAATGATTATTTTGTTCACCGTTATGCTGCTGGTTCTTCTGGCCATCGGTCTCCCGGTAGGCTTTGCCCTGGGGACGGGAGGACTGGTGGGCATGCTTCTCTTTATGGGAGGGGACGGCACCCTGAACCAGATTCCGCTGCTGGCCTACAAGTCGCTTGATGATTTTGTGCTTTGCGCGGTGCCCCTGTATGTTATGATGAGCCAGATCCTGCTGGAAGGCAAAGTGGGCAACGACCTGTTCGAACTTGGCAACAAATGGCTGCGGCATCTGCCCGGCGGCTTAGGCGCGGCAACAATTGTAGCCTGCGGTATTTTTGCCGCCATTACCGGTTCTTCCGCCGCCTGCGCGGTTACTATCGGGGCCATTGCCATTCCGGAGATGCTGAAGCGGAATTACGAGCGGACGGTAGTGCTGGGCGCGGTTGCGGCCGGCGGTACCCTGGGCATCCTGATCCCGCCCTCCATCCCCATGATCCTTTATGGCGCCATCACCGGCGAATCCATCGGCCAGCTGTTCATGTCCGGCGTTATCCCCGGTTTCATGCTGACGATCTTCTTTATCGGCGTTGTGGTTTACAAATCCCGTAACCTGCCGCTGGAGCCGAAAGCCTCCTGGCAGGAACGGATAGACGCGCTGAAAAGCTCCATCTGGGGCCTGATGTTGCCGGTCATTGTAGTAGGCGGTATCTACACCGGCGCCTTCACACCGACGGAAGCGGCGGCTGTAGGCACCGTGTATTCCCTCTTTATTACGTTCTGTATTTACAAGACCCTGACCCTGAAACATCTGCCGAATATCCTGCTTGGCACGGTGAAGACGTCTTCCATGATCTTCTGCATCATGATCGGCGCCACCCTGTTCGGTTTCGTGCTGACGATTCTGCAGGTACCCCAGGCGCTGACCCTGATGGTAACGGAAATGCAGTTGAGCCGCTGGATATTCTTCATTATGATCAACTGCCTGCTGCTGTTCCTGGGCTGCATCTTGGAAACTGTTTCCATTATCTTCATTACGGTTCCCATCCTGTATCCCATTATCCTGCAGCTGGGCTTTGACCCCATCTGGTTCAACGTAATCCTCCAAATCAACATGGAAATGGCGCTGATTACCCCGCCGGTAGGCATGAACCTGTTCGTGCTGCAGGGCGTCAGTCCCGACAGCAAGATGACCCAGATTGTGAAAGGCGTTATTCCCTATGCGGTCGTTATGGGGATTGAAATGCTGATCCTCTGCTTCGTTCCCGGACTGGCGACCTGGCTTCCCAGCGTTGTGAAATAAGTTATTGTAAGGAGCGGACAAAACTGTACCCGGAATAATTTGGTCTGACGGTGTATGATTCAAAGGTTTGCAGTTGACACCGAAAAACAAAACGAATATAATAGTAAAGTCATAGATGAGGATGCTTTGATAAGCATCCTCATTCTTTTGGATAAAACAGTTATTCAGGTTTATTTTACGGCGGGATCGCCGGTGTATTTTACTTGTATCAGGATGAGGGATTGCAGAGGAGATTTTTAACTATGATTAGAAACGATATCCGGAACATTGCTATCATCGCTCATGTCGATCATGGCAAAACCACGTTAGTAGACGCAATGCTGAAAC
>JAEEGI010001963.1_pt1 | contig 50979 bp, 54 predicted proteins | sample 8958751 | NCBI WGS metagenome assembly JAEEGI01 (sample SAMN16246545, study PRJNA631951) | gut metagenome | biome: gut microbiome; feature: rumen; material: KS-attached | host: Bos | place: Iran: Karaj | collected 2018-10
CCGCGCTGCATTATGATGAAGAACCGAGCATCAGCGGATCGCGCGGCAGCGGGACGATCTTTTTTTCCGGCTGCAATCTCAAATGCATCTTTTGTCAGAATATGGTTCTAACCGACGGAACGCTCGGTGAGATCTGCGATGTTCCGCGCCTTGCCGATATCATGCTGAAACTGCAGTCGCTCGGCGCGCACAACATCAATCTCGTCACACCGACGCCGCATCGTGACACGCTTACAGAAGCGCTGCGGCTTGCAAAAAACGACGGGCTGATCATTCCCGTCGTCTATAATACGAATGCCTATGAAACCGTCAAAACGGTCCGCGCCTATGAAGGTCTGGTCGATATCTATCTGCCCGATCTGAAATACGTCGATCCCCGGCTGTCGTTGAAATTCTCCCGCGCTTCGGACTATTTCGATACGGCGATCGAAGCGATCGCGGAGATGATCGATCAGGTCGGTTTTATGGAGACAGACGAAAACGGGATCGCTGTTAAGGGCGTCCGCATCCGGCACCTTGTTTTACCCGGATGCGTATATGATACCAGAAGTGTATTGGATGCGGTTAAAGCACGGTTCGGCGTAGACTGTCCGATCTCGCTGATGTCGCAGTTCACGCCGATCCCGGAATGCGCAATACAGCCACTCGACCGACCGCTGACGCAGCGCGAATACGAGAACGCGCTTGCATACTGTTTTTCTCTCGGCTTTACAAATGTATACATGCAGGAGCTTTCCAGCGTCGGGCGTTCCTATACCCCTCCGTTTTCGGATCACATTGACCTGTAAAAAACGAAGCGGGAGCCGATGCTCCCGCGTTCCGTATTCGATTTACGCAAAGACCGATTCCAGATATTCCGCGACGCCGTCGTTCTCGCAGGCGCCGATGATCAGATCGGCTTTTTCTTTTACCTGCGGATTGGCGTTTGCGACGCACACGCCCGTCCCCGCCCATTCGATCATGTCTAAATCAAGCGTATTGTCGCCGATCGCGGTGACTTCTTCCCTCGGAATATTGAACATTGCCGCGACTTTTTTAAGCGCCGAACCCTTTGTGGAAGAGACCGATCCGATCTCGATAAACCCGGGTTTCGAGCAAAGCACGGAAAGATGTTTCGGAAGCAGCGCACGGATCTCGCGATACAGTTCGGCTTCCTTTGCCGGATCGACGGCGAACAGAATCTTCGGAATGTTGTCGAGCGGGCGGTAGATAAGATGCGGATCGACGATAAACGGCAGATTCAGAATGCCGGTGTATTGCTTTGTGAACGCATTCTCCTTGCGAAATACGACGGTATCCTCCTCATAGATCTGCGCATGGATCCCGAACGTGTCCGCAACGGAAAACGCCGTGATAACGTCCTCCGGACGCAGGAAATTTACAAACAGGTGCTCGCCGGTTCTGCCGTCGGACACCATCGCGCCGCCGTAATGGATCAGCGGTCCGTAAACCGCAAGCGATTCACGGATTCTGCGCGAACCGAAAAAGCCGCGTCCCGTTGCAAGCACGACGGTCACACCGTTTGCTTCCGTAAGCCGGATCGCCTTCTTCAGCCGTTCGCTCGGAAGCTTGCCGGTCATGACCAGCGTATCGTCGATGTCGAGCGCCAAAAGCTTCATTCCTGTTCTCTCCCCGCCTGCGTCAGCGCGCGAAACGCTTCATGCACTTCGCCCGCCATATACAGCGAACCGACCGCAAGCACCGGTCCTTCCCCGTTTGCCGCCGTCTTGACCGCATCCGCGACTTTGGGAAACGGCGCCGCGTGCGCGCCGAATGTACGGATCAGCGCCGCAAGCTCTTCGCACGGCATCGCCCGGTCGTTGTTCGGCGTCACCGTATAAAACGCCTTTGCAATCGGAAGCAACAGTTCGATCGACTGCGAGACGTCCTTGTCGCGCATCATGCCCATGATGACCGTTGCTTTTTGTTCCGGAAACAGACGGCGGTAGGTCTCGACAGTCCCTCTGACGCCGTGCGGATTGTGTCCGCCGTCGACAAAGAACGGCGGATCCTCCCTCAAAAGCTCAAAACGCGCCGGCCAGACCGTTTCCCTGAGGCCGGTCCGCAGCGCCTCGTCCGAGATCGCGATGCCCTGATTACGCAGCAGTTCGACGGCGTCGATCACCGTGGCTGCGTTTCTCATCTGGTACTTACCGAGAAGACCGAGGCGCAGATCCTGATAACCCTTATAATCGAAGGTCTGTCCGTGCAGATCGTAGCTGCCCTCCTTCAGCGTGGAGCGGTCGACGACCTGCAAACTCGCGCCGTGTTTTTGGCATGCCGCTTCGATCACGGGCAGCGCGTCATGATGCTCGCCGTAGAACAGAACGCTTCCGCCGTCCTTGATGATGCCGGCTTTCGCACTTGCGATCTCCTCGATCGTGTTGCCGAGGATATGCATGTGATCGTAGTCGATCGCCGTAATGATCGCAAGAAGCGGCGTCTCGATCACGTTGGTGGAATCAAGCTCTCCGCCCAAGCCGACCTCGAGCACGACATAATCGCATTTCTTTCGGACATAATACAGAAACGCCGCCGCCGTGATCACTTCAAATTCGGTCGGCAGATTCTCCATGGAATCGACGACAGGCGCGATCTCCGTGATGATCTCCGCAAGATCGTCGTCCGGGATCGGCGTATTGTTGAACTGGATGCGTTCGTTGAACCGATCGACAAACGGTGAAACGAACAGACCGGTCCGATACCCTTCCGCGCAAAGAATTTTGGAAAGCATAGCGCAGGTGGAGCCTTTGCCGTTTGTGCCTGCAACATGGATGAACTTCAACCGGTTCTGCGGATCGCCCAGGCGATGACACAGCTCGGTTACGCGGATCAGCCCGAGCTTCGATCCGCGCCAGTACATCCCGTGAATATATGCAATCGCTTCTTTGTATGTCATGAATGATTTCCTCCTTGAACCGCTTTCAGTACGACCGGATACAACGCCCTCACGACCGCGATCTGAATGACGGTCATGACCGTGACGAGCCAAAGTCTGCGAATCAGCAGATATGCCCAGAAGGGCATCCCGCCTGTGAAGCCGAGCATCTGGAACCAAAGTGTCGTCAGAAACAGGGATACGGCAATATTGACCGGTACGATCGACAGCGTCGTTGCAAGCAGCAGTTTCTCCTTTTTGAAGACATATCGGAACAGGACGCCCGGAAGCACGCCGGTCAGGACCGCGGAGAGCGCGAACATCGGGTTCCATGCGTTTCCGGAATTGCTGATAAAGGTACCGAGCAGATCGGATACGATCGCGCAAAGCCCGCCCCACACCGGTCCGAGCGTGAATGTGCAGAGAAAGATCGGGATCTCCCGAAATGTGATCCGGCTGAAATCCGGCAGATAAAACGTGAACGGATAGATCGACAGCAATGCTGCCAACGCGGCAAACATACCTGCAAACGTCACCTGACGTGTTGTGATCCGACGCATTTTTTCACCTCCTGTTCTCAAACCAAGGTATTATACAACAGTTTGACGAAAAACGCAAGAAAGCTCTCAAAATTGAGAGCTTTCCCGAAAAAGAATCTTATGGATATTATTCCTCGAGCTTCCTGCGCTTCAGAATCAGAACGATCGCAAGCGCGCCCAGCCCGAGCACCGCTACGATGCCGATGATCACGCCGACCACGATCAGTGTGTTCGACTGTCCGTTCTGCGTTCCCTTGCCGTACGCGTTCGGATTGTTCGGACCGTCCGGCGTGATGTTTTCGATGTTCTCTCCTGTGACGTCGTCAAGCGGACTTGTTGAGCCGGATGTGTTGCCCTCCGCTACGGCAGAAGACTCGTTCTCTCCGTTCGTGCCGGAAGGATCCGGCGCTTCGGTCTTTTCGACGGGCACGGGCGTTGTTACCGGCATGGATGTCACGGCGGGCGGCGGCGTTACGATGCCCGAAGCCGAAGGCTTTACCGAATAGGTCGGAAGCGTGGATGTAACGGGAACATTGTGTCCGCCGTTGCTCGGTTCGGGCGTCGGCGTCACGGGAGCCGGTGTGTTGACAGTCGGTACGAACGGCTCGTAGGTCTCCTCCGGTTCGTCTGTCGGCACTTCCGTGCCTTCCGTATATACGCCGCCGATGGTGACGGGCTCGATATAATAGGATGTGGACTGTGCGTTTTGATAATCGTTGTTCTCAACGTTGATGCCGCTGTATGAAATTCCGTTGAACAAAAAGCTCGCTGCGCCTTCCTGTTCAATGCGGAACTCCGCCTGGAACCAGAACCCTTCCGCTTCCACGCCGTAAATATCGAAGAATGCAAAACGCAGCGTGCCGTCGTCATTGTTGATGTTGAACTCCTTCATGGAGCCTTTGCCGTTCATCAGCGACGTCAGGTTCTTCTCTTCATCGGAATAGTTGATCGCGCCGAGCGTAACAAATTCCCGGTCGTATTTCATCACGCCGGAAAGCGTTTCCAGTTTTTCGCCCTCCGGAAGATTCGGATAGAGCTCAAAGTTGACCCTGACCACTTGGCCTACTTCGCCGCATACCGTTTCGGATGCGATATAAAGCTCGCCGAGCTCAGCGCTGCCTGCGGCGTTTGCGGATATGACCGGTACCGCCAGCAGTAAAAGCGCGATCACGATTGACAATAAACGTTTCATGTATCATCCTCCGAATTGATAGTATATTCGATTACGGTTCTCGCCCGGTGCTCCGGGACTTTCAGACTGCGCGGAGTATCGGCCCGCGATAATACGGTATTTGATATGTATTATAGTACAAAAAAGCGTATCCGTCAAATCCTTATTGACAAAACAACCGTTTTTCCTTATTATAGTTTAGAAAAGCATCACCCGTCGGACGAATGACGCACCGTGTCCGGTGGATGATCCAAGGAGGAAACGATGCAGGTTTACAATACCATGACCCGGAGAAAAGAACCGCTTGTCCCGATCAGGGAAGGCGAGATCTCCATGTATGTATGCGGTCCGACCGTGTACGACTATTTCCATATCGGCAACGCGCGACCGTTTGTCGTGTTCGATACGATGCGCCGCTATCTTGAGTACCGCGGATACAAGGTCAAATACGTCCAGAATTTCACCGATATCGACGATAAGATGATCAATCGCGCCAACAAGGAAGGCACGACCGTCAAGGAGCTCGGCGACCGTTTCATCAAGGAATACTATCATGACGCGGACGCTTTGGGCATCGAACGCGCTACGGTCAATCCGCGTGCGACCGAGCACATCGGTGATATCATCAAGCTCGTCAAAAAGCTGATCGAAAAAGGACACGCCTACGCCACCGAAAACGGCGACGTGTATTTCTCGGTGCGCAGCGATCCCGGATACGGCAAGCTCAAGGGACAAAACATCGACGACATGGAAAACGGCGCTCGCATCTCCCCCACTGAACAGAAGCGCGATCCTTTGGACTTTGCGCTGTGGAAGGGCGAAAAGCCCGGCGAACCGAGCTGGCCCTCCCCGTGGGGCAAAGGACGTCCCGGCTGGCACATCGAGTGCTCCGCGATGAGCATGAAATACCTCGGCGAAACGTTCGATATCCACGGCGGCGGCATGGACCTCATCTTCCCGCATCATGAGAACGAGATCGCGCAGAGCGAAGGCGCTACCGGCAAGCCGTTCGTGCATTACTGGATGCACAACGGTTATATCAACATCGATAACCAGAAGATGAGCAAGTCCCTGGGCAATTTCTTCACCGTGCGCGACATCGCAAAGGAATACGATCTTGAAGCGGTCCGCATGTTCCTGCTGACAGCGAACTACCGTAATCCGGTCAATTTCTCCCGCGAGCTGATGGACCAGACCGTGACCAGTCTGAACCGGCTTTATACCGCGCGCGACCGTCTGTTCGACACCGCAGTCGACGAGACCGCGGACGACTCCGGCGTCGCTGCAAAGCTTGACGAGTTCCGCGACCGGTTCAATGAGGCGATGGACGACGATCTCAATACGGCGGATGCTTTGGGCGTGTTGTTCGACTTTGCCCGCTGGATCAATATCTTTGCAACAAACGCGCACACAAAAGCCGCGATCGAGGCGGTCAAGGCGCGCTATGCGGAGCTGAACGGCGTTTTGGGGCTTGTCGTCAAAGAGAAGAAGGAAGACTTCCCCGAGGAAGCTTTGGCGCTTTTAGAGGCGCGTAAGGAAGCGAAAAAAGCAAAGGACTGGGCAAAGGCGGACGAGATCCGCGAACAGCTCAAAGGCATGGGCTTTGCCGTCGAAGACACAAAAGACGGCGCAAAGCTCAGGAAGCTGTAAACCTTTTTTACACTACAATCATTGAAAGGAGAACACATATGGGTTTAGGAGCACTTTTTCCGATTCTTCTTGCCGCGATGGGCGTTTACGTCCTGGTCGGCGCGATCAAAGGCAGCGGCCGGCTTTTCTCCATGGATAACTTCAAGGATGAATCCAAGGACAAAGCAAAGAAATATATGCGTATCATTTATTTCACACTTGCCGCAGTCATGCTGCTCATGGCGCTTGTGAACGGAACGGAGACCGTTCTGTATTCCAACAAGCTGACGTATTACAGAGTGACCGACGCGTATAAGGACACGTTCGGCGATCTGCTTGAAGACGGTACGCTGACTTATACCGCGACCGGAACGACCGGCGGCATGTCCTGTTTGGGCGGAGGCGGAACCACCGTTGAAAAGACGTACGGTCCGTATTCGGTCGACAACCAGAAGATGGAGATAGAAGAGATCTCTGCGTTCATCAACAAGGCGTATTCTGTCTATAAGGACGATCAGACCAAGTTCCCCGTCAAGAGCGGCAGTCTTTTGAGCTGCACCGGCGGATCAGTCGATTATTCAAAATACTATGAAATGACCGAACTCATTGACGACAATGACAATCCGGTCTATGCAAAGTCCGAAGCGGAAAAGGCAAACGCGCATGTGGTGTATCTTTCCACTCTCGGCGGCGAACGATCCGATTCAAACAGCGGTTCGTTTATCTCGAAGCTTTACGGCGCGTTCAGCTCGAAACTGCTGACGGTCCTGAACTACGTCCTGCTCGGATTGGCTGCCGCGGGACTGATCGTGCTGTTCCTGATGACGCGCAAGTTCACGGACAAAGAGAAGCTGAAAAAGGCCAGAGAACAGCAGTATACCGGTCCTTCGATGCCCTCCTCGGCTTTCAACTTCGACGATGAGCCGGAAACAAACGATCCCAAGCGGAACGCATAAACAACGATCACGAAAAAGACCGTGCCCGGACACGGTCTTTTTGATTGCCGTTTATCAGAACAGATCCGAAAGGATCAGATCGACGAGTGCGGTGAATTTCATCGTTGCCTTTGCCGCGGTTTCGGTGACCTCCGCATGGGAAAGAGGCTGATCCAGTACGCCTGCCGCCATGTTGGTGATCAGGCTGACGCCGACGACCTTCATGCCGCAGTGCGCCGCGCACATGGTCTCCGGGATCGTTGACATGCCGACCGCGTCCGCGCCGATGATCCGCGCCATACGGATCTCCGCGGGCGTTTCATAGCACGGACCGGACATCATCAGATAGACGCCCTCCTGCATGGCGATCCCCTTGCCTTTCGCAAGCTCGATCAGCCGTGCGCGAAGGTCCTTGTCATAAACGTTGCTCTGGTCCGGGAAGCGCGGTCCGAACTCGTCCAGATTCTTTCCGATCAGCGGATTCGATCCGGACAGATTGATATGATCGGAGATCACCATCAGATCGCCCGCGTGATAGTTCATGTTGACGCCGCCTGCTGCATTCGTGACGAGCAGCTTTTCGACGCCGAGCTTTTTCATGGTGCGTACGCCGAGCGAAAGCAGCGCCTGCGGATAGCCCTCGTAATAGTGGAAACGACCCTGCATCGCGATGATCGTCTTTCCGTATTTTTCTCCGATGACGAAGCGGTTTTTGTGCCCGATGACGGCAGACACGGGATATCCCTCGATATCCGCATAGTCGACGAAGCGTTTGTTTTCGAGCGTTTCCGCATAATCGCCGAGCCCGCTGCCGAGGATCAGCCCGACTGTCGCTTTGTCCGCGCCCTTTTCCTTGAGCAGCGCAGCCGCATTGTTGATGATCTTCATAATGTCTTCCATGTTCAATCCTCCCAGATATCCTTTAAGAATGATTCGCCCTCCCGCCAGGCTTCGCCGGTCAGGTATTCGTAGATCGTCGCGCCGATGTCCGAGAACTGCTTCCGGACGCCGAGGTTGACGCCGTGACGGATATGCTTGCCGCAGATCAGAAGCGGAATATACTCGCGCGTGTGATCGGTCCCCGGGTACGTCGGATCGCAGCCGTGGTCTGCGGTGACCATGAGGATATCGCCCTCCTGCATCGAGAGATACATTTCGGGCAGATGCACATCGAAGTATTCAAGCGCCTTTGCATAGCCTTCCCAATCGTTGCGATGACCGTAAAGCATATCGGTATCGACGAGGTTCGTAAAGATGAAATCGCCGGTGCCTGCATCAAGGAAGCGCTGTGTCGCGCGGATGCCGTCCGGATTGTTTTTGGTATGGTCGACGGTCGTAATGCCGCGATGGCAGAAGATATCCTCGATCTTGCCGATGCCGACGACGTCCATGCCCTTGCCTGCCAGTCCGTCGAGGATCGTATCCTTGAACGGCGCAACTGCGTAATCCTTGCGGTTTTCCGTGCGCTTGTATTCCCCGTTCCCGCCGAGAAACGGTCTTGCGATCACGCGGCCGACGAGGTATTCGCCGGTCAGCATTTCGCGCGCAATCTCACAGATGCGATACAGTTCAGGAAGCGGAATGACCTCCTCGTGCGCCGCGATCTGAAACACGCTGTCCGCGCTGGTGTAGATGATCGGTTTTCCGGTACGAACGTGCTCGTCGCCGAGCTCCTGAATGATCTGCGTGCCGCTGGCAACGACGTTGCCGAGCGTGCCGCGGCCGATCCGCTGTTCAAATGCGTCCATGAACGCTTTCGGGAAGCCGTTCGGGTAGGTCTTGAACGCTTCATCGAGCGCAAGACCCGCCATCTCCCAATGTCCGCAGGTCGTGTCTTTTGCGTGCGTTTGCTCCGCGCATTTTGCATAGCTTCCGATCAGTTCATGGTCTTCCTTCGGAAGTCTGCAGCCGTCGATGTGCGCAAGACCGAGCCTGCGCATGTTCGGTACGTTCAGATATCCGCGTTTTTCGTAAATGTTGCAGATGGTATTTGCGCCGGCGTCGCCGAAATCCGCCGCGTCCGGCAGCGCGCCGATCCCGGCGCTGTCCAAAACGATCAGTATGGCTCTTTTCTTCATATCGGTACCCCTGTGTTTCATTTTATATAATTTTAGCATATCCGGTACCGTTCGTCAATCAGTTTAGCCACGGATAGATCTTTCGCATTTCGGCAATGACACGCTGATAATGCTCTTCAAATGCCGGATCGCCTATGATCAGACGAACGCGCTCCGCGATCAGATACACATACTCGATATTTCCCGGCACTTCCTTGAGATTCTTCCCGCGCAGTCCGAGATAGGAATACAGCACTTCGGGATCGGCACGCTTCCACGCACGCTCGATCGCATAATGCATCGTGCGCATGATCATCGGCTTCGTGGTATTCATGCAGTTCTCGAGATATGGATACAGTTCCTTTTTTGTTGTGCTCCGCAAAAGCGGCGGACGGGTACGGATATACCGTACCGCAAGAAAAATGTAGCGATACCCGAGGAGCTTTGCCGGGACGCACAAGGCGCGCATCACCGCGTTGATCGTCGCGTCGAGCAGCGCTTCGCCGTCGCTGTATCTCGACCGAAGATCATCCTCCATTTCATGCATTTCCTCCAGTGTCATTCCATCGTCCCCTCCCCTGTCATTTTCATATGATCTGCAGCCCGGAGCAGAAAAGCGGCGTTCGAAGGCGCACCGCGATCCGATCGGACCGTATATCCGAATATCTGTTCCTGCAGCGCTGTGTCCGCCCGGATCCATGCGGCGTCGATCGCATGACGTACGGCGTGCTCTGCGACATAGGCGCCGATCCCCATGATTTCCGAAAGCACGGTATACAATTCATTGATCGGGCAATCAAGCAGATTGTTTTGCGTAAGAAGAATGCGAAGCGCGATCCGAAGGCAATCAAACCCGTTCAGGGAAACCGGAACGCCCATCTGCTGCAAAAAGCGGGAGATCGCTGTTTCAGTATCCGTATGGTTTTGTGCGGTTTTCGGAAAGCCGGCAATGCAGTTCAGTACGTTCAGCGGATCGCTGTCCTTCATAAAGCAGAACGTCAGCGTCTGCGGCATGCGAAGCGGTCCGCTCAGTCGGTCGACCAGCAGAAAGATGTTCGGCGGCCATTGCACGGGACAACTCCGTATCCCCGCACGCACGACGGAGGCGTCGTCGGAAAGCAGCGCATCGAACGGATCGCGGAACAGACGTTCAAGGACCTGCGCCGTGTTTTTCCGGACACATATGCGCAGGTTCCCTGCACGCTCTGCCGCATCCGAATAGATGCGAGCCGTTTCCCGATCGGCAGTTAACAGCAAGATCTTCACAGCAGATCCCCCCCTCATCCGGCTTTATTCTGCATGATTCGGATGGAAAAATCTACCTGCGAAATGTGTCGTATTTCGGTAATCCGGTGAACACCGGCGGTATATTTACGGGAGCAGCTCGTTTGCCATCCATTCGGCATACAGGCAATACCCGCGCGTGGGCTGGCTTAAAAACACATGTGTCACAACGCCGATGAGCCGACCGTCCTGGATCAGCGGACTTCCGCTCATCCCCTGTACGATGCCGCCCGTCTTTTCAAGAAGCGCCGGATCCGTGATCTCGATCATCATTCCCTGCGTGTCCGGCGAGGATTGCACATCAACGCGGATCACGCGTACGGCATATCGCGAAACGGTCCCGTCCACGGAAGACAGAATAAACGCCTCTCCCTTGTGTGCCGCCGCGCTCGGAGCGATCTCGGCAAAGTCCGTGTCCGCGTCGGTTTGTACGGCAAGCGTTCCTCCGATGCCGAACACTGTGTTCCGCTCGACTGTGCCGATCGCGTCCTCCCTTTCGACGGAAAACTGTCCGATCAGTTCGCCTGCATTGTCTCCGCTGCCTTTCCGAACACGAAGGATCTCGGCGTCTGTAATGAATCCGGTTGACGGCGCAATCAGCTTCTGCGTATCGACGTCGGTAATGCCGTGACCAAGTGCGGCAAACGCGCCGGTCGCCCGATCGTAAAACGAAAGCGTGCCGATGCCGGACGTGCTGTCCCGTACCCACGCGCCGATCCGTTTCTCTCCGTTCCCGTCCTCCGCAAACGTCAGCCGCGTCGTTGCCGATTTTCCGTCACGCAGGTACGTCAGCATACAGACAGGTCCCGAAGCTCTGCACAGTACAGAAAAGGATTCGGAGCTCGTGACCTTTTGTCCGTTAACCGCAACGATCATGTCTCCTTCCCTGAGCCCCGCAGAGATCGCCGGGCAGAGCATACCGGAGGACGTCTCGATCCTTTCAAAGCCGACGATCTGCACGCCGTCGGCATACAGAACGACGCCTATTGCTTTGCCGCCCAATCCGACCTCTCTGCCTCGCGACGTTACGGTCACTTCTCTCAGCGAAAGGACGCCGAGCAGCTTGATCTGCATCGTCCTGTTCGTCGTGCGCCCGATCCGTTCGTCGCCGCTTTCGCGCACCGGCTGCGCGTTTGCCGTTTCCGCCGCGATCGCAGGCGCGGAAAGATCGGCGTCGGGATCGACCGCTTCCGGCAAATGCAGCACGCGGTATACCTGCGGCGACGCATACCATGCAAGCAGCGCCGTCACGCACAGCAGACTGAACAATCGCAAAACCCGTTTCATTCCGATCACTCCTTTTCCGATAGGATGTGCCGGAAGAATCCAAACATACAAAAAAGACCTCTGTGTGAGGTCTTTTTACAGCGATCGATCAGTTTTTTGCCGATTCCAGGAGCTGTTTCGCGTGCTTCATGGCGGCTGTATCGTTCTCATCGCTTCCCATGATCCTGGCAAGCTCCTTCGGGCGCTCCGCCTCGGTCAGTCTTTTTGTTACGCTGTGCGTTTTCTCCGCATCCGAATACTTATATGCGACATACTGCGCGTCGGCATACGCTGCGATCTGCGGCAGGTGGGTGACGCACAGCACCTGATGTCTGCGTCCGAGCGCGCGCATCTTTTCGGCGACGGCATTGGCGACCATACCAGAGATGCCGGTGTCGATCTCGTCGAAAATGAGCGTTTCAATGCGGTCGGCGTCGGATAACGCCGCCTTCATCGCCAGCATGATACGCGACATCTCGCCGCCGCTTGCGACTTTGATCAGCGGTTTCACGGGTTCGCCGCGGTTCGCGGACAGCAAAAATACGGCTTCGTCGATGCCGTTCTCCGAAAGCTGCTCCTTCGGGATCTCCGTAAACGCCGTTTCCATTGCGGCGTGCGGCATTCCCATGCCGTTCAGCTCCGCGATCGTATCCCGCATCAGCTTCTGTGCGGCGGCTTTGCGTCTGTCCGAAAGCGCTTTTGCCAGCGTTCCGAAGGAGGCGACCGCCGTGCGGTACGCTTCTTCCAGCGCTTCGATCTGATTGTCCCCGTCGCTCAGGATCCTGTACTCGTTTTCGATCTTTTCGCGGTATGCGAGAACGTCCGCTACCGTTGCGCCGTATTTGCGTTTCAGGTTCTGCAGCGCGGCAAGGCGGCTTTCCGTCTGTTCGAGAAGATCCGGATCAAAGCGGAACGCATCGCGTCCGTCGCGAAGCTCGTAAGCGATGTCTTCGAGAGAATAATACGCTTCGTCGGAGCGTTCGGAAAGCTTCCGGTAGGATTCGTCATACGCGCCGATCCGGTTCAGCGCTTCCCGTGCGTCTGTCAGCAGGGACAGTGCGCCGCCTTCCTGAAACAGTGCGTCGTATGCCGTGTTCAGTCCTTCGACGATCGCCTCCGCGTTGCGCATACGAAGCCGGTCCGCTTCAAGCTGTTCCTCCTCGCCGTCGACCGGCGATACCGCGTCGATCTCCTTCATTTGGAACCGGATCGCATCGATCCTGCGCTCCCGTTCCTGCATTCCTTTTTTCAGAATATCAAGATCGCGTTCGGCTTTCAGCGCCGCCTGTCTCGCGTCCTCCATTCTGGTTTTCAATCCGTCCGCATCGCTTTTCGCATAGGAATCGATCAGTTCAAGATGTGTTTCCGGATTCAGCAGCGACTGATGCGCGTGCTGTCCGTGCAGATCGACCAGCAGGTCGCCGATCGTTTTCAATTCCGCCGTGCTTACAAGAACGCCGTTGACACGGCAGACATTTCTCCCGCTCAGCGAAAGCTCGCGGTACAGAACGAGTTCGTCGCCGCTGTCAAGCTGCTGTTCGGTCAGATAACTGCGCACCGGCGAATCTTCGGACAGTAAAAACGCAGCTTCAACGGACGCCTTATCCGCGCCGGTGCGGATGCTCTCCCGGCTCGCGCGTTCCCCGAGCACAAAGCTGACCGATTCGATCAGGATTGATTTGCCGGCGCCTGTTTCGCCGGTCAATACAGAAAAGCCCGCATCGAAAGCAATGTCGGACTTATCTATCAAAGCAATATTTTTGACTTGTAAACGAGTGAGCACGACGCCCTCCGTTATTTCATCATTTTCTGAAATTTCTTGATGATATCGGAAACGCTTTTCCCTTCACGGACAGCAACAAACACCGTATTGTCTCCGGCGATCGAGCCTGCGATCTCCGGCCACTTCATGGAATCGATCGCCTCTGCCGCAACGGCGGCGCTGCCCGCCATCGTTTTCACAACGATCAGATTGCCTGCGGATGTGATCGAAACGACGCAATTGCCGAACAGGCGAATGAAGCGTTCCTGCAGATCGGATTCCGCCTTTTCTACCGTTGCATATTTATACTTGCCCTCACCGGTCAGGACCTTAATCAGGCGAAGTTCCTTGATGTCACGCGAGACCGTTGCCTGCGTCACATTAAAGCCCTGCGCGCTCAAAAGTGCGGCGAGCTCCTCCTGTGTTTCGATGTTTTCGGCAGCGATCAGCTTCAGGATCATTGCGTGTCTTTTCGGTTTCATTACTCCATACCTCAGTTAATTCAGTTTTTCCGATATCAGTCGGAACAGATTGCGTTCGCAGAAGGTGATCAGCTTTGTTACCTTATTCGAACGCGTGACAGTAATGCGGTCTCCGCGCGAAACGGAACGGAAGCGGTCTCCGTCCGCCGCCAATACGCCCTTGCCGTCCATCGTCACGTTTACGACAGAATCCATCGAGCAAACCATCGGACGAAAATGCAGCGTATGCGCGCAGATCGGCGTGATAACCGTTGCTTCCAATCCGTCTGCAACGATCGGTCCGCCGGCGGAGAGCGAATATCCCGTCGCTCCGGTCGACGTCGCTGCGATCAGACCGTCGCCGAACAGATCCCCGACGCTTTGTCCGTTGATCTCAAGCGCGATCTTCATCACGCCGGAAAACGAATGCTTGTAGATCAGAAGATCATTGAAGCAGTCGCGGAGATGTTCTCCGTTCACTTCGACCGAAAGCATTGCGCGCTTTCTGATCGAATAAGCGCCGTCCCGCAGCATGCGAAGCGCTTCCGGAAAGCTGTCCTCGGTCCATTCGGTCAAAAAACCGATCCGCCCGCAGTTAACGCCGAACAGCGGCAGATCGTTGCGACAGGCGATCTGTGCGGTGCGGATAAAGTTCCCGTCACCGCCGACCGCTACAAGCACGGCGTCGTCCTCTGTCTCCGGAATCCCGTCCGGTGCGAGCATCGAGCAGGAAATTCCTTCCGCTTCGGCGATGTCCATCAACCGTCGGCAAACGGACACAAGGGATGCTTTTCCGGTATGCACCGCAAAAATAAGGTGCATAACGCAACCTCCAACTTGTGAATATTACGATGTTATTATACAGTCGATTATGAAAAATGGCAAGGAAATTATGAATAAATTTTAACAATTCTTGCCCAACAGATGGGCGTTTTTCACTATTTCCGGGATCGTATCCGAGATTTTATGCATTGTTGCGTCGTTTTTGGTACTGCTTTTACGCATGTATAAAAGGAACTCGATATTGCCCTTCGGACCCGTGATCGGTGAGAAAGAAAGCCCGGATACCTCAAACCCGACGCCGTCTGCAAAGGTCAGCATTTCCCGAATGACGCGCTCGTGGATTGCCGGGTCGCGCACGACGCCGTTCTTTCCGATTTCCGCGCGACCCGCTTCAAACTGCGGTTTGATCAGCGCAACGACCTCGCCCTCATCCGCCATGCTCGCATACAGCGGCGGCAGAATCAGCCGAAGGGAGATAAAAGAAACGTCGATGGAAGCGAACGTGACCGGTTCCGGGAACCAATCCGGTGTCATAAAGCGCGCATTGGTGCGTTCCATGACCGTCACGCGCGCATCGTTCCGAAGCGACCAGTCCAGCTGTCCGTATCCGACGTCGATTGAATACACATGCTTTGCCCCGTTTTTCAGCATCACGTCGGTGAAGCCGCCGGTCGACGCGCCGATATCCGCACAGACGCGGCTGTTCAGGTCGATCGGGAAGGTTCTGACCGCTTTGTCCAGCTTCAAGCCGCCGCGGCTGACAAACGGAATGGCATCCTCGACCACGGTGACCTCCGCGTCGCTCCGGATCTCCTGCCCCGCCTTTTCGGCGCGCACACCGTTCACGCGCACCTCGCCCGCAAGGATCAGCGCACGCGCTTTTTCGCGCGAAGGGCATAAGCCGCGCGTGACCATTTCCACATCCAGCCGAACCTTTGTCATGCTTCCTCCATCAATTCCGTAAGCGCTTTCGTCACAGATTCCTCTGTCAGCCCGTACCGCTCGCGCTGACGCGAAACGGACGCCTGCGCGACCGGCTCCGCCGGCAGTGCGATCGAACGCACACGGCAGGAATTTGCCGAAAGCGCAAGCTTTTCCCCGAGCGATACCGTGTTCTCTTCCAATACCAAAAGCCGTGTATGATTGTCCCGGAAATATGCGATCAGTTCCTCGTCCATCGGCTGCAGGAAACGCGCATTGACAAGTCCGACGCCGTTCTTTTTTGCGACCCACTGTGCCAGCGGCAGCAGTGTTCCGTGCGCGATGATCACCGTCTGCTGCAGCGGTTCAACGATCTCCCATGCGCCGAAATTCACCCGCGTCTTTACGGGAACATCCGGCAGCGATCCGCGCGGATACCGTACGACAGCCGGTTCCTTCCGCGAAATCGCCATTTCGAGCATGCTGACAAGCTCCTTCTGCGAAGACGGTGAATAAACAACGAGATTCGGCATCACCGAAAGGAAAGCGGGGTCAAAGATCCCCTGATGGGTCTCACCGTCGGATCCGACCAGTCCCGCGCGGTCGACCGCAAACACGACCGGCAGATTCTGCAGACAGACATCATGCAGTACGGAATCGAACGCGCGCTGCAGGAAGGATGAATACACCGCCACAACCGGTCGCGCTCCGCCGCGCGCAAGTCCCGCCGCCATCGTAACGGCATGCGCTTCCGCGATCCCGACGTCAAAGAACCTGTCCGGATACGCTTTTGAGAACGCCGTCAGACCTGTGCCGGTCGGCATCGCCGCGGTGATCGCAACCAGTTTTTCGTTGTCTTCGGCAAGGCGGATCATCGTCTCCCCGAAGATCTCGGAGCACGTCTTCTGCCGTTCCGGGCTGACTTTTCCGGTCATGACCTCAAACGGCGCGATCCCGTGGAATTTTTCCGGATTCTCGACCGCAAACGGATACCCCTTGCCCTTTGTGGTGATCGCATGAAGGATCATCGGCTTTTTCAGTTCCTTGCAGCGGCGAAGATATTTTACGACCTTTCGCACGTCGTGTCCGTCGATCGGTCCGAGATACAGGATCCCGAATTCCTCAAACGGCAGGTTCGGCGCAAGAAAACGCTTTGCGCGATTTTTGAAATGCTCCATATGGCGGCTCAGATATTTCCCGAAACGGCTCGTCTCGAGTACGCCGGTCAAGGAGCGTTTGAACGCGTTATAAGTCCGGTTCGTACGCATCGAGGTCAGCGAGTCCTTGAGCCCGCCGACATTCTTTGAGATCGACATCTGATTGTCGTTCAGAATGATCAGCAGCGGAAGCTTGTCCTGCCCCGCGTCGTTAAGCGCTTCAAACGACAGCCCGCCGGTCATTGCGCCGTCGCCGACAAGCGCGACAGCCATATGCCCGTCGCCGTTCATCCGCATGGCGCGGGCAAGTCCGAGCGCTGCGGAGATTGCCGTGCTCGCGTGACCGGTATTGAAAACATCGTGTTCGCTTTCCGAAAACTTCGGGAATCCCGAAATGCCGTTCTCCTGCCGAAGCGTATCGAACGCGTCCTTTCTGCCCGTCAGGATCTTGTGCGCATATGCCTGGTGCCCGACGTCAAAGACCATCTTATCGTCCGGGCTGTCAAACACATAGTGCATGGCGACGATCAGATCGACCGCGCCGAGGCTCGATGCCAGATGTCCTCCCGTTTTGGAAACATGCTCGACCAGAAACGCGCGCAGCTCTTCACAAAGTGCCGGCAGCTGCTTTTCGTCCAGCGCTTTCAGGTCCTTTATTCCGTTGATGGTATCCAGGATCGGATAGCTCATATCAGTATGTTCGACTCCGTAATGATTTGATCAGATCTCGCAGCGTATCCGCCGCTTCCCCCGTGTACGGCGCCAGGATCGCGCTCGCACGTTCGTATTCCGTTTCAATAAACGCTTTCGTTTCGTTCCTTCCGTAGAAGGTCACATAGGTCAGCTTGCCCTCTTCCCGGTCCTTTTCCTCATCCAGAAAATCGTCGGTCATTTGAAACAGCAGACCGAGCGTTTCGCCGAATATGCGCATCGAATCCGCCTTATGCGGATCGGAAAGATATGCGCCGGCAACACAGGCAGCCCGGAACAGCGCGCCGGTTTTGTTGATATGGATCCGTTCAAGCGTTTCCGCGCTGTGATCATTTAGGTTCAGATCGTCGCTCTGACCGCTGACCATTGCATACGCGCCTTCAAAAATCGCACGCTTTGCTTCGTCATATCCGTTCTGCGACATCAGCAGCAATCCCGCCTTTGTCAGCAGCGCGTCGCCCGCAAGGATCGCGTTTGCCTCTCCGAAACGAACATGATTGCTCGGCTTGCCGCGGCGCATCACGTCGTCGTCCATTGCGGGCAGATCGTCATGGATCAAAGAATAGCAATGGACCATCTCCAATGCGCAAGCGAACGGCATAGCTGCGTCTTCCCGACCGCCGAACATGTCGGTGACGAGAAGCAGCAGCTGCGGACGGATCCGCTTGCCGCCGTCCAACAGGCTGTAAGACATTGCTTCCCGCAGCAGCGGCGCAGAAACGTCCTCCGCCATATAGGCGCGCAGGGCGTTCTCAATTCGCTCCGTTCTCTGCATCAGGCATTCTCCTTTTCAAGCGCTTTCAGCCGCTTTTCATAGGCATCCAGCGTCTCTGTACAGTCACGGTACAGCGCTTCGCCCCGCTCGAACAGTACGATCATTTCTTCCAGCGGCACATTGCCGGCTTCCAGCTGCGCCACGATCGATTCCAGTTGCGCCTGTTTTTCTTCAAAACTCAATTCTTTCATACAGATACCTTTCCCGTTATCTCGGCTTCCGCCGTTCCGTTTGCCAGGCGGATCGAGATTGCATCGCCTGTTTCGATCTGTCCGATCCCGGTGATAAGCGTTCCGCCCGGATCCCTGATCAGCGCAAAGCCGCGCTCCAGCGTGCGCTGCGGGTCGTAAGCGAACAGCCGTTCCTTTTCACGCTCCAGCCGGTTCTTCCGCTGTTCCAATACCTGTTTTGCGGACAGCAGAATCGCCGCGTGCATTTCGTCCGCCTGCAGCTTTCGCTGTTCCAGCGCGCGAAGCACGCGCATACGGACCGCGTCACTCCATAGAAGCTTCAATCGGTCGTTTTTTGAGCGGATCCCATTCTGCAGCGCATTTTGCAGGCGGCTGCCGTATGCCGTCAGGGAACCGGTCAGCGCCGCCTTTTCCGGAACGGCAAGCTCTGCCGCAGCCGACGGCGTCGGCGCCCGCAGATCGGCGACATAATCGCTGATCGAAAAATCCGTTTCGTGCCCGACCGCGGAGATGATCGGGATCGAACAGCGCCGGATCGCTTCCGCGACCGGCGGCTCATTGAACGGCCACAGGTCCTCCATACTTCCGCCGCCGCGTCCGACGATCAGCACATCACAGCGTTTTTCCGCATCCGCACGGTCGATCGCATCCGCGATCTCCTGCGCGGCTCCGATCCCCTGCACCGCTGCCGGATACAGTACGACCGGCATGGACGGAAACCGCCGCGCGATCACAGTCTCGACGTCGTGCCGCGCTGCGCCGCTCGCGCTTGTAACGAGTCCGACGGCTGTCGGCAAAAACGGGATCGGCTTCTTCCCGGATTCGTCGAACCATCCGAGCGCTTTCAGCTTTTCCTTGTAAGCGGCAAACGCTGCATACAGAGATCCGTCGCCCTTTGCGACCAGACCCGTCGCCATCAGCTGAAAGCGTCCGTCCTTTTGATACAGCGTCGCGCGACCGGCAAGGCGAACATGCTGTCCGTCCTTCGGAATGAAACGCAGCCCCTGTACATTCTGCCGGAACATGACGCAGTTGACCGAAGCAAGCTCGTCCTTCAGCGTGAAATACAGATGTCCGGAAGCGTGTCTTTTTACGCCCTGCAGCTCGCCTTCGACCGCAAGCTCCTTGAGATTCGGATCGAACCCGAGCATCAGATCCACATATTCAGTCAGTTCATGCACCGTAAAAACGGGTTTCATTGCTTCCATGACGTACTCCGATCCGCGCCGAGAAACGCGATCCCGACCGCGTTGTCCGACGATAATTCCGGTCTGCCGAAATACAGCGTTCCGTGAAACCGTTTTGTCAGCAGCTTCCGCAGCAGTCCCGACGACGCAACGCCGCCGCAGACAAGGAACGGCATATCCCCATATGTCCGCCTCGCGTTTTCAAACACTTTGGAAAGCGTCCGCGCAAGGCAGTCGTATACACCGTACGCAAGCTCCGTGTCCGGAACGGTATGCAGCAGTCTTTGCGCCGCCGATTCCGCGCCGGAAAATGAGCATTCCGTACCTTTCACCGCGCTTGCAAGCTTGACGGATCGCTGCTTTGCTTCCCCGGCGAGCGTCTCCAGATGCTTTCCCGCCGGAAACGGCAGTCCGAGCGTGACTCCGACGCGGTCGACGAACTGTCCCGCATGCAGGTCAGTCGAACAGCCGATCGTTTCGATCCGGTACGGCGCATCGCGATGCGGTTCAACGAGGAGCACGTCGGTCGTGCCTCCGCTGATATGCACGGCAAAGAACCGTTCCCGGTCCAGAAGCGCTTCGTTTCCGTACAGCGCGGCGCGGATATGACCGCTTTGATGGTCCGCACGGATCAGCGGAACGCCAAGCGCGGCGGCAAGCGTTTCCGCCTGTCTGAGCCCGACTAAAAAGACCGGCATGTAGCTGTCCGGCTTTGCCGTCGGTGAAGCGCTGACGCAAACGCACCGTACGTTCGTTTTATCGATCGCGGAAAGCATCTCGCACAACAGCGGAGAAAGCTGTTTGACATGCTGAAACAAGCCTTCGGACTGCCGGAGTCCGCGATCTCCAAAAGCTACGGAAAGCATCGTCCCTTTTGAAAAGACGATGCTCTTTGCGTCCGTACATGCGACCGAGGTGGTGTAGCAGCTCGTATCTATCCCGATGCTCAGCGTCTCAGGCATGCTCAATGCACCTTTGCGACGGAGCCGAGAATGCCGTTGATGAACCCTGCGGACTTTTCGCCGCCGAACTCTTTCCCGAGCTCGACCGCCTCGTTGACGGTCGCGCCGACCGGGATTGCTTTTTCATACAGCAGCTCGTAGACGGCGATGCGCAGGATCGAAAGATCGACTTTTGCGATCCTTCCGATCGACCAGTCCTTTGCGTGCTGTTCGATCTCGGCGTCGATCTCTTCCATATGCGCATGGACGCCCTCGTACAGGCGATCCGAGAACAGCGCATCCTCATCGGAAAGCGTTGTGCGTTCGGACTGCTCCAGCACATCCTCGATCGAATCCTCGCCGCCGACCGTTTCCGCGTAGAGACGCTTCATGGCGATCTCCCTTGACAACGTATGCTTCATGCGCGTTTCCCTCTGAACAGATTGCGGAAGAAATCCTTGACAGCGTCAAGACCTCCGCGATCGATCATGCGTCCGAAGAAGATCGCTGCGGCAACGAGAACGCCTGCAAGCAGCGTCCACCATCCGATCAGATAGATCAGCAAAACGATGATCAGGGCAAGAATGCTGAGGATCACTGCCCATTTATGATCCTTGAAAAACTCCTTCATATTCGATCCTATCTCCGTCCTGTCCGATTAGGTTCTGTTCGGCAGAAGCTCCGCCTGGTCGACCGTGACGTCAATTGTGCCGATCGAAACGCCGCAGATCGATTGGATCGCAGCATGGATCTCATCCTGCAGCGAATGTGTGATCTCATACAGAGATACGGTCGGCGCGGTCACCGCATGCACCTCGATCCGGATGCTGCTGCCGATCGCGTGCACTTTGACTTTGCCGTTTTTGACGTCTTTTCTGTTCTTCAAAGTACGTTCGACGATCTCATTCAGCGCAGTAAACGACACTGCCGTCTCGCCGAGCGCAGTCTTTTCAAGCAGGACGTTTGTCCTGCGGTTCATACGATTCCAGATCATTCCGTACAGTATGACGATACCGATCGCCATGCAGATCAACGCCGTGAAAATGAGGATCAGCACGGCGGGCATCCGTCGCGCTTCGACGGCGAGAACCTGAAAGCGCTCCGGTGTGACCGGCCATCCGATCGCCAGAAGCAGCAGACAGGCTCCGAATACGATCGACGAAAACGCCAATATCCCCGTTAATACCCAGACCGTTCGCTTCATTTGACCGTCCTCTCTCAATGCTTGTCCGCACAGACTCGCCGAAGAATCCTTCGGCGGCGGGATCACTTGACGCGGTTCTCGGGCTTCGGCTGTTCCGCGGGAACTTCCTTGGCAAAAACGATGGAATTGACCGCGATGTTGACCTGAACAGCCTTAAGACCCGTCATCGTTTCGATCGCGTTCTTGACCGCATTCTGTACATTGCGGCATACTTCCTGGATCCGGAAGCCGTAACGCACGATGATGCTCATATCGACGGCGCACTCGACCGTGCCGACCTCGACTTTGATGCCCTTGGTATAATTCTTCTTGCCGAGCTTCTCGCCGATGCCTTCAAATGTGGTCCCGCTCATGCCGTATACGCCGTCCACTTCCGCGGCCGCAAGCGTTGCGATCGTTGCGATAACATCCTCCGCAAATACGATTTTTCCGTCGTTCTCTTCGGATTCAATGGTAATATCCTTATATTCGCTCATTTCAATTCCTCCCAGGCTTTCTATTTGCTATATACGGAAGAAGTATACCATCCTTTTTCCAAAAAGTAAACCCATCAAAGATATTTCTCCTTCAAAGCGTGGTGCTGATCTTAACGTTTTCGGCGCTCTTGCCGGTCTCTCTGAGCACGATATCCAGAATCTGCGCGACCTGCTCATCGTTCAGCGCATCGGCGCCGACTACAACGCTGATGTTTCCCTTATGGATCGAAACGATCACATCCGTAAAGCCTTTCGCCCGGACAAGGTTCTCCACGGTCAGTTCGGTCTCCATTGCGTTCACAAGCTCGAGCTTCTGCTTCTGCGCGTCCGCAAGCGTATCCGTATCCGCTCCCTGCGCAACGATCGCATCAAGGTATGCAAGCTCCTGGGTGCGGACTGAATCGCGTTCCTCCCGGTAAGCAGCAAAGAAATCGGTCTGCGTTTTTCCCTGGGCGTTTACCTGCGTGACCGCCTGCTCCCGCTGCGTTCCGGTTTGCTCGGTCTTGTCCCTGTCCTTGTTCAGCAGGACGTTCGTCACGATCGCCGCAGCAAGCAGCAAGCATAGCCCGACCGCCGTAAGCACGCGCTTGTTCAGCCATTTTCCGTAACGTCGAATCAGTTCTTTCATAGTGTACCTCCTGAATATCATTTTGGATCAAGGTTGTTCATAGGTCATTTCAAACACTTCGATGCGGTCGATCGGGATGCCCGTTACCGCATGCACCGCCGCTTCGAGCTTCTGCCGGACCGAAAAATCCGACGCGCCATCCGCAACGACGATCACGCCGCGAATGATCGGCTGTTTCTCATAGAGCACGATCGGCTGATGTCCTTCGCCTGTCTCGATCGTCGCGGGCTCGGTGACCTCGCGTACCGAACGCGAGGTCTCGCTTCCGCCCGTACCGTCCGCATCCCTTACGTCCTCATCGGTCTGCCGTATGGTTGCCGTGACGATCTCCCCGTTCGTCTCATACGTTACGAGCACATCCACCCTGCCCGCGCCGCGGATCTTTGACAATACGCTGATCAGTCTGCGTTCCAGCGCGTCGTGTCCGTCTGCATTGACCGTTCCGGTGTCTTCCCTCCTATCCGGTTTCTGAGACGTCCCGCCGCATGTGATCCCGCTTCCGATCAGGTAAAAAAGGACAGCGGCAAGTCCGACAGCCGCATAGAGGGCATAGGTCAGTGCAGGATTCTTTTTTACCATGTTCTTCCACCGTGCAGCCGCCGTTCCGCCGTCCTTCTTTTGCATTATAGTCCTCCCTTTACCGCAATATGCCTGCGATCTGTTCTGCGAGCAATTCCAAAAACAGCAGTCCGAGCGCGGCCTTTGACGCTCTTCTGACGCCGGACCGCGGCAGAGCCTGCTCGCAGAGCGTCAGAACAAATCCGAAAGCGGAAAGCAACAGTACCGCCTTTCCGATCCGGTCCATATCAGACCCCCGCGCCGAACAGCGGCGCAAGCATCATCAGCGACATCGCCAGCGCGGCAAGCCCCGACAGCATCAAAACGTGCAGCGTATCCCCCATGCCCCTTAACAGCTCCGCGTATGGTTTTCCGGAAAGCGGTTCGGACAGCATTGCGGATGCGCGCAGGCTGCATCTCATCAGAAGCACGGAGATCACCGGCTTCAGCGCAACCGTAAGCAGCACACAGCATCCGGTCAAGCCCAAGGCGTTTCGGATGAATCGCATACAGCGATAAGCGGTATCCACGGATTCCGAGAGGAGCGAACCGATCGCCGGAATGCTGCCCGCAGCAAGCTTTGTCGTCCTCAGCAGCAGCCCGTCGGCACCGACTGCGGCGACCGAACGGATTGCCGTGATAAGCATATACACGGAACACGCCGTCCCTAGGATCCACTTTGCCGCGCGATGCAGCATCCGTCCGACCGACGCAAGTCTACCTGTGCCGTTCGCGTCAAAGCTCAGCATCACTCCGCCCGTGATCGCAAACGGCATCACGCACGTTTCAATCATCCGTAAAACGATGTCATTGAGCAGGGTGTGCGACGCCGATAACAGCAGCGCCGTGTTTTCAGCGCCGGTCAGTCCGAGATATCCGACGATCACCGGCAGCAGCAGCTCCGAAGTGCGCTGCAGCGTTGTGATCAGCGCATATGCCGAACGGATCTCCGTCACACTGATCACGAGCACCGCCGCGGCAATGCAGATCCGGAACGCCGTATCCGCCGTTTCTCCGATCGGGGATGAACCGGAAACACCCTGCAGCGCCGCGCAAAACGCCGCAAATCCCACAAACAGCGCCGTTGCTTTCAACAAAGACCCGAGGGACGGTTTCAGGATCCGCAAAAGATCTCTGTCCGTCGTCTCGCGTCCAAACGGATCGCGCATCCGGACAAGTTCCCTGAAGATCCTTGAAGGCAAGGCTTCCCCCTCCAAGCCGTTATCCCTAAACCACGCGTCCCATTCCGACAGATCGACCGTTTCGAGCAGCGCTTCGATCGCTTCCTGCGTTTCGTCCCGTTCCGAAAACAAAAACAGCGGCAGAAGCAAGGCAATGAACACAAGTGCCGTTCGTCTCATGACGCCGCCTCCCGGATCAGCATTGCGCCTGTCTCCAGAAGCGTTACAAGCGTCGGCAGCGTACAGGAAATGATCAGGATCCTTCCGCCGGTCTCCAAAGCGCCTGCGATCGCCGTCTGTCCCGCATCCTTTGAAATATTCACGCCGAAATCGGTCAGATACGCGATGCCGACGATCTTCAGAACCGCGGAAAGCAGGCCGGTCGGCACGCCGTATTCGGTGCAGATCGAAGACAGCGCGCCGGATACGCCGGTAAACCGAATCAACGATTCCAGCAGCAGCAATGCCGTCGTCGCTCCTCCGATCAGAATCGCATATTCGTGACGCACCGAACGCATCTGGATCGCTGTGACGGATCCGATCAGGGCGATCAAAACAAGGCGTTCCATATCAGTACAGCGAGAATGTCTGACGCACCGTTTCCAAAAGCGATGCGATCATTGAAAGAACAAGCATCGTGGCGAGCACGAGCCCGGCGATCGCAGCAACGGTCGCAAGCTCCTCCCTGCCGTTCTGACGAAGCAGCTGCACGATCACGGCAACAAGGATCCCGATACCCGCGATCTTGAAAAGAAGATTGATGTCCATATCTCTCCTACATCAGCAGAATTGCGAGCCCCGCGCCGGTCAGCACGCCCGAGATCCGAAGCACGCGCGCCTGTTTCGCATCCTGTTCCGCTTCGGTTTCCGCGCGCAGCAGGATCGGCATCAGCGTTTCCGTCCGCTTTATGAGGTCGCACCTTGCCGCGGTCGACAGTCCGTTCACAAACATCTGTACCTCATCCCGGATGCTTCCGCATTCTTTCAGGATCGCCGCCGCGCCTTCCGCCGCTTCCGTTTCATTGTTGCCGGCATGCAGCAGATCCAGATAACGCCGCAGGATCGAAGACAGCGGACCGGTCAGCGCGCTTGCTATCTCCGGCAGTGCGCTGTTGATCGAACCGATCCGCTCCGAAAACACTCCGAGATCGTTCCGAAACGAACGGATCGTCTTCAGCCGCGTCGTTTTTTTCGCGCCGAGCCGGATCCCGATCAAACTGCACAACCCGAACAGCATGACGATCCCCGCCGTCTTCACGACGTTGCTCCTTCCATACGGGATCCGTCTCCGCGGCAAACGGCTGCGCACTGCCCGACGCCGCGCAGGATCACGATCCGGTCGAATACCCGCTCGCGCAGCAGAAGCCGCATCGCAGGGCGGAGCCGCAATTCTTCCGCCGATGCGCCGTGCGCCGTTGCAAGCACCGTAACGCCCTTTCCCCTTGCGTCAAGGAGCGCGGCTATGTCCCTTGCCTCATTCAGTTCATCCATCGCCAGGATCTCCGGCGAAAGGGTGGACACGATACGCGCCATGGCGTCTGCTTTGGTGATCCCGGAGATCACGTCTGTCCGCATGCCGAGATCGAAGGCGATCGAGCCGGAAGCGTCGCCGGAGAGCTCGAACCGCTCATCCGCCACGCCGATACGCGAAGGGCGAACACCGTATAAACCGTTTGAATTGATACGGATCAGATCGCGCAGCAGCGTTGTTTTTCCGCATCCGGGCGGTGAGATCAGGATCGTCGAAAGGAATGTGTCCCGATCGACAAGATGCGGGAGCAGCGGCTTTGCACAGTCTTTGACTTCGCGGACGATACGGATGCACACGCCCGATACCGAGGAAAAGCCGAGCACATCGCCGGCTGCACGCACCATTCTCCCGGACAGTCCCACACGGCAGCCGCCGACCGTGATAAAGCCGTCTCTTCGCTCGTTTTCCCAGGCGTACGCCGAAAACGAGGTCAGTCTCGACGTCAGCTGTCGGATCTCCTCCGCCGTGATCATCGGGGCGCCGTTGTTGCCGTATACGATCCTGTCCGATCCGTCGAACACAAGCTCGAGCGGCGCGTCGCGGCGCAGCCGGATCTCCAGAAGCGGCGCGTTATCCTCAAGCCGTTCCAATACCTCCGCAACGTTTTTCGGCATCATCGGCGTCCATTGTTTTTTCCAGTGCTCCATGCTCGTCCCTCCCGTTTTTATCTGTATGCATGGAGAAACAGGAATATGAAAACGCCGTCCGGCGATCTCCGTCGAACGGCGTAACGTATTCTGTTCAGAGAAGCTTCCGGAACGCAAGTCCCGTGGTGTGCGGCATGACCGGCGGTTCGCCGGCGCTTACGGAACGGATCAGCCGCGCCGCTTCTTCCTTCGATTCTGTCGTACAATAGACGGCATAAAAATCCAACGGCGGCAGCGGCTTGTCGCACAAATAGAGCGGCACGCTGTTCAGCAGCGTAGAGTACCTCCTTTCGCGGCATACAAGCGGGAATATCGCTCCCTTCCGGTCCGTGACGAACGGACGCCCGTCGCAGCGCGTACAGCCTTTGTCACTTCGCGCGGGGCAGGATCTGAGCTGCATCAAGGGCAGTCTGCCCGCAACGATCATACCGAGCGGCAGCGTGCCAGAAAGATCGCGGATCTTCGGCACGGATAACTCGAACGACACGACCTGCGCTGCAACGCCCATCTCCTGATAAGCTTTGATCGCGTCGCTGTTGGTCACGTTGAGTCCGAAACCGCCGATCGGAACGAGTCCCGCCTCCTTTGCCATGCGGATCGCGCCGATGTTTTCGGCAAGCGCATAGCGCAGACCGCGCTCCTTCAGTTTCCGGAGCAGATCCGCAGTTTGCGCTTCTTCTCCGGGATAGATAAGGATCGGGATCTCTCCTGCGGTGCGTTCCGTTATGTATTCCGGATGCGCCGAAAGCGCGTCGATCGGAAGACTGCGGTACGCGATCGAAGGATCGTCCGTAAACTGTTCCGCGGATGCAAACCGTACGCACAGCTTCGGCTTTGCATTTCTCGGTTCTCCGGAGATCGAAAGATCGGGCGTATGGATCGTTCGTTTCGGAACGGCTGCGCGCGCCTCATACAGCGCATCGAGCGCGCTGCGTCTCAGCGCGTTCAGTGAGGACGCCGGCAGCATCAGTCCGTTGTCGATCTCGCTGTGAAACGCTTCAACGGCAAAGGGCGTGCCGCCCGTTTTCCGCAGGCTCTTCTGAACCGATTCATCCGTGATCAGCGTGCGGATCGCCGTCTGCGGAACGTCGCCTGTTACGGAAACGGAGTATGCTCCGTCGTCGACTGTGAGCAAAGCAGGCGTTCCGTCCTTGACGGAAAGCTTCATCGAGACCGGAACATGCTGTCTCGGTCCTCTGTAAAGGCTGCGGATCTCGGCAAGAACGGCTTGCGCGCGTTTCGCATCCTCCTGCGTACGGACGCCGAACATCGTATGATTGCGTTTCCCGGTATAGTATCCGTCCGTAAAGCCGCCGCGTGAAAAAACGTCCCGCAGCATCTGTTCGGAATACGGTTCTCCGTCCCGGACCCGGCGCACGGCGTCGACGGCGGCGGCAACATACTCCGGCGATTTCAGTCTGCCTTCGATCTTCAGCGAGGAAATGCCGATCTCGCGGTATGTCCCGTAATGCGCAATGTGCGACATATCCTTCAGGGAAAGCGCGTATTCGGCGCCGCCGCAGACAAACGGAAGTCTGCACGGCTGTGCGCACATGCCGCGGTTGCCGCTTCGCTCACCGAGCATGGCGGACAGATAGCATATGCCGGATGCGCTCATGCAGAGTGCGCCGTGAATAAAGCATTCGAGCTCGGCTGTCGTCTGTTCGCGGATGTTCCGGATCTCTTCGATCGACAGCTCGCGGGCAAGCACGACGCGGGAAAACCCGAGATCTTCCAGCATTCTGACGCCGGAAACATTGTGGACCGCCATCTGCGTGGAGCCGTGCAGCTGAAGCTCCGGGCAGATCTGTTTCGCAAGCCGCATCACCGTCAGATCCTGCACGATGATTGCGTCCGCGCCGGATTCCGCTATCTCCGTAAGCGTATCCGCAACGTGCTTTCGTTCCTCGTCCCGTACCAGCGTATTGACCGTCACATGGACGTTTACGCCGTGCCCATGGCAAAACCGGACCGCTTCCGTGAGCCGTTCGCCGGTAAACTGTCCGGCATTTCTCCTCGCATTGCAAGCGCCCGCGCCGAAATAGACCGCGTCGGCGCCCGCATATACGGCGGCTTCCAGCGATCCTTCTGTTCCGACCGGTGCCAGTATTTCCGGATTGTTCGCTTTCTTCCTGTTCATAGAATTCATTATACCGACCGGTCCGCCGTTTTGCAACCGCATTTTTCTCTTGCCAACGGACCGTGCATTTGGTAGAATAGGTGCGAATCAAGCGGAGGACAGAATCCATGGAGAATAATGCTGTTGAAACCCCGAAGACCGAACCGACCGACAACCTCGCCCCGAAAGAAACGCCGAAAAGAAAACGCCGCTTCGGCGACCGCTCGGACGGCTGCCGTCTGCGCTCTCTGCAGCCGATGTCGAAGGTCTCGCCGTACATCATGCCGAACCGTTCCGGCGCAAGCGTGTACTTTCATGAATCGATCGAGATCACGGAAGCGGAAAACTATATCCGCAAAAAGAGAAATCAGGGGCTCAAAGGCTTCGGAATGATGCATCTGCTGCTTGCGGCATATGTGCGCGTCATCTCGCAGCGGCCGGCAGCCAACCGTTTTATCTCCGGTCAGCGTATTTATTCGCACGGCGACGATATCGTTGTTGCGATCACGATCAAGCGCGATATGACGTTGGAAGCGGAGGAAACCATCGTGAAGGTCCATTTCTCGCCGGGCGATACCGCGGACGACGTTTATTATAAGCTGCAGAAGCTGATCGACGAGAACCGTGAAGCAAATCCGGACAGCAACTTTGACAACACCGCAAAGATCTTCAACTATATTCCCGGTCTGCTGCTGAAAAACGCAGTCTGGCTTCTGAAGGTCCTCGACTATTTCGGTCTGATGCCGAAATCGCTTATCGAGATCAGCCCGTTCCACGGTTCCATGTTCATCACCTCAATGGGTTCTCTCGGCATTCCGCCGGTATACCATCATCTCTATGATTTCGGCAACATGCCGGTGTTTCTGTCCTTCGGCGCAAAGTATAAGCAAACAGAGCTGAAGCCGGACGGTACGCCTGTGCAGCACAAGTATATCGACTACAATATCGTATGTGACGAACGGATCTGCGACGGATTCTATCTTGCTTCGTCCTTTAAGCTGTTCAAAACATATTTCCGCAATCCGCATGTGTTAGACGAAAAGCCGGCGACGGTCATGCACGATGTCGACTGACCGCAAGAAGAATCGACGTGCTCCGCGTATCGAACGCGTCAAGATCATTGAATACCTATGCATCGGTCTTGTGATCGCACTGTTTGCAGGGCTGGCGATCCTGTACGGCGGCAAGGGGCATGATGCTGTCCCTGCCGAAGCGGAGGTCTCTCCCTCCCCCGTTCCGACCGACGATCACTCGATCCGCGGCAAGAATATTCTCGATGCGCTCGAAAAATCCGAATTCGGACTCGTCTATCGGCAGGATCACTATGATCTTGCCGCACCGAACGGCGTTTCGATCGAGATGCGCATGCAGTCCGACGATACCGGTTTGCAGCGTCTTTCCGTTGAAACGGCTCTTTCTGCGAATCCGGAGGAAGAAGGTCCGATCTTCGATATGGTGAAAGCGGAAAACAAGCGGACCGTCGAGGCGCTGCGGGATCTGCTTGATCTGATCATGCCCGTCCTGCATCGCACAGTCTCCGACAGCGATACGATCGTAAAGCGCTGCAGAGAAGTCGTGAAGTCCGGCGATCCGTACTCCAAGCATATGGGATCATTTACCGTACGCGTCCGCGCCGATGCGGAATCGCTTCCCGAGACGGTCACGATCGAATGGATCCGGGATCCATAACAGAACAGAAGCTGCCTTTCGGGCAGCTTTTCATACTTTTACTTGAGAGGTAATCATGCGGCATATCCTGATCGTCGGACGCAACGGCGTCGGAAAATCCACCTTGATCCGTGCGCTGATCGAAACGATCCCTGCGCCGGTCTGCGGCGTTATCACAAAAAAAGAATCCCCCGGACCGGACGGGTTCTGTCCCGTGTACATTCATTCCTACGGCGCGCCGAGGCTGTATCATGAAAACAATCGCATCGGTCTGTGCCGGGAAAGGAGCAGCATTGCGTTTCCGGAAGCGTTTGACCGGTTTGCCGAAGGCATGCGGTTTCCGGAAAACAGCGTGATCGTGTTCGACGAGCTCGGATTTCTGGAGAGCAACGCGCCGCGCTTTACCGAAGCGGTCCTCCGTACGCTTGACGAAGCGTCGTTTGTGATCGCCGCCGTGCGTGACAAACAGACGCCGTTTCTCGACGCGGTGCGATCGCATCCGCGCGCAGACGTGTATTATATCGATCCGGAAAACCGCGATCGTCTGCGGGAAACGCTGATCGGCAAGCTTCCCTCGCTTCTTCACGGGCTGTTCTGATCAATCCTCTCCGCCGGCCTCCGCAGCGGTCTCTCCCGCAGACTGCTTCAGCCGCATCCGGTCCCACAGTCCGTATTTGTCCGTATTGGTGATTGCGTGCATCATCTTGATATCGGCGTCCGGCACGATCGTACAAAGATACTTGATGAGTTCCTTTGCTTCTTCGCGCTTCGTCTTTCCCGCGATGTCGCAATTCGGCGACAGCACCGGCAGTTCAAGCTGTTTCGCGACGGAAAGACAGTATTTTTCCGGCACATAGATCATCGGCCGGATCACGGTGATATCGCTTCTGGAAAGATATGTGACCGGCGCAAACGTATTCATTCTTCCCTCGTACAACATCGACATCAGGAAGGTTTCAAGCACGTCCTCGCGGTTATGTCCGAGCGCGACCTTATTGCAGCCGCGCTGCTTTGCCGCGGTGTTCAAAGCACCGCGGCGCAGCTTTGCGCACAGCGCGCAGGGCGACCGTTCCGCGCGGTATTCGAAGACGACCTTGCCGATCTCGGTCGGAATCACTTCAAACGGTATCCCGATCCGCTCGGCGTATGCTCGGATCGGCGCTGTATTCTGATACTTCAAGCCGAGATCGAGCATGATCGCGATCACATCGAATTTCGTATAGGAAAAGCGTTGATACAGCTTCATTGCCTGCATCAGAAGCAGGGAATCCTTCCCGCCGGATACACCGATGCAGACCTTGTCTCCGTCTTCGATCATCCGGAATTTCTCATCCGCTCGCCGGATGCTGCCCAATACACGTTTCATTGATTGTCCTCCGGAAAACAGTATACCTTAGTTTCAGGGCAGTGTAAAGCCTGAACTATGTGTTATAAATGTTAAGTAAGAATGAAATAATGGCAGAAAGATTGCGATTCCGTTGATTCTTTGTTATAATACATAGAATTATTTGGGAGGTATTTATGAATTTTACAGATATACTCCTGATCGGCGTCGGTTTATCCATGGATGCATTTGCCGTCTCCATGTGCCAAGGTGTATCCATGAAGAAGCTGGATCTTCGCCGTGCAGCGCTGATCGCGCTGTTTTTCGGCGGATTTCAGGCGTTGATGCCGCTTCTCGGTTTCGCGCTCGGCTCTACCTTTGCATCAGCCGTGACGATCGGACCCTGGATCGCCGCCGCGCTTTTGCTGATCCTCGGCGTCAAGATGCTGATTGAAGGGATCCGCGACAAGGACGATAAGCCCTCGGACGTCGGGACGATCGGCCGTTTGTTCGTTTTAGCGATCGCGACCAGCATTGACGCGTTTGCCGTCGGCGTTTCGTTCTCCATGCAGGAGGGCATCGTCTGGCTTCACGGCGGAACAAGCATCTTCCTTGCCGTGACCGTGATCGGCGTAACGACCTTTATTCTGTCACTCATCGGCGTTATGATCGGAAACCGTTTCGGGCTCAAATACCATAGAGCAGCTACGATCCTGGGCGGTATCATTCTGATCCTGATCGGTGTGAAAGTTCTTTTGGAAGCACTCGGGATCCTGCCCGATTTTCTGCGCTGCGATCCTGTATCCGCAGCCGTGAACCTGTATAGCTTATATCTATGAAAGTCAAGATTTCTTACAAAACCTTTATCCCCGCAGTTCTCCTGATGCTTGTTATCGTTGCGCTGGCGATCGTGGCCGTGTACGCCTTTACTTTGAAAAGCCGCGTCGATGGTCAGTATACGGAAATCCAAACCGCATCGCCGTCTCCTGACGCTACGGCGGTCCTGCGCACATCTGTCCCCGCAACACCTTCTCCTGCGCCAACGCTCCAACCGATCCTCGCTGATGATTTGCCGGACGCCGATCTTTCCGACGTTGATCCCCCTTTTTGGTCAGATGGTGTTCTCTTTGTCAACGATTCGTACCGGAGTCCTGACATGTCCGTTACCGTGCGCGTAATTGAGGATTCAAAGATGTTCCGCAAGAAACTGATATATTACATCGCGGACGTTTACGTTTCCGACGTTACGCAGCTCCGGACCGCCTGCACCAGCGGAAACTTCAGCAGTGCAGACCGCGGACCGATTGAAACGACCGCAGCGCGCGAGAATGCTTTGGTTGCGATCTCCGGAGACTTCGTTCCTTCACTTGTGATCCGCAACGGAGAATTGTATAATAAAAGGATTAACGACCATGATATTTGCCTCTTGCTGAGAAACGGAGAAATGGAGATCCTGGAAGGCTACAGCAGCATTACAGAAATCATGGAGAAGGATCCATGGCAGGCATGGCAGTTTGGTCCTGCGCTGTTCAACAGCAAGGAAAAACCCATTTTATCGTATCCCGGCAACAACATCTCGGTCCAGAATCCGCGGAGCTGCATCGGGTATTATGAACCCGGTCATTACTGCCTTGTCGTCGTTGACGGCAGGCAAATGACATCCCGCGGTGTGACGCTTCCGGAGCTTGCCCTTTTGATGCAGTCGCTTGGCTGCAAGCAAGCATACAATCTGGACGGCGGTGCATCGGCACATTTTTACTATAATAACACCGTCTTCAACCATCCGAGCGGCGGCGGACGCGACATTGCAGATATCGTATACGTTGCGTATGAACCGTATCCCGAATCAAGGTTCTACTGCGGAAAGTCAGGGCTTGCCGAATGAAACGAACGCTTCTGATCGTTATGCTTGTCTGTGCGCTGATCTGTGCTGCATGCGGCGGACAGAATTCAAGCGGACCTACGCCGGAACCGGTACAGACCGCCGAGCCGGATCCGATTGCAGAAGAGGAACTCACTCTGGTCACCCCGGAACCGACGCCCACGCCCGAACCGCCTACGCCTACGCCGGAGCCCACGCCCACGCCGGAGCCTACGCCGGAGCTCACGCCTTCTCCGACGCCGGAGCCGGAAGGCTTGATCGGCTGGAGTGTCGGCGGCTTTGTTCCGCGGGAAGAACAGGTCCGAAATGAAACGGAGTATATTGGCGAAAACCTGCACTTTACCGTATCAACCGTCACCGATAACGACCTGTTCCGCCACAAACTGACCTATTATGTCGTGGATATTTATCTGCGGGATATTCGCTGTCTGCGTACTGCTGCGGCAAAAGATTTTCAATCCAAGAATCGCGATACCATATCGAAAATCGCGGAACGCTCCGACGCATTGGCGGCGATCTCCGGGGATATGTTCAACCACCATAAGAATCAGCTCGTGATCCGGAACGGAGAGATCTATGATACGGGAACGTATGACAACTTTGAAGTCTGTTTCCTGTATACCGACGGGACCATGGAAACGATGACCGTTGACGCATATAAGGCAAACGGCCCGAGCAAGGAAGTCTGGCAGGCATGGGAATTCGGTCCTTCTCTTCTTGACGAGGAGGGACATGCGCTTCAAAAGACGAACTCAAAAGTCAAGCCGCTCAATCCGCGGTGCGCGATCGGTTATTACGAACCGGGACATTACTGCTTTGTGACGGTCGACGGGCGGCAGAAACACTCCGACGGACTGGAAATGAAGGAATTGTCCGTGCTGATGGAGATGCTCGGATGCAAAATCGCATTTAACCTTGACGGCGGCGAATCCGCGTCGCTCTACTGGAACGGCGGCGTCTTCAGCAAGCCGTGCAACGGCGGTCGGGACATTGCAGATATTGTCTATCTGATCGATTATCAGGATGCCGATCCTTCCCTGTAAAGCATATACAAACGGCGGTTTCCGTTCGGAACCGCCGTTTTTTATCTTATAGCTTCATTTCCATATAGCGACGATAGGTCGAAAACCCGACCGCTTCATAAAACAGGAGCGCGTCCCGGTTAAACTCCCACATGTTGAGCTCGATCCGATGAAATCCCTGCTCCGCCGCATATGCGCGAATGAAATCGATCATTTCCGTCGCAACGCCGGCTCGTCTGTGCGCTTCGTCCACGCAGAACTCGTCAATGTCCAGGAAATCACGTTCATACATATACGGCGTTTCCGGTTTTCGGATATGGTTGAGAACGGCAAAGCCGCATATCTCTCCCTCCATCTCGGCAACGACGATCTGCTTGTCCGGATCGTTCCATATCACACGGATATACTCCCGCAGTTCTTCCGGAAACCCCGGCTTAAAAACATCCGGTTTTCCTGCGACATGCAGATCATTTACCTGTCTGCGCAGCTCGTTTACACGGTCGAGCTCCTGTTCTTCTGCAAACCGTACCATTTCTCCCCCTGTCAGATCCGCATGAACCCGCAGCAGCCAAGCTCGGAAAGCGGACGAAATCCCAATGCTTTATAGAATGCCGTTGTCTCCGGCGTATCATCTGTCACAAGCTCGATCTGCCGGACGTGTTGATACCGGTCAAGGATCTCCCGCACAAGAGCCGTGCCGATCCCCTTGCGGTGACAGGCGGGATACACAAGAAGATCCTGAATGAACACGATCGTTTCTCCGTCGCCTACCGCGCGGAGAATGCCGAGAAGCTCTTCCCCTTCATACGCGGCAAGAACAAGCAGCGATTGTCCGAAGCCGCGCTCAAGCGCAGCAAGATCGTCGGTATACGCCGTCCAGCCGACGGAAGCATACAGCTTTGCGATCTCGTCCCTGCAAAATGCTTTGTACTCTCTGATCTCCATGTGCTCACCTCTTCAGAAGCATACCATGAAGCAAAAGGAAACGCAACACTGTTTACGGATTACAACGCGTTATTCCGGCAAAAGGCAATTTATAATTCCCATTGGAAGAACGGATGCTGCCGGACTGAAAACCGTGCTTGGTCTTTTGCGGAGAGAAACAAAAATCGCCGCAGACACTGAATTGCCTGCGGCGACGTGGTCGAGGCGACTGGATTTGAACCAGCGGCCTTTTGGTCCCGAACCAAACGCGCTACCAAACTGCGCTACGCCTCGACATTGGAGCCAAAGAGGGGACTCGGACCCCTGACCTACGCATTACGAGTGCGTCGCTCTACCGACTGAGCTACTTTGGCGGACCTTTTCTATTATAGCAAACATTCCGTTTCTGTCAAGCCCTTATTTATTTATATATTATCAAAGAATCGATTCGACTTTTGCGTGACAACTTCGTTTGGTTATGGTATGATGATGTCGATCAACAGATTCGGAAAGAAGAATGATTTTATGAAGCAAACCATCCTGCGCCTTTGCGTGATACTCCTTGTTTTTGTAATGCTTGCAGCCTGCGGCGGCAAAAGCGCTTCCGCTTCGGATCGCACGATCGAACGGTCCGACGTCTGGAAGCTCGGCGAGCGTTATCCGATCAATTACAGCGCCCTGAACTATGTTGTGACCTATGAGATCGACGGTGAATTGTTCCATCTGATCATCACGCGGAACGCCAAGGAAACCGGCATGTCCAAGCGTGTGACCGAATCCCGTACTGTTGACGGGCTCGTATACGCGCTGTGCGACAGTCAAAGAAAGGACGATAACGGAAACGCGCTCTATTCCTATTACGAATGCTATACCGGCAGTTTTCGTTATATGATCGAAAGCGATACAACCGAGATCCGGATCGAAACCATGCTTTCCATGGATGACGCGATCGCGCTGATCGGTTCCCCTGCGTCTCCGAAGGGGAAGGTGAAACTTTGTGAAACCGAATGGAGCGCCCTGTACCGCACGGAAGCCTGCAATCTGAATATCCTGATCCGTCCGAACGACAACGGCGATTACTTGAAAACTCTGTCCGATACCTATCAGGCTGAAACGGAGAACGGTGAATCGTACTACACCTCCACGGTCGGCGATGAGATCGTCTATTCCGACGGAAAGAATTCCATTCACATCATACAGGCAAACCGTTCCGGGCAGAACGCGCCGAACTATCATACCTTATCCGAATGCAAAGCGATCCTTGCTCTGCTCGGATCATAAACATATAAACCGATCCGTTCGGGAGACTTCGGTCTCCCGTTTTTGTTTTGCCTTTTGATCTGATCGCAGCCTGTTCTCATATTCCATCTGCATAATACGCGTTATATCGTATATTTGTGTGTATATTATCGTTCAAAAATCTTATATTCATAAAATTTCCCATTATATTTTACGTCTTGTTCACATTTTGTTCAAGTCTTATTCATACTTTTATCGCGCTTTTTTGTCGTTTCCGTCATAAATTTCTGACAATTCTGACATATTTCTCCTTTATACTCTTAACCAGATACAAGAAAGGAGATTTTGTGATGAGTAACTTGGAAATGAAAAGATTGTATCGTCGGATCGAACGTGCTTCGCATCTTCGGTCGCATGTCTTTTATCGGAAACTGGCAGCGCTGCTCTGCAGCTTGTTTTGATCGGCGGAACTGATCCTATTCCGGCTTTCCGGATGCTCCGTATGATTATGCTGTGATGTATTTTCAGGCATACAAAAAGAAGCGGTTTGAGCCGCTTCTCTTTTTTTGATTTACCGATCGATCTTCCAGGGCAGCGGGAGCGCAAACTCCTCATTCTTTTCATCGAACGGATAGTATTCCTCTCTGTTCTCCGGATCGTCGAACCGGTTGTAATCCTTCAGCAGCGGAGAATACGTCAGATGATACATCATTCCCTCCGCTTCATTGATCTGTATCAACCGGAGGTATCCCCCGCCTCCGTCGTGCAGCGACGCCTGGTAATTGAACAGCATCTGATAGACCGTCCGGTCCTCTTTCCCGTCTCCGTTATCGTCAAACGACTCCGGGAAACAATAGGAGCCGTATTTGTGTCCGCACAGGACCATATAGAGGTTCGGCGTTTTTTTCACGACGCGGCTGTACCATTTTTTGCCGTCTTCGGAGAGCGTCAATTGCTTGGTGTAATAGTCATGCAGACAGAGAACGCCGACGCGGTCCGGATACTTCTTAAACACACTGCCCGCCCACTTGATTGCTTTATCGGAAGGCGCAAATCCCATATAAACGAACAGATAATCCGTTTCCCCGACCGTCAGCAGATCGAAGTGTCCGCGATTGTTTTCAAAGCTGCCGCCGTACCACGGTTTATCCTGATACCGTTTTTCTCCGAACCGTGCACAAAACGTTTTGTATCCGATCGGTTCAAGCACATCGTGGTTTCCCGCAAGCACGCCGTTCGGTATGTCGTCGATCATCGCCTGCGCCGCATCTGCAACGTCCCATTCGGATTCCAGATCGGTGTTATGCACAAGGTCACCCGTGTTGATGATATAGACAAGATGCATTTCATCGCGGTGATCGCGAAGAAATGACGTCATTGCATAGTAAGTCTCCGGGAATTTCTTGGAATAGTGCTGCGGATCGCTCATCCACGCGATCGTATAAATGCCTTCCCCGACCGTGTATTTCGGTATTTCCGGCGTCGGCTCCGCCGTCGGCAAGGGTGTTTGTTGTGCGGTGGGCTCCGGTGTTTCCTCCGGCGTCGGACAAGCGGTCAACACGGGAGCGGCCTCCGCCGTGTTCTTCGATTCTAAGACGATATCCTCCGTCTCGATCTCCGGCGCGGGGGTGATCGCCGGCTCTGTCTGTTTCTGCTGACCGCATCCGATCAGGAACAGCAGCGCGAATACCCAAACAATCAACGTACTGACGCGTTTCACGGCACTTCCTCCGAACTTTTCCAATATCGTATCACGATTGGAAAAGTCTGTCAAATGTCCGCATCCCGGTTTGATTCCGTTTTGCAGAGGACAGACTATGGTTCGGAGGTGATCCTGTTGCAAAAGGTTGAGATCACAAGCATAGATACATCACGACTGCCGCGTTTGAAACCGGATGAGATGCATGCACTTTTGAAGCGCGTCAAAGAAGGCGATACGGAAGCGCGGGAGCGTTTCATTTACTCGAATCTGAGGCTTGTCCTCTCCGTCGTCCAGCGGTTCGCAGGCCGCGGAGAATCCGCTGACGATCTTTTTCAGGTCGGCTGTGTCGGTCTGATCAAGGCTGTCGACGGCTTTGATCTGTCGCAGAACGTGCGTTTTTCCACTTATGCGGTCCCGATGATCGCAGGTGAAATCCGGCGGCATCTGCGTGATTACAGCGCAGTCCGTGTGCCGCGCTCCATGCGCGATACCGCATATCGCGCAATGCAGTCAAAGCTTCGGCTCACCGAAGCGCTTTCGCGCGAACCGACCGTTGCCGAGATCGCAAAGGATCTCGGGATCGCGGAGTCGGACGTCGTATTTGCGCTCGATGCAATCTCCGATCCCGTCTCGCTTTATGATCCGGTATTCAACGCCGACGACGATACGCTGTGCGTACTCGATCAGATCTGCGATCCCAAGGACAGCGAATCGCGGCGGATCGATTCGATCGCGTTGAAGGAAGGGCTTTCCCATCTCGGCGAGCGAAACCAAAAGATCCTGATGCTGCGTTATTTTGCCTGTAAAACACAGGTAGAAGTGTCAAAGGAGATCGGCATCTCTCAGGCGCAGGTCTCACGGCTGGAAAAGAGCGCGCTTCATCAGCTTGAGAAGTATGTCCGTTCATGACTGCATCCGGACGATCTCGCGTTTCAGGCGCTTCACGATCCGTTTTTCAAGGCGGCTGATATAGCTTTGCGAGATGCCCATCGCGTCTGCGACCTGCTTCTGTGTACGCGCTTCGCCGGTCTTCAGTCCGAAACGCATATCGATGATATCCCGCTCGCGCTCCGTAAGCTTTGAGAGCGCTTTATTGAGCAGTTCATGCTCGACCTCGTCTTCCATTTCACGGCTGACGACGTCCGGATCGGTGCCGAGCACATCCGAAAGCAGCAGTTCGTTTCCGTCCCAGTCGACGTTCAGCGGTTCATCGAAGCTGACCTCGAGCTTCAGCTTCGTTGTGCGTCTCAGATGCATGAGGATCTCGTTTTCAATGCAGCGCGAAGCATATGTGGCAAGCTTGATCTTCTTTTCCGCTTTGAACGTCTCAACGGCTTTGATCAGACCGATCGTCCCGATGCTGATCAAATCCTCCGTCTGTACGCCGGTGTTTTCAAACTTTCGCGCAAGATAAACGACCAGACGCAGATTGTGCACGATCAGTTTATCCTTCGCTTCCTTATCGGTCTGCGCAATTGCGATGCATCGGGCTTCCTCTTCCGGATCGAGCGGCGGCGGGAGGCCTTCTCCTGCGTGAACGTACCACAAGATATCTCGTCTGCCAACGCGCAGCCGCACGAGCAGGCGAGCCCAGATACGATAAAGCCATGCGATCATCATGTATCCTCCAATCATACGGCAACATGCTTTCCGGCAAAATTGCCTGTGCTTTTCCGATCGGCGTCGGAGCCTGTACGCAAATGCAATCGACCGAAACATTGCCGAAGTCCGGCAGTCGGACCGAACGCGGTCTTTCGCCATAGAGTACGCCGTTTCCCGAAAGCTTTTCAAACGGGACCGGCAGAAACGGTTTATCCACCGCGTGCCCGATCAGAACCACCGGAAGCCCGCTCAAAGGCTCCTTCAGCAGATTCCCGCTGTCGATCAGTGCATCGAGCCGGTATGTATGCAAAGCAAGCTCGATCACGATCTCCGTATGCAGCGCATGTCTTTTCCGGATCTCCGTCAGTTTTCGGATCAATCGAGGGAGACAAAGCGCCGCAAAAGCGGAAAGCATCGCGGCACGGACCGGCACAGTCCCGATCACCGTTCCGTCCACATATACGCTGCCGCCGAACTGGATCGTCAAAAGCATCGCCACCCCGCCCGTCAGCGCTGCCGACAGCAGTAGAAACGGGATCGCCCGCCATGCGCCGGCTTTGCGAAAGAGCAGAAGCGAAGGCAGCAGGAATCCCGGGATCTTGCAATACGGTTCCCGCAGCAGCGGGATCCAGAACAAAGAGACCAGCGCATAAACAGCGCCGACCAGTGAAACGCCCAATGTCGGAAGCATCCGGATCCGAACGCCCATCCATGCGGCTGCAAGCAGATACACACAGCAGTTCATGACCGTATTGTCCAAAATGAACGGCTCGATCGTGATCTTCATGCGACAAGAATCACCATGACGGTCATATCATCGGATCCTCCTTTCTCCCTGGCGATCTTCAAAAGCGCTTCTCCCGGCTTTTCTCCGGCGCAGTCCATCGCCCGGATCGTTTCCTCCATCCCATTCGGAAGAACGTCCTGCACGCCGTCCGAGCACAGAATGATCCGATCGTTCGACTTTAGCTTCAGCCGGATCACGCTCGGCTTTGCCTCCGCAAGAATCCCGCACGGCAGCGCTTCTCCCGAAATCGCACGGATCTGTCCGTCCCGCAGAAGAAAGCTCGGCGGCGCGCCGTATTTCAGCAGCTCTGCGTCGCCGGTATGAAGATCGATCGACAAAGCGTCGAGCGTTGCATACATCTCCGATTCGTTCTGTGCAAGAAGCATGCGATTGACGCTCTCGTACATCAGCTCCTTCTGCATGCCTGCGCGATACAGCCGGAACAGCAGACGGATCGCCGCTTCGCTTTCGCTCTGCGCGCGCTTGCCGCTGCCCATTCCGTCTGACAGAGCAAAGCAGACCTTTCCTCCCGGGATGCGGCATTCTCCGGTCGAATCGCCGCTGACCGCCTGCTCCACGGCGGTTTTTGCCACCTGCGCCGTCGCATGAAGCGCCGCGTCACGTTCAAACCGGAACGAAGCGTATTCCTCGTTCTGTGCGGCGCGAATGCAGCGGAGCGGATATCCGACAGCCTGTTCGATCGTTCCCTGTACGGCGGAATGGCTCGTTCTGAGCGGTCTCCGTACGCGCACGGAGATCATCTCAGATCCGTCGGTTTCATAGACGTCCAAGGCGTCCGGTTCATAACCGGCTTCCGCCAGCCGGTCTTTGATCTTTCGTACCGTCGCCTCCGAGCACCGGGAATGCTCGCGCATTTCCCGCGCACAGGAGCATAAGGCGGCGCCTGCGCCCGAAAGCTGCCGTTCTGCAAACCCGGACTGCAGCCTCGCCCATTTGCCGACCGCATTTCTGTTCTGCGCCTGCTGATAAGAGAGCAGAACGGATGCGCACAGATCCCCGAATCGTTCGCAGGTTTCATTGATCGGAGCGATCGGCGAAACGCGATTGCCCTTCCCCGCCTCTTCCGCGAGCGTCATGACCGTATCCTTCATCAGATCCGGATCTCTCCAGCAATTCCCGCGGTCATCACAGCCGCGGCAGATCGCAAGCGCGCCCTGTACCGTCCATTTGTCGACGGCGTCGTCATCTGTCTCCGTTTCATGAAACATTCCCGAAAATCCGCCGAGCAGCTTTCCCATACGGTTCAGTTCCTGCGACACGCGCCGCTCCGCGCGCTTTACGGATTCAGCCGCGGTGTGTTCTGTATACAGGCGCGGATCGATATACGGCCGCACGGCATACAGCAGTTTATTCGGGGTCAGTATAAAAAGCAGCACGCCGCACAGCAGGTTCGGTATGCTCATCGTATACGCTTCGCGTACCGCAAACGAGCGGAACAAAATTCCCGACAGGATGAACGCGCCGATCACGAGCGGTTTTCCGTGTAAGCGCAGCGCTGCAGCGGCTGCCGCTCCAAGCGCTACGCTTCCGATCAGGGTCGGATCGGATCCGGTATACAGCGTCAAAAGGATCGCCCAGAGTGTTCCGGCAGCCGCTCCCGCCGCACCGCGGATCGAGACGGCGATCATCGTCAGAAAAACGATCAGTGAAACCGGCAGCGACCATTCGAGGAACGACGCATCCGAAACGGCAAGAATCAATGCTCCGATCCCGAGTACGGCGGCGATCTGCTCCGGATCGGTAAGCAAACGTCCCCGGCGGGCTGTTTTCATTGTCAGAAAAATACGCCGGAAAAACAGAGCGGACAGAACAGATACCGAAAGCGAGATCAGTCCGTACAGCAGTTCTTCCTTTCCGCAGACCAGCGAGACCGGAAGCGTCGCAAGCATGCACAGCGAAAAGATCGCAAATCGAATCGTCGGGCTGCATTTCTTTCGGATCAGCAGGACAATCCGTGTGATCCCCCAATACAGCAGCGCCGCGGAGACGCCCTGCCAATACGGCTTTGCTTCCGCAAACGCGCCGAGAATGATCCCTCCGACGATCGCCGCCGGTTCAAATCCCGCAAGCTGACAGCCGAGCAGAAGTCCGAGCGGCAGCGGTGCGTGCAGTCCGTGAATGCGAATACGCGAAAGCAGCAGCGCATAAAGAAATCCGCAGATTATAACGATCGTTCCGATCATGGGTTTCATTCGGTTTGCAGTTGTTTCCTTCCTGTTTCGCATACCGGAATTGTATCGGATCATACCTGTGTTTGTCCGGCTTTCGACGTCGAAGACAAATGATATTCTGTCGCAGAGATCCGATCGGTTTCGGCACGGAATTTCATGAACCGTTCCGATCCCCGCCGATCCGTCAGAATCATCTTGCCCGATGCTGTCGGATATGCTATAATCATTTCAGAACAGCGGCATGGTAAGCATGCCTGCGCACTGATCCGGGAGGGAAACGTATGACAAAGATCATTGCATTCGAAGGCATCGACGGCACCGGCAAAAGCGTTCAGATGGCGTGTCTTGCCGAAACGCTGCTAAACCGCGGGCTGAAGGTCAAAGAGGTCTCCTTCCCCATGTACGATACGTTCTTCGGCGAGCTGGTCGGACGCTACCTCTCCGCAAAGGACGGGATCGCCGCAAACACCGTGGACGGCAAGAGCATGGCGCTGTGGTTCGCTCTGGACCGGTTTGAAGCGTTCAAGCATCTCGATTATTCCGATGCGGACGTGCTTCTCATCAACCGCTATGTCCTTTCAAACGCGGTCTATCAGAGCATCCGCGATATCGACCTCGACAAGCCGGATATCCTGGATTTCTGCCTCGAGCTTGAGCACAAGCATTTCGGCATTCCGGTACCGGATCTGCATCTGGTCCTTGATATGGATACCGAGAGCGCTGCGGAAAATGTGGACAAAAAAGGCTTTCGCGACTATATCGGCAACGCACGCGACGTATACGAAAGCATCGATTCGATCCAGACCCGCGCGCGCAAAAAGTATGCGGAGTATGCACAGCGCATCCCGAACGTCGAGCTGATCCTCTGTACGGAGAACGGCAAGCTGCTCCCGATCGACGAGATCGCTAAACGCATCGAAGCAGTCGTTTCGACAAAACTCGGGCTTTGAAATCTTCCAAAAATGACGAAAGCACACGGAACGAACCGTGTGCTTTTTGATATGGTTCTCAATATTCTCCGGAATATGCCTGAAAGCGTTTGACCTTTTCGGCAACGGCTTTTCCGGTCGGCGTTGCCGCAAGCCCGCCCTTTGCGGTTTCGCGGTATTCGCGGCGGATATCCTTGCCGACCTGATACATCGCGGAAACGACTTCGTCGAACGGGATCAGGCTCGTGATGCCGCACAGCGTCATGTCCGCGCACAAAAGCGCGTTTGCTGCGCCTAATGCGTTTCGCTTGATGCAGGGGCACTCGACCAGTCCCGCGACCGGATCGCAGACCAGTCCCATGATGTTTTTGATCGTCATTGCCGCCGCGTCTAGCGCCTGCTCCGGCGTGCCGCCGGAAAGCTCGACGATCGCTGCCGCCGCCATCGCGCTCGCCACGCCGGTTTCCGCCTGACAGCCTCCGTCCGCGCCGGAGATCGTCGCATTCTGGGCAAACAGCATGCCGACCGCGCCTGCGGTGAACAAGCCCTGGATGAGCTGCTCATCGGTCCAGCTGCGTTCCATACCGCATTCGATCAGTACGCCCGGCAGGATCCCGCTCGCGCCTGCGGTCGGCGCTGCAACGATACGGCCCATCGAAGAATTGACCTCGCAGACCGCCATGGCGCTTGCCGCCGCGCGGCAGGTGTTGCCGCCGGAGAACGGATCGTATTTCGCATAGCGGAACAGTCGCATCGCTTCGCCGCCGGACAGATGGGAAACGGTCTCGACATGCTCCTCCAGTCCGATCCGGACCGATTCGCGCATGACGTTCAGATTCTCCCGCATTTCGGCTAAAATCGCGTCGCGCATCATCTCTCCGCGCGAAACCTCGCGGCGGATCATCGCTTCCGCGATCGTGCATTTTTCGTCCGCACAGTACGCGCACAGCGATGCGCCGTTTTCAAAAGCGTCGATCAACTGCATAAGCAATCCTCCTTATACCGCAAAAATCTCGGTGATGCCCGGGCAAAGCTGCCGGATGATGCTCTGCATCTCTTTGGTGACGGGCGTATCGGTCTCGATGCACATATAAGCGTCTCTGCCGCGTCCGTGGCGGAAAACGCGCATAAAGGCGATGTTGACTTTGAGCTGTGCAAGCACCTGCGAAACGATCGCGATGACGCCCGGTTCGTCCCGATGACTCACGATCAGCGTCGGATACTCGCCGGACAGCTCGACCCCCTGCTCATTGATCTCGGTGATCAGGATGTTCCCGCCGCCGACCGAGCGTCCCACGACCTCCATTTTTCGGTCGTTGATGTCGCAAAGCTCGATCTTGACCGTGTTCGGATGATCGACCGGTTCGTCGGAGTATGTAAAGTCCACTTGTACGCCCTGTTCCTTGGCATATTCATACGCGCGGCGGATCCGTTCATCATCCGGTGTAAAGCCCAGAATCCCGCCGATCAGCGCCTTGTCTGTGCCGTGTCCGCGCCCGGTCTCCGCAAACGAGCCGTACAGTGTAAAGTGCACGCGGCTGATCTCCGCACCGATCAGTCTCCGCGCAATGTACGCGATGCGCACCGCGCCCGCCGTATGACTGGAAGACGGTCCCGTCATGCGCGGTCCGATGATGTCAAATACCGAGAAATCTTCCATACTGTCCCTTTCTTTTCGATACAGAAAAACCGGGCGATGTGCCCGGTTTTTTCGATTTGCAAAACTTGCACACCCGTCCTTCGACCGCTTGCTCCGAGTGGACCCTCAACCGGTGACTCCGCGCAGGTGACCCCGCGGCACATCGTACATTCCGCTTAGTGCTGCTTCCGTCAGGATCTGACACGGTTCACGGCGTGCGATTGCACGGGACCCGTGCATCAACGTTCCGTATTGAGACCGACCTCACAACAATTGGCCTCGGGACGGGGATTCGGCCTCGCTGTAGCGGATTGCGAGTACAGGGCACCGCTAACTCCCCGCTTAGTGCATTGCTTATTATAACCGCATCTTATTCTTTTTGCAAGAGGGAAATTGCATAATCGAGCTCCGGTCCGAACCGGTCGCTGCAGGTTTCCCTGAGTTTGAGCAGGTAAGGCAGCGCATCGGTTCTTTTACGGTTTGCCGCAAGCACGATCGCCTGCCGCAGAAGGCGTTTCGGCGCAGCAAGGTTTTTTCCGATCAGGTCCTCTGCTTCCCTGCGGTTTCCCTGCAAAACGGCGACAGGCTCCAGGACCGTCTTTACATCGTCCGGGATCGGGATCGTCTTCTTCGGGTTCTTCGGGCAGACCGCCTGACAGCGCATGCAGCCCAAAAGCGACGGAAGCCATTCCATTGCGTCCTCCGGGATCGGATCGCCCTCCATATAGGTGTGCACACAGCGCGTCCAGTCGAATGCATAATCCCCTTTGATCGCGCCGAAGCAGACCTCTTTGCACAGTCCGCAGTGATCGCAGACCGCCTTCGGCTTCCGTTTCGGCGTATAGGCGACAGGCTCCGGAAGCGCCAGCATCGCGCCTTGCAGATTGAAATAGGTCCCGTACGGTTCAAGATACAGCAGCTGATTGTCCATGCGGGATCCGATGCCGTATGCGGCTAACTGTTCCCTGTAAGGCGTATCGGCGCGTTCCGCGCGGATACCGCTCTCATTCAACGCCTTCAAAAGCCGTTTCATGGCGTGATAAGCGCGGTTGCTCGCCGGATAGTAGGACGCTACGAGCGATTCGTCATCATACGGCGTATACGGATACACGCAGATCAGAACGGCGTTTGCCCACGGATAGACCGTTCCCGGATCGTCCGCCAGCGGCGCCGTATTCGGATGAAACACGCCATCTTGACGATGGCGTGTCCAGTTCGTATAGGGGGCGACGGGAAGCAAAAATCCTTCCGCAAAGCCCGCATTTTCAAGAAGCGTACAGACATCCATTATGCTTCCTTTGCAAGCATCTCCTTGGTTTTCATCAAACGCGAGGTATTGCCGCGCTCGTTCTCTTCGAGCTTCATCTGGATGTCGTGGATCGCGGCGTCAAACTGCGGGATCATGACGTATTCGAGCGCGTTGACGCGGCGGCGTGTCTTTTCGATCTCATCCGCCAGTCTGCTCGTCGCCTTTTCGACCTCCGCAAGCTCCAGCATCAGCGGCAGGATCTCCGCGAGCGCCTGCACCGCGCCGTCGAGGTCGGCGCCGGTCGTGGCAAAGCCGTACGGATATACGAAGCCGTCCTGCGCGTCGAGCGTCAGCTTCGGCACGGGAATGGACAGGATGTTCTGCTTCTGCATGTCGACCTTGATCGCGCGCGCCGGATACATCAGCGCTTCCTCGATCTCGTTTCCGCTCATCATTGCGCGGGCAAGCACGAAGTTTTGCATTGCCTCGCCGAGCTTTTTCTCCGTTTCGAGACGCAGCGCCTTGTTTTTGCGCGCAAGACCGATGAAGCGGCGCACAAGCTCGTCGCGCTTATCCTTCATCATTTTGTGTCCGCGAATGGCGACCGTCCTGCGTTTTTTCAGGTTGCTTAGCTCCATTCGCGTGGGCTTATACTGCAAAGCCACGGCTTACGCCTCCTCGTAGTATTTTTCGATATAGACGTCCTTGATACGCTTGAGCTCGGACTTCGGCAGAATTCTCAAAAGCTCCCAGCCGAGGTTCAGCGTTTCCTCGATCGAACGGTTCGTGTAGTATCCCTGTGAGACGTACCGCGCTTCAAACTCGTCGGCAAACTTCGCATAGAGCTTATCCGTGTCGGACAGCGCCGCGTCGCCGAGGATGACCGCAAGTTCCTTTGCGTCCTTGCCGCGGGAATACGCCGAGAACAGCTGGTTCATCGTGTCCGCATGGTCCTCGCGCGTTTTGCCTTTGCCGATGCCCTTGTCCTTCAGGCGGCTCAGCGACGGCAGAACGTTGATCGGCGGGGTCAGTCCTTTGCGGTACAGCTCGCGGGAAAGAATGATCTGTCCCTCGGTGATGTAGCCGGTCAGGTCCGGGATCGGGTGCGTGACGTCGTCTTCGGGCATGGACAGGATCGGGATCATCGTGATCGAGCCCTTGTTGCCGCGGATACGGCCCGCGCGCTCGTACATCGTCGCAAGGTCGGTATACATATAGCCCGGATAGCCGCGGCGACCGGGGACCTCTTTACGCGCGGCGGAGACTTCGCGCAGCGCTTCCGCGTAGTTCGTGATGTCCGTGATGATGACGAGCACCTGCATGCCGAGGTCATACGCAAGGTATTCGGCTGCGGTAATCGCCATACGCGGCGTGGAAATACGTTCGATCGCCGGGTCGTTCGCCAGGTTGATGAACGTGACCGTACGCTCGATCGCGCCGGTCTCGCGGAAGTCGTTGATGAAGAAGTCGGCTTCCTCGAACGTGATGCCGACCGCGGCAAAGACGACCGCGAACTTCTCGTCGCTGCCGAGGACCTTTGCCTGACGCGCGATCTGCGCCGCAAGGTTTGCGTGCGGCAGACCGCTGCCGGAGAACACGGGCAGCTTCTGTCCGCGGACGAGCGTGTTCAGGCCGTCGATCGCGGAGATGCCCGTCTGAATGAACTCGGACGGATAATCGCGCGCGGCGGGGTTCATCGCCGTGCCGTTAATGTCCAGATGCTTTTCCGCGATCAGCGCGGGACCTCCGTCCTTCGGCTTGCCCATGCCGTCGAAGACGCGGCCGAGCATATCCGGCGCGACGTCGAGCTCAATGGAATGCCCCAAAAACCGCGCCTTGCTGTCGGAAATACGAAGACCCTGTGAGCCCTCGAACAGCTGCACCATGGCTTTGTCGCCGTTGATCTCCAGAACGCGACCGCGGCGGATCGTTCCGTCCGCCTGTTCGATCTCGACCAGCTCGTCATACTTGACGCCTTCGACGTCCTTGACCAGCATCAGCGGTCCGACGACCTCGGAAATGGTTCGATACTCCTTACGCATCAGAACTGCCCTCCTTCCGTCAGCGCCGTGATCTGTTCGGTCATATCCTTCATGATCGCGTTGTATTCGTCCTCTGCCTCCGCTTCGGGCACATACTTCAGTCTGCCGATGCGTTCACGGACCGGCAGCTGCATCAACGCGCGGAACGACGCGTCCTTGTCAAGCGCTTCAAGGTTCTTTTCATAGTTGGTCATGATCGCCTTGAGCATCATAAACTGCTTCTTCGGCGACGTATAGGTATCGACCTCGTGGAACGCGTTCTGATGCAGATAGTCCTCACGGATGCTGCGCGCCGCTTCGAGCGTCAGGCGGTCCTTGAAGGACAGCGCGTCGATACCGACGAGACGGACGATCTCGTCCAGCTCGCTCTCGACCTGCAAAAGGTGCATGGTACGCGAAACGAGATTCGACCATTCGGTATTGACATGATTGTTGAACCACGGGGACAGACGATCCTGATACAGCGAATAGGACTGCAGCCAGTCGATCGCCGGGAAGTGACGCGCGTACGCAAGCTTGGAAGAAAGTCCCCAATAGACCTTGACGATACGCAGCGTTGCCTGCGAGACCGGTTCGGAAATATCGCCGCCCGGCGGGGAGACCGCGCCGATCGCCGTGACTGCGCCGAGCCGTCCCTCGCTGCCGAGCGTTTTGACGCTGCCCGCGCGCTCATAAAACTCCGCAAGACGCGACGAGAGGTACGCCGGGTAGCCTTCTTCGCCGGGCATCTCCTCGAGACGTCCTGACATTTCACGGAGCGCCTCCGCCCAGCGGCTCGTCGAGTCCGCCATGATCGCGACTTTATAGCCCATGTCGCGGAAGTATTCCGCGATCGTGATGCCTGTATAGATGGACGCCTCGCGCGCCGCGACCGGCATGTCGGACGTGTTCGCGATCAGAACCGTACGCTTCATCAGCGACAGACCCGTGCGCGGGTCCTTCAGCTCCGGAAACTCCATCAGAACGTCGGTCATCTCGTTGCCGCGCTCGCCGCAGCCGACGTAAACGATGATGTCCGCGTCCGCCCACTTTGCAAGCTGATGCTGCACGACCGTTTTGCCGCTGCCGAACGGACCGGGAACCGCGGCGACGCCGCCCTTGGCGACCGGAAACAGCGTGTCGATGACGCGCTGACCGGTGACCATCGGCTCATTCGGCGCAAGCTTTTCCGCATACGGTCTGCCCTTTCGGACCGGCCACTTCTGCAGCATCGGCAGAGCGATTTCCTTCCCGTTCTTTTCAAGCCTGACGATCGGGGTGACGATATTCGCGTCGCCTTCAAAGATCCAGATCACCTTGCCGGATACGTTCGGCGGGACCATGATCTTATGCAGGACGGCTTCGGTCTCCTGCACGGTGCCGAGCACGTCGCCGCCCGTGACCTCGTCGCCGACCTTGGCGGTCGGTACGAAATGCCAGAGCTTCTCGTGATCCAAAGAATCGACGGTGATACCGCGCGTAATGCGGTCGCCCGCCTGCTCGCGGATCTTGTTCAGCGGACGCTGAATGCCGTCGTAGATGGATTCGATCAGACCCGGCGACAGCTCGACCGAAAGCGGCGCGCCGGTCGAATAGACCGGTTCGCCGGGGCCGATGCCGCCGGTTTCCTCGTAAACCTGAATGGACGCCTTATCCTCGCGCAATTCGATGACTTCGCCGATCAGATGCTTGTCGGAAACACGGACAACGTCGAACATCTGCACGTCGCCCATGCCGCTCGCCACGATCAACGGCCCCGAAACCTTTACGATAGTACCTTGCATACTCTTTCTCCTGTTATGAATTG
>JAEEGI010001970.1_pt1 | contig 50804 bp, 41 predicted proteins | sample 8958751 | NCBI WGS metagenome assembly JAEEGI01 (sample SAMN16246545, study PRJNA631951) | gut metagenome | biome: gut microbiome; feature: rumen; material: KS-attached | host: Bos | place: Iran: Karaj | collected 2018-10
ATTCTTTTATGGCAATCATATCCTTGGGATTTAAAGTTTTGTAACTTACCTTTGCAAGCAGTCTTTCGAGGTCGTAAACAGGGTTTAAATCCTCTCTTATTTCTTCTCTGACAATAATTTCGTTGTAAAGATATTCAACGGCGTCAAGACGCTCGATTATCATGTCCTTATTAACCAAAGGCTGCTGAGTCATGCTGCGAAGAGTTCTGGCGCCCATGGCAGTTTTCGTTTTATCGAGAACCCATAAAAGAGACCCCCACTTCTGCTTGTCTCTCATAGTTTCGGTAAGCTCGAGATTTCTTCTGGTTGCATTATCAATAACCATATAAACGCCGTTTGATGTCGGAGTTAAAGTAGTTATGTGATTTAGAGAAATCATCTGGGTCTCGTTTAAATACATTAATAGAGAACCTGCGGCAATTACACCTAATTCATAATCATCAATACCCATTCCTATTAAAGAATGTACTTTAAAATGCTTTAAAAGGGTCTTCTTGCAGTTGTTTTCCTCGAAATGATAATCATCAAGGCAGGAAACCTGAGTACCGATTTTGCCCTTTAAATCCTCTATATCAAGTCCCGAGTTTAAGAACTGTGAATTGCAGATTATTTCAGCGGGTTTATATTTAAAGATTTCATCGTAAAGATTCTTAATTCCGGAAATTTCGGACAAATAAAAATCACCGGTAGTTACATCGCATACAGAAAAACCGATATTGTTCATGTAAATAAAAACAGACATAAGATAATTATTTCTGTTTTCATCAAGTGACATTGAATCAATATTGGTTCCGGGAGTAACTATACGGGTGACTTCTCTTTTTACCAGACCTTTTGCGAGTTTCGGATCTTCTACCTGCTCACAAATTGCGACTTTATAGCCGTTTTCTATCAGTTTGGTAATATAAGGTTCAACGGAATGAAAAGGTACTCCGCACATGGGAGCCCTGTCTTCAAGACCGCAGTTTTTACCTGTAAGTGTTATTTCAAGAACTTTGGATGCTGTTAATGCATCATCAAAGAACATCTCGTAGAAATCTCCGAGACGGTAAAAAAGAATGCAGTCTTTATATTCTTCTTTGGTTTCAAGGTATTTCTGCATCATCGGCGAAAGCGCCGAGATGTTTTTCATTACCTCATCATATGATGACATAGTAACTCCCAAAAAGGTTTATATTTAAATCATTTCTCCGAAATAATAGAATCCTTTGCATTCAAGGCATTTAACATTAACAATCTTACCGATTAAATCCTCGCTGCCTTTAAAATGCACGATTGTATTATTTTCAAGTCTTCCTGTAAGAAGGCTTTCATCCTGCTTGTTTACTTCTTCAACCAGGACGGGTAAGGTCTGACCTTCAATCTTAACTACCTGCTCTCTTGCAGTTTCCTGAACACACTTAAGCACACGGTCAAACTGTTCTTTTACGAATTCCTCGCTTACCTGAGGCATTTCAGCTGCAGGTGTACCTGTTCGTTTAGAATAAATAAACGTAAAAGCATTATCAAAACCGACTTTTTTGATTACATCAATTGTATCGTCTACATCTTCCTTGGTTTCACCGGGGAAGCCTACGATAATATCTGTTGTGATTGAAATATCAGGTATTTCGCGTCTTATATTAAGTGCAAGATTAAGGTATTTTTCTTTATCGTATACACGGTTCATCTTCTTTAAAATCCTTGAACTTCCGGACTGTAAAGGAAGGTGAATATGGTGGCAAATCTTCTTTGAATTCTTAATAACATTAATTAGTTCGTCGGATAAATCCTTCGGATGTGAAGTCATAAATCTGATTCGCTCTAAACCTTCAATCTTTTCTACTCTTCGTAAAAGTTCTGCAAAAGAAATAGGGTTTTCAAGGTTTTTACCGTACGAATTAACGTTCTGTCCGAGAAGCATAACTTCGATAACACCGTCTTTAACGAGGTTTTCTATTTCTTTTATGATCTCGTCTGCTTCCCTGCTTCTCTCTCGGCCTCTTACATAAGGAACTATACAGTAAGTACAGAAATTGTTACAGCCAAACATAATGTTAACGCCAGATTTGTAAGGATATTTTCGGTCAATCGGAAGATTTTCGCAGATAACCTTAGTTTCGTTCCAGTGGCTGATGATTGTATTGCCTTTTTTGTAAAGATTTGCGTCAGAATCGTCAAACTCTTTGTTTTCTATTCCTTCGTAAACATAAAAGAGATATTCCGCAAATCTGTAAATATTATGAGTTCCGAAGATTAAATCGACAAAGCCGTAACTTGTGCAGAGTTTTTCGATTACACATTCTTCCTGAGTCATACATCCGCAGAGAACGACTTTCATGTCAGGGTTCTGTTTTTTGAATGTGGAAAGTCTGCCGAGTCTTCCGTAAACCTTCTGATTGGCATTATCTCTGACGGAACATGTGTTATAAACGGTTAAATCTGCGTTTTCGTCCTCGATTACGGTAAATCCCGCAGACTTCAAAATGCCCGAGATTTTTTCGGAATCCCTGGCATTCATCTGACAACCGAATGTTTCAACGCAAGCGGTTATATCTCTTTTCTTTTGTTCTTTTAAATCGGCAACAACTTTTTTAAGAAGTTCGAGATATTTATATTGTCTTTCGAGTTCTTCTTTGTTATCGCAGGTCTCAAACTGATTCATTCTTTAACCTCTGACCTGACCGTTTCCGGTAATCTTATATTTGTATGAGGTTAACTCATTAAGTCCCATGGGTCCTCTGGCATGAAGCTTTTGCGTGGAAATGCCGATTTCCGCACCGAGGCCGAATTCAAAGCCGTCGGTAAATCTGGTGGAAACATTTCTGTATACGCATGCTGCATCAACACCCTTTAAGAACTTCTCTGCAGTCTCATCATTTTCTGTAATAATACAGTCGGAATGGCCTGTGTTGTACTTATTGATATGCGCAATTGCTTCCTCAACAGAATCAACAGTTTTAACAGAGATAATATAATCCAGATATTCCTTAGCGAAATCCTCTTCTGTAGCATCAACACAGTCGATAACTTCTTTTGTATCCTTATCACCGCGGATTTCAACATTTTTCTCTTTTAACTTCTCTGCCATTTTAGGAAGAAGTGCTTCTCTTACATCTTTATGAACTACCAGGGATTCACATGCATTGCATACACCGATTCTCTGTGTTTTTGCATTGAAAATAATATTTACGGCCATATCGATATCGGCATCTTTATCAACGTAAATATGGCAGTTGCCGCTTCCTGTTTCGATAACGGGAATAGTTGAATTATTAACTACAGCCTTGATTAATCCTGCACTTCCGCGGGGAATCAAAACATCAACATATTCATTCATCTTCATAAATTCGGTAGCGGTTTCTCTGTCTGTTTTTTCGATGAGCTGAATTGCATTTTCATCGATGTTGTTTGCTTTTAAAACATCTCGGATAACCTTTGTAATTGCAAGATTAGAATTAATCGCATCGGAACCACCCTTTAAAATGCAGACATTTCCGGACTTAAAAGTAAGCGAAAATGCATCTGCGGTAACATTGGGTCTTGATTCATATATAATTCCGATTACACCTAAAGGTACACTTACCTTTGTAATATGCATTCCGTTAGCCATAATCTTTGTATCGAGAACTTTGTTTAAAGGATCTTCCAAAGCCGCAACCTGGCGAATGCCTTCACTGATTCCTTCGATTCTTTCTTTGGTAAGTAAAAGTCTGTCCAAAAGACCGGCTTTCATATTTTCGGATACACCTTTATCGTAATCAATTTTGTTCTGTGCAATTATATATTCACTCTCTTTTATGAGAGTATCTGCAATCTGTAAAAGAACGCCATTTCTGGTCTTTTCATCAAGAAGACCGATGGTATATTTCGCATTCTTTGCGTTTTTTCCTAATGTTTCAAGATACATGTCATTACCTCTTTGTTCGTTAACTGTCGCATCATGTTTTTCGCCAAGATTTGTGATACTTCCGTCGGCTTCTTTAATATCAATGCTGTCAAGCTGAGACTTAAGATTAGCCCTGATATTTGCCACATAAGCCTGACGAAGATTCTTCTGTTCCTCGGCTTCCTCGGGTGTTAATCCGACATCCTGAGATTTATGATACAGTTCATTTATTCTGTTAATAAGTTTCTCAATTTCCATTTTTATTCTTCACTTAATTTAGCTACAAAGTCTACAAGTTCGAAATTATCATCTTTATCGGCTACAAAAAGCGTACCGAAATCCCTTCCGTCCATGATTCTGTGAAGAATATGAATATCATCGGAATTTGCAATAATCATATCTGCACCGGATTTGGTAACTATCTGTGCTGCATGAATCTTCGTGTTCATACCGCCTGTGCCGATGGATGAACCTGTTTCGGCCTTACCCATATTAATGATTTTATCATCTATTTTTTCGACAATACTGATAAATTCTGCATCGGGATTGGTTCTTGGGTTATCGGAGAAAAGTCCGTCAATATCTGATAAAAGAATTAAAAGATCAGCTCCGATTAATGATGCAACAATGGCTGAAAGCGTATCGTTATCACCGAATTTAATTTCGAATGTTGAAATTGTATCGTTTTCATTTACGATTGGGATAACGCCAAGTCCCAACAGCTGTTCAAAAGTATTGTGTGCATTGAATCTGTTAAGATCGTTTGTAATAGTATCCTTGGTCATAAGAACCTGAGCGCAGACCTGATTGTATTCAGCAAAAATCTTCTGATATACCATCATAAGTCTTGCCTGACCTACAGCGGCACAAGCCTGTTTTGCAGCTATACTGTGCTTTGCATCTTTAAGATGTAAAGCTCTCTGGCCTACAGAAATTGCACCGGAGGATACAAGAATAACATCCTTACCCATATTTCTGATGTTGCAAAGTTCTCTGACCAAAGTCTCAAGTCTTGTATAGTCAATTCCGCCTGTTTCGGGATGTGTAAGACTTGATGAACCTATCTTAACTACAATTCTTTTTTTATCTTTAATAGCTTCTCTGAAATTCATGACTTTCTCCGTTTTGTGGTTTTCCCACTATTTTAGTTATTTATAATACTTTCCGCAACCTTCATGCCGTCAATTGCAGCGGATACGATTCCGCCCGCATATCCGGCTCCTTCGCCGCATGGGAAAATACCTTTTATATTGCTTTCAAAATTTTCGTTTCTTAATATTTTAACAGGTGAAGAGCTTCTTGTTTCCGCCCCCGCAAGCAAAGGATTAACGCTTGCATAACCTTTTATTATATTATCATAGTCAAGCATTGCTTCAAAGAATGCTTTGCTTATAAAATCAGGATATATCTTAGTTACATCGGTAAATGTATATTTTCCTTTGATTGCTTCATTCGGATTAATCTTACATTCTTCGAAATCTAAATCATAATCTGAATTTAAATCCTCAAAAAATGTCTTTAACTCACTAATCGGAATACATCCGTTACCTGCATGAAAGGTTTTCTCTTCGATTTCCCTCTGCATTTTCATTCCTGATAAAACATCCGAATCATCAAGATCTTCTTTGTTTATCAGGACTATAATAGCACTGTTTGCGTATCCCGAATCTCTCTTAAACTCGCTCATTCCGTTAACGCAAAGTTTGTTTTCTTCACTGGATGCATTTACCACATATCCGCCGGGACACATACAGAATGAGTATACTCCACGATTACCCTGATGCGTCAGTTTATATGGAGATGGTTCAAGATTTTCATAAAGATTTTCGAAATCGTAACCGTATTGTGCTTTATCTATAAAAGACTGCTCATGTATTACACGAAAGCCCATTGCAAAGGGCTTTGTTTCCATCGAAAGCTTGCCTGACAGATACTCAAATGTATTTCTGGATGAATGACCTATTGCAAGAATACACTTTTCGCAGGGCAAAACGCTTTCTTCAAAAGTGTATACATCTTTTATGGTTATTTCATTTATATTTCCTTTAGATTCGTTGAAAGAAACAAATTCTTTTGAAAATAAGAATTTAACGCCTCTTTTAATTAAATCTTCTCTTAAATTCTTAATGACTGTTCTTAAAACATCCGTTCCTATATGCGGTTTAGAATCGTAAAGGATATTTTCGGAAACGCCGTATTTAACAAATGTATTTAATACAAATTCTTTTCTTCCGGCAGGATCTTTAATACCTGTATTAAGCTTGCCGTCGGAAAATGTTCCGGCTCCGCCTTCTCCAAACTGTACATTGGAGAATACATCAAGTTTTCCGCCTTCAAAATAGCTTTCTACGTCTTTTATACGCTCTTCTACGCATTTTCCCTTATCAATGATTACAGGTTTAAAACCGGCTTCACATAAAATAAGTGCTGCGAAAAGTCCTGCAGGCCCCATTCCTACAATAACAATGTTGGTATCGTTGTTGTTATTTCTTTTAGGAACTGTATAAGGCTTAGCTATGTATTCGGAAATGTTTTTATATTTTCGTAAAAGATATTTCTCGAGTTTGTCTTCCGTTTGTAAAGATACGGAATAAACATATTTAATATCGCTTTTATCTCTCGCATCAAGCGATTTCTTTAAGATCAGAAAGTCTGATATCTCAGAGTTTGGGCAAAATTTTGAAGTGACATATTCTTTTATGTCGATTTTTTGTTTTGCACTGATTTTAATAGAATCGATTTTTATCATAAAAGTCTGTAAGTCACCTAAAATTTTAACTTAATCTATATCTTTATAAATTCCGAGTTTATGTAGAACCGAATATATCTTCGAACCGAAAGGAATTAACGATAAGTCGTATTCATTAACACCTTTAAGCAATACAAGCGCAGTAAAGTAAATAACTATCGCGATTGCCATTGCTATAAATAAAGCTATTCTGTAATCAACCACTTTGGAGATAAGGAAGTATGAAAGGAATGTAAATACTCCCATTATCACTGATGATATAAGAGGAATCAAGAATGTCTGCTTTATCTCCTGTTTGTATGCAATTGTTCTGTATATCGCAAAATGATTCAGTGCACTTACAAAAACAGCAAATAAAAGATTCGCAATAACAACAGAATGAATGCCCCATTTAAATACTTTAAGCATTAATAAAAGTGCAAGGAAATGAAGCACAAATGCAATAAGTGAATTAAGTACGGGTGTTTTAAGCTTATTAAGTCCCTGTAAAATACCGTTACCGAGTGTGGATAACGAGAAGAATATTACGCTGATTGAACCGTACATAAGCATTATTGCAGCAAGGTCGATTTCACCTTTGAATAAAAGTGAAATGATTGGTTTGCCTAAAATTGCAAGGCCGAATGCAGCAGGGATTGAAATAATCATCGTAACTCTGATAACAGTAGCCATCTTGCTTCTGGCAGACACATAATCCTTGTTTTCGATACTGCCGGTAAGGGATGGAATAATTGCCGAACACATTGCATTTGCCAAAGCAATCGGAAGAGTAATCATAAGCTTGTATTTACCGGAATAAACACCCCAGTAAAATGATTTTAAATCACTCTCGCCGACTTTAATCATATGATGGTTATATACAGACTGGTCGACTACACCGCAGATATTGTACATAACCGAGCAGAGAATCATTGGAATGGCAGTTCTTAAAATAAGAATAAGCACATCAAGAAATGTATCCCTGTTCTTGGAAGTATCGGCTATTACTCTTCTTTCGATTGCATTTTTGTTATGCATGTAAAAGTAAATCATCAAAAGAAGTCCGGCCAAAGCACCTACACCGCAGCCGATGGTGGCACCCGCCGCACCCAAAGCCGACGCGTAATTCTCATTCATCATGAGATTGCCGTATTTGGTACCAACACCAAAGAGAAGTTTTGCTGCCGATAAAGATACTATTACTAGTATTATCTGCTCAAGAACCTGAGAAAATGCGGTAAAATGCATGATTCCGAGTCCCTGGAAATAACCTCTGAATACAGCCATTAAAGCTACTACGAAAATTGTGGGAGCGAGTACTCTCATCGCCATTGTACTCATAGCTTCGCCCATTATCGTAGTCGAAAAGAAATCTGCAAATATAAATACAATTAAACTGAAGAAACCGCCGGAAATAATCGCAAAGAGCAAAGCTCCTTCAAATACTTTCTGCATCTTCTTATACTGACCACGGCTCTGTCTTTGTGCGATAAGCTTACTTACCGCTGCAGGAAGAGAATAAGAGGAAAGAATAAGGATTATCGAATAAAACTCGTAAGCGGCTGCATAATAACCGTTTCCGATATCTCCGATAATATTTGTCAGAGGTACTCTTCTGGCAATACCGATAACTCTGCAAAGAATTCCGGCTATAGCAAGAATTGAACCCTGAACAACTATTCCTTTGGCAATTTTCTTTTTGTCAGACATTTATTTTCCCTTGCCTTTATTTGTGATAAGGCTCGTTATTAATTATCTTAAAACTTCTGTAAATCTGTTCGAGCAAAACAACTCTCATCAGCTGATGAGGAAAAGTCATATCGGAAAAAGACAGCTTTTCATTAGAAATCTTTTTAACCGAATCGGAAAGTCCCAAAGAACCTCCGATGATAAAGCAGATATTGCTGCTTCCGTTAATACAGAGTTTTTCTATTGTTTTTGAAAAAGAAAGAGAATCATATTTTTTTCCTTCGATTTCAAGCGTAATTACATAGGCTGATGAAGGTATTTTCTTAAGAATTCTCTCTCCTTCTTTGTCTTTTATGATAGTTTCCAAAGCCTCGCTTAAATTCTGTCCGGCTTCTTCGTCGTCAACTTCAATAATGTTTAATTTACAAAATTTGGAAAGCCGTTTAGAATATTCCGAAACGGCTTCCCTGAAAAATTTTTCTTTAATTTTACCGACACATATTACGGTTACATTCATTCAAAAATATCTCCGTAATACTTATCAATCATAAGATCTGCAAGGCTTTCGCTTACATTAGGAAATTCCTGAGAAATAAGATATTTAATCTTCGCGTTTCTCTTAAAGAAATTGGTCTGTTCGTCATCCGTTATCTCAAGGTCGGAATCGATGAAACTCATAGTAATTGTATTTTTAAACCACTCTTCGAATTCAACGTTTTCCTTATTCTCGTCTACGGCTTTAACTTTATAATCCTTATATCTTGTCAGCGAATGAATACCGAAGTATATAAATAAGCCAAAGAAAAGGAACATAATTACATCAATGATGTAAGATACAAGTCCGTGAGGCTTTAAAGGCAATAGGCCCGCAAGTAAAAGACCTATAAATATGCATCCTAAAGCGCCCATTACAATGAGCATTATACCGGTAGATAAGTATTCGCCGGCTTTATCTTTTTTGGACACATATTCTGTTTCCTGCTTTTCTTCCATCTGACGCCTGATAAGTTCTGCTCTGATTTTTTCTATTTCTTCCGGCGAAGGTTCTTTAGAAACTCTTGAAACAAAAGCTTCTTGTTCGATAGCTTCATCATCATTGCCTTCAGAATTAATAGTAGTCTCAGTGGCTCCGAAATCGTCTTCATCGGTTAATTTTGCATATTCATCAAAGCTCATAAAAAGAGGCTCATTCGGATTTTCTTCTGTCTCTTCAACAGGACGTTTCTTTTCCAATGAATCTACAAGCGCAACTTTACAGTCCGCACATATTGTAAATCCGTCTCTGTATTCAGCTTTACATTTAGGACAAAAAGGCATTTTTAGTTTTCCTTCCCTGAAAGATATTCATCAATTCCCTTAGCTGCACATCTGCCTGCACCCATTGCCAGAATAACGGTTGCAGCACCTGTAACAGCATCGCCACCGGCGAAAACGCCTTCTTTTGAAGTCTCACCGTTTTCTTCTTTTACTACGATACATTTTCTTCTGTTAATCTCAAGACCCTTTGTAGTGGATGAGATAAGAGGATTGGGTGATGTGCCGAGTGACATGATTACAGCATCACATTCAATTTCAAATTCGGAACCGGGGATTTCAACAGGACTTCTTCTGCCGCTCTCATCAGGCTCGCCAAGTTCCATTTTGATACATTTAATACCGCAAACCCATCCATTTTCATCGGATAAGATTTCTACGGGATTTGTAAGAAGGTTAAAGATAATGCCTTCTTCTTTTGCATGATGTACTTCTTCTACTCTGGCAGGAAGTTCTTCCTCTGATCTTCTGTAAACTATATGTACTTCACTTCCAAGTCTAAGCGCTGTTCTTGCAGCATCCATTGCAACGTTACCGCCGCCTACTACAACAACTTTCTTACCAATCATGATAGGTGTTTCGGCATCTCTGAAAGCCTTCATAAGGTTTGAACGTGTAAGATATTCGTTAGCTGAGAATACGCCGTTTGCGTTCTCTCCGGGAATTCCCATAAACTTGGGAAGACCGGCACCCGAACCGATAAATACAGCTTCAAATCCATATTTGTCAATAAGTTCGTCAATCGTAAAAGATTTGCCGATGATTGTATTTTTCTCGAATTTAACGCCTAATGCTTTTACGTTTTCGATTTCTTTTTTAACAACCTTCTCTTTGGGAAGTCTGAATTCGGGAATACCGTAAACAAGTACGCCGCCGAGTTCATGTAATGCTTCGAATACGGTTACGTCATAACCAAGCTTTGCAAGGTCACCCGCACAGGATAAACCGGAAGGTCCTGAACCGATAACTGCAACTTTTTTATTCTTCTTTTCAGCATTAACAGTAGGCTTTACACCGTTTTCAAAAGCCCAGTCAGCTACGAAACGCTCAAGTTTGCCGATGGATACGGGTTCACCCTTAATACCTCTGATACACTTTCCTTCGCACTGGCTTTCCTGAGGACAAACACGTCCGCAGACTGCGGGAAGTGATGATGATTTGGAAATCACATCATAAGCTTCCTTGAAATTACCTTCTTTTACTTCTTTTATGAAGTCAGGTATTGAAATGGATACGGGGCATCCTTTAACGCACTGTGCGTTCTTACAGTTAAGACATCTGGATGCTTCTTCCATTGCTTCTTCTTTATTGTAACCAAGGCAGACTTCCTCAAAATTGGTAGCTCTTACCTTGGGATCCTGCTCTCTGATGGGAACTTTCTTTAATACGTCCATTATTTATCACCTCCGCAATTACCGCATCCGCCGTGGTGCGTATCGCCTTCCTTTGCTTCAAGATATTTTCTGCCTTCAGCAGTCTTGTAAATCTGTGTTCTCTTCATTGCTTCGTCGAAATTAACGAGATGTCCGTCAAATTCAGGTCCGTCAACACAGGCAAATTTAACAGAATCACCAACAGTAAGTCTGCAGGCGCCGCACATACCTGTTCCGTCAACCATTATAGGGTTCATTGAAACAATGGTCTTAAGTTCAAGCTTCTTGGTTAAGAGGCATACAAATTTCATCATAATCATGGGGCCGATAGTTACGCAAAGGTCATAATTTTTGCCTTCTGCATAAAGATCTTCGATTACCTTAGTAACCATACCCTGTCTCTTATAACTTCCGTCATCGGTAGTAATGTAAAGTGTACCTGCAACGGCTTCCATTTCATCTTCCATGATAAGAAGATCCTTGGTCTTTGCACCGATTATAACGTCGGCATCAACACCGTGCTCATGAAGCCATTTAACCTGAGGATATACGGGAGCAGTTCCCAAACCTCCGGCAACAAAAAGAATCTTTTTCTGCTTTAACTCATCAATAGGAGTATCGATTAACTCCGAAGGTCTTCCGAGAGGTCCTACGAAATCACAGAAAGCATCACCGGTTTTAAGATACTTCATCTTATAGGTGGATGCGCCGATAATCTGCACAACTATGGTGATTGTTTCTTTTTCTCTGTCATAATCGCAGATTGTAAGAGGGATTCTCTCTGACTCCTCATCCGTTCTGACGATTACGAACTGACCGGGTTCGCAATTTGCCGCTACATTCGGAGCTTTTACGACAAATTCGTAGATCAAATCTGCCACAAGTTCCTTGGCTTCTAAAATACTGTACATTACTTTTCCTTTCCTTTCCGTAAACCTAGTACTCTAAGTTTACACTTCTTTCTTTTATAATGTAATAATCGCCTTTAGCATTTATTTCAAGAGTTCCGTAATCATTGGGGTCATTTGTATTTACAGCAAATCTCATACCTGTAAGGGATCTTAAGTCATCGTTTGCGGTATCTACATAATACTCGTTGATTACATAGTAAATTGTTCCCTTAAGATTAAGAGCATCTTCAATAATATATTCAAATTTCCCCTGAGCTGTAGTCGACTTTCCGTCAGTATCCACAAGTCCGCCGAGAGTATATCTGTATTCCGTTGCTATATTAGCGGCCTCTGCCGGCGATACTATTGCATCATCAAGTTTAACATTGTATTTTCTGGTAATTATTGTACTGGGTATTCCTTCTTCGTTATAAGATATAAATCTGAATTCAGAAGGACCCATGGGCATTATTAAAGGATATTCGTAAAGAGTTGCGAACTGATCGGGATCGACTCTTTCTTCTTCTTTTACGTTTGCTCTGTAGCATACATAATAAGTCTCGCAGTCGATATCCGAATCAACCTTTATTAAAATAGGCACGTTGTATGAACCCGATTCAATGGAAACCTGAGGAGCCAAAGGTATCTTTACCTTTATATTGTACTTGGCTTCGTTTATTTCGCTGATTACACCGAATTCATTGACGAATATCGCTTTAATATCGTATTCGCCCGATTCAAGATAAATGGGTTCGGTATAAAGAAGCGAATTTTCATCAGGATCCGAACCGTCGGTTGTGTAATAAACATAACCGTTTATCGCACTTGTAAGTTCAAGATAAAGCGTTTCGTCATATTCGCCTTCTTTGTATGAAAACTCAGGTTTTTTGCAGAGATATTCCTGGAATTTCGATACAATCTCATCATCGTTACATGATAAAAGAAGATCGTTAATGCCTTTCCAGTCCTGATTTTCATAATAAATATTAAATATTCTCTCGTAAGTATCGGTAGCTAAAGCCGGATTTTCTGTGGCTATTTCTTTTAGAATGAATATTGCGTTATTATCCTGGCCGTCGTATAAATAGCAGTTTGAAACGGCAAATTTAATCTCGGTATTGTCGGGATCTTTTTCAATTGCCTTTTCATAATAATCAATTGCAGTTTCATAGTCCTTGTTTCTGTAGGAAGTTTCAGCCTGTTCAATCAGATAATCAATTGACTGTCTGTCAACTAATTTTCTGACTCCTAAAATACATGCAAAAATAAATCCGATAAACAAAAGCAATACGAACAATACAACGATTTTCGTAAAGATACTTCTGCTCCAGAAATCAAACACCGACAGAATTAAATCTTTTATGGCGCCTACTTCGTTAGGATCTTCCTCATCCCAGTCTTCAACAGAATCGATAACCTGTTCTCTCGAAACATGTTTGTTCTTTTCATAGTATTCATTTCTGGTCTTAGGAACCTTTTTCTGTTTTTTGACCTCTCCTACATTGATTTCCTTTGTATGGTCAAAAACACCGTCGATATCTACGGAGAGATCGACATCGGGATCGTATTCGGGAACTATATTAATTTCTTCACCGCACACTTCGCAGAAAAGATTGCCATCCTCCAAGTGTGAACCGCAGTTAGGACATTTCATATGTTTTTCCTTACTCTACTGAATTTACAAGATTACTCATCAACATTGCAATGGTCATAGGACCAACGCCACCGGGAACAGGTGTAATCTTACCTGCAACGGGCTCAACGCTTTCAAAATCAACGTCACCGCAAAGCTTTTTGCTGTTAGGATCAACTCTGTGGATACCTACATCAATTACGGTAGCGCCCTCTTTTACGTATGAAGCATCTATCATTTTGGGCTTGCCGATTGCAACTATAAGAATATCAGCTCTTTTTGTAACTTCACTTAAATTCTTTGTTCTCGAATGGCATACCGTAACGGTTGCGTTTTCTCTTAACATAAGCATTGACATAGGCTTGCCTACAATATTACTTCTGCCAATGATAACGCATTCTTTGCCTTCAATCTCAACATTGCTTCTTTTAAGAAGTTCTATGATACCGGCCGGGGTACATGAAATCAAGCCCTTTTCGCCGATTGAAAGTCTTCCGACATTGATTGGATGAAAACCGTCAACATCCTTATCGGGATTAATTCTTCTTATAACTTCATCCTCGTTGAAATGCTTGGGTAAAGGGAGCTGAACGAGAATACCGTTAACCTTGTCATCGTTGTTGAGCTTGTCAATGAGTTCAAGAAGTTCTTCCTGTGTGGAATCTTCTTTTAGGTTATATGATAAAGAATTGGCTCCGATATATTCGCATGCTTTCTTTTTATTGCTTACATATACGCTGCTGGCGGGATCTTCACCGACCTGAATAACTGCAAGCGTTACTTCAATACCTTTTTCTTTTAAGAGCGCAACTTTTTCCTTGCACTCATCTTTAATCTGAGCTGATATAAGTTTACCGTCGATTAATTCAGCCATTTTTTCCTCCGAGAATATTAAAAATTTGAATAAATGTCAAGTTAGTTTTAGAACAAACCTGTTATCTTGCCGTCTACAACGTCGATTCCTAAAGCTGCGGGCGCCTTGGGAAGTCCGGGCATCGTCATAATCTGACCTGTAATAACTACTACAAAGCCTGCTCCGGCGGATACATAGCATTCTCTGACTTCAATATTATAATTGGTGGGACGTCCGAGCAATGTAGGATCGTCTGAAAGTGAATATTGTGTCTTTGCAATACATACAGGCATATTCGAAAAGCCGAGTTTCGTCAATTTTTCAAGCTGCTTCTTGGCTGTGGATGAATAATTTACGCCGTCAGCTCCGTAGATTTCCTTTGCAATTGTTTCAATCTTTTCTTCAAGAGAAAGCTCGTCTTTGTATAAAGGATGATAATGACTTTCTTTTGTTTCAAGAGTTTCAAGTAAGGTTTTGGCAAGTTCTACACCGCCTTCGCCGCCTTTTTCCCAAACTTCGGAAAGAGCAAATGAACAGCCTCTTGAAATACAGAAATCTTTTACAAATGATGTCTCAGCTTCAGTATCTGTCACAAAAGCATTAAGCGTAACAACAACGGGAACATCATATTTCTGAAGGTTCTCAATATGCTTTTCAAGATTTACGATACCTTTCTTTAATGCTTCAAGGTTCTCTGTGGATAACTGATCCTTGGGAACTCCGCCGTTATACTTAAGAGCACGAACCGTTGCAACAAGTACAATTGCATCAGGTTTAAGTCCGGCCATACGACATTTGATATCAAGGAATTTCTCAGCACCAAGGTCAGCACCGAAGCCGGCCTCGGTGATACAATAATCGGCAATCTTTAAAGCAGTCTTGGTAGCTCTTACAGAGTTACATCCGTGTGCAATATTTGCAAAAGGCCCGCCATGAACAATAGCAGGTGTATTTTCAAGTGTCTGAATAAGATTGGGCTTAAGCGCATCTTTTAAAAGTGCTGCCATTGAACCTACCCCGCCCAAATCTTTTGCGGTAACGGGTTCTCCTGCGAAGTTGTAAGCCACAACAATCTTTCCTAATCTTTCTTTTAGATCTTCCATATCACTTGCAAGGCAAAGGATTGCCATGATTTCGGAAGCTACTGTAATAACAAAATGATCTTCTCTTACAACGCCGTCAGCCTTTGCGCCAAGACCGATTACGATATTTCTTAATGCTCTGTCGTTCATGTCAAGACATCTTTTCCAAACAACACTTCTTGTATCGATGCCAAGCTGATTGCCCTGCTGAATATGATTGTCAAGTAAAGCTGCAAGTAAGTTGTTTGCAGATGTTATAGCATGGAAGTCGCCTGTAAAATGAAGGTTTAAATCTTCCATCGGAACAACCTGTGCCATTCCGCCGCCTGCAGCACCGCCCTTGATACCAAAGCAGGGGCCGAGCGAGGGCTCTCTTAAAGCAATAACAGCTTTCTTACCCATGAGGCCCAAAGCCTGTCCGAGACCAACTGTAGTTGTAGTCTTTCCTTCACCTGCGGGTGTAGGGTTAATTGCCGTTACAAGCACGAGTTTACCGTCTTTATTGTCTTTTACGGAGTTGATATATTCATCCGATAATTTTGCTTTGTATTTACCGTATAATTCCAGGTCATCTTCAGGAATATCAAGCAGTTTTGCAACCTCGGTAATTGGTTTCATTTTTGCGTTCTGAGCAATTTCAATATCCGATTTCATAATCTTCTCCTTTTATAATTTCAATTTATTTTCACTTCTCATATAAGAAGTAAAAGTCAGAACTTTTAATAAAGCTTATTGTTCAATCGAATTAACCATAGCGGTAAATTCAGATTCATCCATAAGAATCTTTCTGGGTTTTGTGCCTTCTTCGGGACCTACAACACCTTTTGCTTCAAGCTGATCCATTATTCTGGCAGCACGGTTAAAGCCGATCTTAAAAGCTCTCTGAAGCGCACCTATGGATGCCTTTTCCTTGCCTATAATAAACATGCCTGCCTGTCCGAACAGTTCATCCAAATCTCCGCCGGGTGCGGGAACTGTTGTACTCATTCCGCCGCCTTTTACGGATTCGATGATTCTTTCGTCATAACCTTTTATGTTCTGATTCTTTATGAAATCTACTACATCAAGAACTTCGTTATCCGATACAAAACATCCCTGAACTCTGGAGGGTTTGTTCATTCCTTGAGGGAAGAAAAGCATATCACCTTTACCGAGAAGTTTTTCCGCACCGTTTGAATCAAGAATTGTTCTTGAATCTATACCGGAAGAAACGCTGAATGCAATTCGGCTTGGCATATTGGCTTTAATAAGACCGGTAATAACGTCAACCGAAGGTCTTTGCGTAGCTATGATAAGATGAATGCCTGCGGCTCTTGCAAGCTGAGCTAATCGGCATATCGACTCTTCAACTTCTTTGCCCGCTACCATCATTAAATCAGCAAGCTCGTCTACAATAATTACCACCTGAGGAAGCTTGGAAATATCAGGATCTTCAGCGGCTTTTTCATTGTAGCCTTTCAGATCTCTGACGCCTGCATCAGCAAATTTTTTATATCTGTCTTCCATTTCGCTGACACCCCAGTGAAGTGAAGCGCTTGCTTGTTTAGGATCGGTTACAACAGGTAATAAAAGATGCGGAATACCGTTATATACACTTAATTCAACAACCTTAGGATCTATAAGAATTAACTTAACATCTTCAGGATGAGCTTTGTATAAAATACTCATGATGATTGTATTTATACAAACAGATTTACCCGAGCCTGTTGCACCTGCTATTAAAAGATGAGGCATCTTTGCAATATCGGATATAACTACCTGACCGGACAAATCCTTACCTACAGCAAATGCAAGATTGGATTTCGAATTATGAAAATCTGCCGATTCAATCAAATCTCTGAAAGGAACAGCAGAACTCTCGGAATTCGGAACTTCGATACCTACGGCACTCTTGCCCGGTATAGGTGCTTCAATTCTTATGTCCGCGGCACCAAGACTTAATTTTATATCATCGGATAAAGAAACAATTCTGCTGACCTTAACACCGGGAGCCGGGGTGAGTTCATATCTTGTAACTGCAGGACCTTTGGAACAGTTGTCCGGATCGATTGATACCTCAACTCCGAAGGTTGAAAGTGTTTCTTTTAATTTATTGGCAGTTTCAATAATGTCATCGCCCTTATTTTTCGATGATCTGTTACCTTTGCTTAAAAGAGTAACAGGAGGGAATTTATAAGGTTTTGCGGGTGCATTGCTCTTCTTCTCTTTGTATAAATCCAGTGTGGGATCGGTTGATATGGCGCCCTGCGCAGGTGTTGTATTTCCAATCATTGAAACTGCACCCGGAGTCATTTTAACCACGGGAAGAGTTTCATCTGCAGGAGTTTCCTTAACAGTATGTACGGGTGAAATTTCGTTGTTTACTGCTCTTGATTTAGTTTGCGAATCATCGGCATAAACATTTATAGGCCTTATTTCATCGGCATTGGGATCTTTTTTAATATTCTTGGCATGAATCTGGTGAATATCGCCCGATTCTGCCTTATTTTCTTTATGCTTAACCTTTTCATTATCCGCATAAAGTATATCTTCCGAAATCGGCTTAATGTCCGAAGGCGCAACATCTATTATCTTATTCTTGCCCTTAGGAGCTTCATCTTCGGTATCTTCGGTAATCTTATAAGAAACCTTTTTTCTTCTTGCTGCTTCTTTTTCACGAAGTCTCTGAATTTCTCTCTCTGTATATTCCCTCTCAGCCTCGGGATCGGGGTCTTCGAGATCATGATATCTTGCATATAAAATCTTTGAATATCTGACAATGTATTTGCCGAACATAACAACGATACTCGCTATCATAAGTACGATAGAAAGTATCCATACAAGAGCTCTTCCGCAGCTTTTATCAATAATATAAGCAAGAAATCCAAATATTACTCCGCCGCCTTTTCCGTCATGATAAAAGATTTTCATGGACTCGGTAAATGATGCAGCGCTTATATTCGAATAAGCAAAAAGATGTGCAATCATTCCCACACAGGCCACAAAAAGAACTGCCGAGATAACATTAAAAACAGTTTTCTTTGTAGTATCTTTTACGATACAGTAAACCGTGGTAAGTATCCCGACAATCGGCAGAACGTAAGCTCCGAAGCCAAACAGGCCTTTTAAAAACTTTGTTATATAAAGACCTACACCTCCGTCGAATATTCCAAGTGAAAATAAGAACATAACAGCAAAAAGTACAAATATACCAAAGTATATAAGTACCCTTACATAGTCGAATTCGTATTCTTCGTTTGCTCTTTTCTTCTGTGTATTCTTTTTATTCGAAGTACGTGCGGAAGAACTTCTGTGATTTGAACCGCTTCTTGAAGAAGAGGAAGTTCTTCTTTTACGATTTTGGTTAGATGTCATAATAATCTTTGCCCTTCATATCGGTTATATCAAAGTCAAGATCTTCATCTTTAAAGTCATAGTCGTAGGTAAGTTCTCTTGTGACATGAGGTTTAGGCACAGGAAGAGGATTCTTGATAAATCCCGTATTGCTTCGATCCGGAACGGTTTCCACAAGGGTAAGTCCTGATGCTTGTCTCATATCGTCTGTAACCTCCTCTTTTTTTGCAGTCTCAGTTGCAACAACAGGAATACGCTCGGGTAATGAAGGCGTCTTTACTGCGGGTGTTTCAACTACTGCAGGTAAAGGTTTTGCAGGCCTTTCTTCTTCAGGTTTCTTGTTTTCGATTTTACCCGAAGCAATGTTAACAGCCATTAAATCCTTTTCTTCTTCCTCTTCCGCCTTTGCGGGAGTAGGAACTGTCTTGCCCTTGTTAACAGGCTGATAATTGTTATACTTCTCTTCTTCACTGTCGTCTTTATTCTTGTACTTGGAATCAAGTCTTTCTTTCTCGGCTGCAGAAACTTCATCGGCACTTAATGCAAAGCTCGGAAGTTCAAAGACACCGATAACAGTTATAATCATGAAAAAGAAATTAAGTATATACGAGTATTCGCTGGTGTTAAACTTAACAAAAGTAAATACAGATATAAAATCAATAATTATAACAGCGGGAAGGCCTTTATCGAATTCATTTCTGATAAAAGCAAAAATAGCAATCGCTGCAAAAATAAAAACTGCAATTCCTTCAATTCTTTTTTCCATAGGAGCTTCAAACGAAAGTGAAAGACCTTTGGGAATGAATGAATAAATATAATTCATCACATTGTTCATCTGATTTAAGCCGTTATTATAAAAGAGACTTAAGAACAGAAATAACGAACCGGCGAAAGAAGCAATATAAATTCCGGACTGGATGAATTTATTCTGGAATATGGTTTCCGTATATTTTTTACAAGTAAGCAGAAGCATGCTGACGGTCAGTACCAAGAGGGATACTCCCAAAATATCCCACATTGCAACAAACCCGGAAAATACACCGAGAGCAACAATGTAAAGCATCTGATAGCCGTCTATAATATGCGACTTTTTGTTTAAATAAATGACCCACGAAAGGTAATACAAGTATGCAACATATAAGAATGCAAGCAGTGTATCGGGTGAAATATTCATAGATGCACTGATTGAATACGGAGTAAATGCAAGAAGCAAACCAAGCAATACGCCATATCTCATTCTGAAAGAACGTTTTAACGTAAAATATGCAAAAGCAACTATTCCGGCCTGAAGCAGAATGTTTAATGCATATATAGGATAAACCGTAGAGCTTATCTTGCATAAAAGTCTGCAAATCGAAGCATAGGCATAAACCGCAAAAGATGAACCGGGAATGCGTTCGGTAACACCCATGGCATAATCGTAATAAGCATTCTCGATTTCTACACCGAACTGTGAAGTGATATACATCACTCTGGTAAAAATCATAAGTACGATTATGGTTATAACGCCTACTGCTTCATACGCTTTAGATACAACGGGAAGTTCTTTAATCAGGTACTTCTCGGGGATTTTGGGAATTACAAATTTAAAGATAATCGCAAGCAAAACGGCCACAATAAATACAATTCCGTATCTGATAAGGATCAGAACTATCGCACTGCCGCTTGCAGATCCGGTCATACTTACCGAATAAAGCCCAATGGCACAAAAAAAGATTAACGCAAATATCACATACAAAATATAATGATATATGTTTTTCTTTGTAACCATAAATTAACCTTCCAAAATCAAAAACTAAGAAGTATATTTCTCAATGTTATATCGAGGACGTCTTTTGACTTCCATGTAAATCTTGCCTATATATTCACCTATAAGGCCTATCGAAATAAGCTGTACGCCGCCCAAGAACCAGATACTTACGATAAGTGATGTCCAGCCCGGTTCCACTTCCTTCAGGAAGAAAGAAACAAGTGCATAAACAAATGCGGCAAGGCTTAATAAAACGCTTATAAATCCTAAAAGAACAATATATCTGATAGGTTTTACGCTAAAAGATGTGATTCCTTCAACCGCAAGAGCAATCATCTTTCTTAGAGGATATTTGCTCTTTCCGGCAACTCTGACTTTTCTGTCGTAATAAACACATTCGGTTTTATATCCGATAAGCGGAACGATTCCTCTTAAATAAAGATTTTCTTCGGAGTATTTCGAAAACTGCTCAAGCGCTCTTTTAGACATCAGTCTGAAATCAGCGTGATTGTAAATCGTTTTGGCTCCGAAAAAGTTCATTACTCTGTAAAAGCCCTGGGCCGTAACCCTTTTAAATATCGAATCGGTCTTTCTTTTATTGCGGACACCGTAAACGATATCACATCCTTCGTGATATTTATCAACCATTTCTTCAAATACATCAATGTCATCCTGAAGGTCTGCATCAATCGAAATAGCAATATCACAGATGTCCTTTGCAAAAATAAGACCGGCGGTCAATGCAAACTGATGGCCTACATTGCCCGCAAGTTTAAGTCCTTTGACTTCTTTATGTACTTTATTTTCATTATCGATTAATTCCCAGGTTTTATCTTTGCTTCCGTCATCGATGAAAAGAAGAAACGATTCGGGAGAAATCTTACCCTTTTCGATAAGTTCGGCAAGTTTGTTTCTCAAACTCTCAAAAGTTATCGGAAGCATTTCCTCTTCGTTGTAACAGGGAACCACTATCGAAAGAATATCCATACTAAATTTCCTTAAATGCCTGTTCAAGATCTGCGATTATGTCGTTAACGTTTTCAATACCTACGGAAAATCTGATTAAATCAGGTTTTACTCCGGCTTCAAGAAGCTGTTCGTCGGTCATCTGTCTGTGTGTATGACTTGCGGGATGAAGCACGCATGAACGTGTATCGGCAACATGTGTAACAATTGCTACAAGTTTTAATGCATCCATAAATTTGATGCTGGCTTCTCTTCCGCCCTTAATACCGAATGTAAGAACACCACATGTACCGTTAGGCATGTATTTCTTGGCTCTTTCGTAGTAAACATCGCCTTCAAGTCCGGGATAGTTAACCCATGCAACCTTATCCTGCTCTTTGAGCCATTTAGCTACTGCAAGAGCATTTTCGCAGTGTCTCTGCATGCGAAGGTGAAGAGTTTCAAGACCAAGGTTTACGTAGAAAGCATTCTGAGGAGACTGAATGGAGCCTAAGTCTCTCATAAGTGTAGCTGTAGCTTTTACGATAAATGCAGCCTTACCGAACTGTTCTGTATAATTTGTTCCGTGATATGATTCATCGGGGAAACAGAGCCCGGGGAATTTGTCGGGATATTTTGTCCAGTCAAAATTACCGGAATCAACGATACATCCGCCAACCGAAACGGCGTGACCGTCCATGTATTTCGTTGTTGAATGAGTTACTATATCAACACCGAATTCAAAAGGTCTGCAGTTAATCGGTGTAGGGAATGTATTGTCAACGATAAGAGGTACACCTGCTTCATGAGCTGCGGTAGCAAACTTTTCAAAATCAAGCACAACAAGTGAAGGGTTTGAAATAGATTCCGCAAGCACACATTTTGTATTGGGTTTGAATTCTTTTCTTAAATCCTCGAGAGAAATCTCGGGATCCACTATTGTTGTCTCAATGCCCATCTTTGCGATTGTGGTAGTTAAAAGATTAAATGTACCGCCGTAAAGCGCGGAGCTTATGATAATGTGATCTCCGGCTTCAGCAAGGTTAAATACGGCAAAAAAGTTGGCTGCCTGACCTGATGATGTAAGCATTGCAGCAGCGCCGCCTTCCATATCACAAATCTTAGCTGCTACATAATCGTTTGTAGGATTCTGAAGTCTGGTATAAAAATATCCTGAAGCCTTTAAATCGAATAAATCGCCCATCTGTTCGGATGTGTCATACTTAAATGTGGTTGACTGATAAATGGGTAAAATTCTTGCTTCGCCTTTGGTGGGTTTCCAACCCGATTGAATACATTTTGTCTCAATACTGTAATCGCTCATTTTTCTAATTCCTCGTAGTTCTTATATAGTGTTTTTTATTCTTCGTCCCAGTTAGTGTAAACGTTTTGAACGTCATCATCTTCATCAAGCAGATCGAGTGTTCTCTGAAGATTCTTAATTGCAGTTTCATCATCAAGCTTGATGTAATTCTGCGGAAGCATTGTTACTTCAGCCTGTGCCATAGGAATGTTGTTGTCTTCCATAGCCTTAATTACATCATTGATTGCATCGGGTGATGTAATGATTTCGTAGCTGTCTTCTTCATCGCTGAAATCATCTGCACCTGCATCAAGAGCAATCATCATAAGGTCGTCGGCGTCCATATCGCATTCTTCCTTGTCGATGATAATCTGACCGCATTCGTCAAACATGTATGATACACAGCCCTGTGTCCCGATATTTCCCTGTCCTTTGGTAAATGCGGAACGAACATTACTTGCTGTTCTGTTCTTGTTGTCTGTAAGGCATTTAACGATAATTGCGATACCGTTAGGTCCGTATCCTTCGTAAGTACACTGTTCGTAAGTAACGTTTGCGCCTTCGCCTGCAGCTTTCTTGATACCTCTGTCGATGGTATCGTTAGGCATGTTGTTTGCCTTTGCTTTAGCTATAACCGTTGCGAGTTTATAGTTATTCGCGGGATCGGGTCCGCCTTCTTTAACGGCTACCGCGATTTCACGTCCGATAATCGTAAAAATCTTTCCTTTGGCTGCATCATTCTTTTCTTTTTTGTGTTTAATATTTGCAAATTTTGAATGTCCGGACATAAATGTCTCCTCCTACGTAAAAATCAACAACATATTATATCATTTTTATGCCTGTTTATCAACAAAATCAGCGCTATTATTTGCATCTTCGCTAGTTAATTTTGTAACAAAAACAGATTTGATTATATGATTCTCAACTTCAAGTATTTTAAACGAATATCCGCCGTATTCAATGACGGATTTATCGTCGTTTTCAGGCACATATCCGAGCTTATTTGTAAGGAATCCGTTGATGGTCTCAATATCTTCGTCTTCACTCTCCATATCGATACCTAAAATATCACTTAATTCCTCAAGCGGAGTCAGACCGTCGATTTCGTAACTCTTTTCGCCTTTCGATTCGACAAAAGTCTCTTCTTTGTCGTATTCATCCAAAATGTTTCCCACGATTTCCTCAAGGATATCTTCCATTGCAACAAGACCGCTCGTCTGGCCGTATTCGTCGATTACGATAACCATCTGGAGCTTGTCGTCTTTCATTTTTTTGAAAAGATCGTCAATTTTTCTTGTCTCCGATACAAATCTGGCTTCTCTTAAAAGTTTAGGATATCTTCTGATGGCACCGTCTCTGTCTTTATTGTTTTCCTGGTATCTTAACGCGTCTTTTAAGTGGATAATACCTATGATATGGTCAAGACTGTCTATATAAACCGGATAACGGCTGTTTGAACCCTCAAGCATTATCTTTATGGCATCCGAAAGTTTTGTATTACCGTTAATTCCGACAATATTTTTTCTGTTCGTCATAATATCCTTTGCTTCTTTGTCATTAAGCTCGAAGATATTATTTATCATTGCAACTTCATCGTCTTCAATCATACCCTGATCGTTTGATTCCTGAACCATTGAAAGGATATCGTCTTCCGTTACTTCATCTTCTTTGTTGTATTTTGATTTGCCGATAATATTAAAAAATCCTGTGATAAGAAAATCCGAAAAATCTGAAATAGGAGCCATAATCACTGATATTTTCAAAGAAAACAGTGTGAATAAAGCTTTTACGTACTCGGATGAATGTCTGAACACTCTTCTCGGAAGCAGGAAGAAAAACAGAAAATTAAAAAACAGGAATATAAACAAAATAAAGATAATCACGAGAATATAAAGAACAACGCTCCAGTCCGCCAAAAGCATAAAGCGGTCTGTAACGTCAATAATTATATTCGCTGCGAGCAAAATAACAAACATATGCGCCGAAATTAACGCCGCATGAAATCTGTTAATAAATCTGTTTTTGTTTTTTAAAAATTTATGAAGACTTTTTTCGTCAGATGCGGAAAGTTTTTCCTTGATTGATAAAAGATTGCCCTCGTTGAAGTCTTCGACTACATAAAGACTGACCGAAAGAAGTGTCTCAATGATAAACAGGAATACAAGAATTATATAAAAAGGCCATGCATCCTCAAAATAATAAAATTCAAAACCAAGATAATTACTTGCTAGCATTCATAACCTCTAAAATTACACAATTGTTGTATATTCTGTCATCAATCTTAAGAGCTGCAAACGCTTTAGGCATGTATTCAAGAATATTTCTTGCTGTAACACAGAACGCAGTAAGTTCCTTGCCGGCAAATTCGCCTGATCTTCCGTGAAGATAAACAGCTGTGTTAACTCCTCTGAAAGGATATTCCTCGTTTATAACAAGTGACGCAATCATACCAGCCAGAATATCGCCCGAACCTGCAGTTGATAATGACGAATTACCCGATTTATTGACGAACAGATCAGTACCGTCGCTGACTCTTGTCGAAGAATCTTTAAATACAGTTATAATTCCGTACTCTTTTGCAATCTTAAGTGCCAAATCGTCGAGATTCTGTTTAACCTCCTCTGTTTTAAGAGAACAGAGTCTTGCAAGTTCGAGAATATGCGGAGTTATTATGACAGTTCTGTTTTTATCTTTATTGTACAAAGGATGACTGGTATCAGCCTTAAAGTCTTCGCTTAATGCATTGGCAAATTTATATTTAACCGAAATCGAATTAAGCGCATCGGCATCAACTATGATGTTGCCGTCATAGTTCTTTAAAACATATTCGGTTATTTTAAGAGTATCTTCCCTGATACCCAAGCCCGGTCCGACAACAACAGAATCAGCCTTCTTTAAAAGACGATCCAGTTTATCTTTAAAGAAATTATCTTTTTCATCAAATACAGGATGCTTAATATTGTCAAACCAGTCAAAAATGGCTTCAGGCATAAGCACCTTAAGTGATTCGATATTGTTTCTGTCGGTAAAAATATTTACCATTCCGCAGCCGCTCCTTAAAGCAGCCATAGCACAAAAGTACACACATCCGGACATGCTCTCGTTACCTGCGATAACCAGCACCTGGCCGAAGGTACCTTTGTTCCCTTTTTCATTCCTTTTGTTTAAATGTGGATTATAGTTCATAGAATTCCCAACGCCCTTTTATTTTTTATTATAATACCACATTTTCGGGCATTCTTAAATTAAAATTTTATAAAAAGTCTTTGTTTATCAAAGTTTCAGACGCAATACCTTTATCCAATAAAAAACCGGAGAAATATAATCTCCGGTTTTGTTTTTTTATTTAGTTTTCGTTTTCATGAATCTTGAATGAAAGTTTCATAAGGCTGTCAGATAAATGAACATTCTCAACATTGATTCTGTCGGGAACATCCAGATCCACATGTGCGAAGTTCCAGATACCTGAAATATCGCAGTTTACAAGAGTTTTGCAAATCTCCGTGGCACCCTGTTTTGGAAGTGTTAAAACAGCAATATCAATATTGTTGTTCTTAATAAATTCAGGGATATCATCGGTATGCATTACCTTCATTCCTCTGATATCTGTTCCGATAAGACTTTCCTTTCGGTCAAATATGCCTTTTACGAAAAAGCCTCTTTTTTCAAAATTCATATAATTGGCAAGAGCCTGACCCAAGTTGCCCGCGCCGATAATAATAAGATTATGTCTTTTATCAAGTCCTAAAATCTTGCCTATTTCTTCGTAAAGATAATTAACGTTGTAACCGTAACCCTGCTGACCGAAACCTCCGAAATGATTGAAATCCTGTCTTATCTGGGACGCGGTTACATTCATTCTTTTAGAAAGTTCCCCTGAGGAAATTCTTTCCATTCCCTCGTCTTTTAAATCGCCTAAGTATCTGAAATATCTCGGAAGTCTCGAGATAACTACCTGCGATATGTTCTTCTCCTGCATGTCCAACCCCTTAAATAAATTAGCGAAAAAAGGGCGACAAGAATAAAGCTATGTCGCCCGTTGTATTTAAATTATTTAACTCTTCTAACTCTGAATACGCCATCCATAGCTTCAAGCTTCTTGATGATATCGTCAAGATCTGAGCTTTCGGAATCAATCATTGTGTAAGCATAATCACCCTTAGACTTGTTGGTCATATCTGTGATGTTGATGTTAAGCTCACCGAATAAACCGGTAAACTTGGTAATCATGTTGGCAATATTCTTGTGGAAAATGGCAACTCTTGCAGCCTGTGAGCAGATGCCCATATCGCATGCAGGATAGTTAACAGAGTTAATAATATTACCGTTTTCAAGGTAATCTTTCATTTCCTTAACAGCCATCTTGGCACAGTTATCTTCTGACTCTTCTGTAGAAGCTCCAAGGTGAGGAATAACGATGCAGTTTTCTTTTCCGGCTGTCTTGGGATTAGCAAAATCGGAAACGTATTTACGAACCTTACCGGACTTGATTGCTTCAAGTAAAGCATCCTCGTCAACAAGGATATCACGTGCAAAGTTAAGAAGGATAACGCCGTCTTTCATCTTAGAAAATGCTTCTGCGTTGATATAGTTCTTGGTAGAATCCATAGCAGGAACATGAATTGTGATAAAATCACAGTTCTCATAGATTTCATCAAGGCTGTTAACATGCTTAATGTCTCTGCTTAAGCTCCATGCAGCATTGATTGAAAGGTAAGGATCGTATCCGTAAACTTCCATATGAAGGCTCTTGGCAGCATTTGCAACTTTAACACCGATTGCACCAAGACCGATTACACCGAGCTTCTTGCCTTCGATTTCTGTACCTGCGAAAGCCTTTTTAGCCTTCTCTGCTGTCTTGGCAATATTCTCGTCATCTTTATTTTCTTTAACCCATTCGATACCGCCTACGATATCACGGCTTGCAAGAAGCATACCTGCGATAACGAGTTCCTTAACACCGTTTGCATTTGCACCGGGTGTATTGAAAACAACGATACCTTTTTCTGCGCACTTATCAAGAGGGATGTTGTTAACGCCTGCACCTGCTCTTGCTACGCAAAGAAGCTTGTCTGAAAGCTCCATATCATGCATAACGGCACTTCTTACAAGTACGCCGTCTGCATCAGCAAAATCATCTGTTGCAACATAGTTTGCATCAAAATTATCAAGACCTACCTGAGCGATAGGGTTAAGGCAATTATATTTAAACATTATGCATTCTCCTTCTCGAATTTCTTCATAAATTCAACTAATTTCTCAACACCTTCAATAGGCATAGCATTGTAGATAGATGCTCTCATACCGCCAACAGATCTGTGGCCTTTAAGGTTTACGAAGCCTGCTTCTGTTGCTTCTTTTATGAACTTAGCTTCGATTTCAGCCTTCTTTTCAGCATCTTCGATGTTACATACGAAAGGAACGTTCATTAAGGATCTGTCTTCCTTAACAACAGTACCTACGAAAAGTTTGGACTCATCAAGGAAATCATAGAGGATTTTAGCCTTCTTTTCGTTGAGTTCCTTCATGGCTTCAAGTCCGCCCATCTTCTTTAACCATTTGAATACCTTACCGCAGATGTAAATTGTGTAGCAGGGAGGTGTGTTGTATAAAGAATCATTGTCGGCCTGAGTTTTCCACTTAAGCATGGTAGGTGTTCCGGGTAAGCAGTCGTCTGTAATAAGGTCTTCTCTGATGATTGCGATAACGCAGCCTGCAGGGCCTACATTCTTCTGAACACCGCCGTAGATTACAGCATACTTTGTAACATCAACAGGCTCTGAAAGGAAGCATGAAGATACGTCTGCAACGAGATCTTTGCCCTTTGTGTTGGGAAGAGTTTTGAACTTTGTACCGTAAATGGTATTGTTCTCACAAATATATACATAATCCATATCATCCGTAATAGGAAGATCTGAACAGTCAGGGATGTAAGAGAAAGTCTTGTCTGCACTTGATGCAAGTTCTACAGCTTCGCCGTAAATCTTTGCTTCTGCAAATGCCTTCTTAGCCCACTGACCGGTAAGGATATATCCGGCTTTTTTATTCTTCATCATGTTCATGGGAACTTCTGCGAAAAACTGTGAAGCGCCGCCCTGAAGGAATAATACTTTGTAATTGTCGGGAATGTTCATAAGTTCTCTTAAATCTGCTTCTGCATCTTTAATGATTTTGTCATAAACTTTTGAACGATGGGACATCTCCATTACGGATTGACCTGAACCCTGATAATCCATCATTTCTTCTGCTGCTTCTTTTAAAACTTCTTCAGGTAAAACAGCGGGACCTGCAGAGAAATTGTAAACTCTTGCCATGATATAGCCTCCAATTTATATTATAAAAATTTAAATAAATACCCTTCGGGTAAATAAATTCACGTTCACTATTTTACTTTTATAAAAATATTAAGTCAATACAAAAAATGCATAAAATGATAATTTTTTAACAATATATGAAAAATTGTAAAATTTATCCATAAATAAAGGATTTTCGTAACCTCAATAATACATATTTTTCTCATAAAAAAACCGAACACTTTGAATGCTCGGTTTAATTTTAATTTATAATCTTAAAAAACTAGTTTTCAACTGATTCTCCCGATTCGTCAGCTTCAGATTCTTCAGATTCATCTTCTTTTAAAGTTTCTGAATCTTCCGATTCTTCTACTTCTTCAGGCTCTTCAACTACAGGAGGCTCATAATGATGAACAATAACGGGAGTTCCGATTTCCATCATGTCAAACAGTTCGCTCATCTTATTAAGAGGTGTGTTGACACATCCGTGAGAACCGCCCCAGATATAAATTTCTCCGCCGAAGGTTCTTCTCCATGTAGCATCATGAATACCGATCTGACTCGTGATACACATCCAGTAATAAACGAAAGATTCGTATCCGGGTCCGATAAGAGTTACGTTTCTTGCCTTATTTAAGATAAAGCAAACGCAGTCGGGTGTCATATTACCGTTAGCTTTACATCCCGTAACAACATCCGTATCAAATACAAGTTTATTGTCTACGTAATAGTACATATGCTGATTAGTGATATCAACTTCAACATAAGTACCGCCATAATTATTTGCGTAGGTTCCTCTGTCTTCTTTTTTGATATAAATAGGCTCTCTCTCGCCGGGACTTTTATGCGACTTAATAATCGCTTCAAGCTCTTCGGCTTCAGCTTTTACATTAATAAGACTTCCGTATGTGGTATATCTCGTATAAGGAATTGTAACTGTTCCGCCGCTGGTTGTGTCAAAATACTTATCCTTATAGAAATTGTCATATTCATCCGACAGTCCCTGTACAAAAGCAAGCACTTTTTCGGAATCAATAACCGCCTCTCCGTCTTCGAAAACAAAATCTCCGTTTTCGTCCAAAAGAAGCATCTTTGATATAACCGCACCGTCAACCGTGATATCCTGACCGGTTGCAAGCTTATATGTCATATTAAAATCAAGTGTTTTTTCAAGCTTATCCCAGTCCGAAATGAGTTTTTTCTCTTCGGCAGATCTTTCGATACTCTTATAAACTCCGGCTTCTTTTAAGTTGATATAACCCGTATCATCAACAGATGCGGACATAACAATTTCTTTTAAAAGATCCCAGTCCAATAGATTTTGCGTATCGTCGATAAGTTCGTAGCCACGCTCTTCGGTATACTTAATCTCAGCGCGTCTTTTAGGATCAAATCTGTCTCTTTTTCCAAGATGGGAATTGGAGACAATCTGCAAGAGCTTTTTATCATCAAGATATCTCTTGGGATAATATACATATTCATGCTTTTCAAAAATACATTTAACCCACAGATATGGATTCTGTGAGTCTTTTATGTACTGAATCGCATTTCCGATTTCGTCGTAGTTGTAGTTGTATATCTCGGAGCCGTCAATAAAAATTTGAGTCCCGTCAGTATCTTCTATGACGAGATTATGATTTACCACGCTTTCGTTAATCAGTGTATCGCAGACGCTGAAATTCTTATTCGAAACATTTACACCGTTAATGTAAGTATTGGGGCAGAACCAGTGTCTGAAATAAAATACTCCGAAAAAATACACCCCCGCAAACGTAATAAGAAGAAACGATAAAATTGTAATTAAAATAATACCGATTCTTTTCACGAAAACTCCTTATTCGGCTTTTTCAATCTGAGCTATAGCCGATTTTTTCATAGGGATTCTGCAGTTTTTGTTGTTACCGAATTCAACGATTACATCTTCGTCTGTAATATCAATGATAACACCGTAAAAACCGCTGGTTGTTACAACAGCATCGCCAACTTCCATATTGGAAAGCATTGCCTGCATTTTTTTCTGTTCTTTTTTCTGAGGTCTTACAATTACAAAGTAAATAAATACACCGAAAACAGCGATATAAAGGACTGTGCCCCATATACCGAGACCTCCTAAAAATCCGCCACCGGATGTATTTGCAGCTGCATCAAGTAAAAGATTGAACATTTTGAAACTCCTTTATTCTAAATTAAACAACTAATACAATAATTTATTTCTAAAAATAATACAAGTGGAAATTATTATTCCTCGTGCATCATTGATGAAATTTTATTCTTTTTGAATTCAGCGAAGCATCCTTTGTCGATAGCATCTCTGATTTCAGCCATCAGATTATTGTAGAAATAAAGATTATGCAATACGCAAAGTCTCATTCCGAGCATTTCCTTGGCTTTTAAAAGATGTCTTATGTAGGCTCTTGAGTATCTCTGACATGTCGGGCACTGACAACCTTCCTCTATGGGAGAATCGTCAAGCTCATATTTTGCATTCATCAGATTAATCTTTCCGAAATTGGTATAAAGATGTGCATGTCTGCCGTTTCTTGTAGGATATACACAGTCAAAGAAGTCGACGCCACGTTCTACCGCTTCGAGAATATTAATCGGAGTTCCGACGCCCATCAGGTATACAGGCTTATCAGAGGGAAGGTACGGAACCGTCTTTTCTATTATTTCATACATTTCCTCATGAGTTTCACCCACGGCAAGACCGCCGATAGCATATCCGGGAAGATCGAGCTCGGATATTCTTTTTGCATGCTCTATACGGATATCGGGGAAAATCGCTCCCTGATTGATACCGAACAAAAGCTGGTCTTTATTAATGGTATCCTCAAGAGAATTAAGCCTCGTCATCTCAGCCTTGCATCTTTCAAGCCATCTGGTGGTTCTTGCAACGGAATCCTCTACATACTTTCTTTCAGCCTTGGAATTCGGACATTCATCAAAAGCCATAGCTATCGTGGAAGCAAGATTAGACTGAATCCTCATGCTTTCTTCGGGTCCCATAAAGATCTTTCGTCCGTCAATATGAGAAGCAAAATATACACCCTCTTCTTTTATTTTTCTTAAAGAAGCTAATGAAAAAACCTGAAATCCGCCGGAATCTGTCAGAATAGGTTTGTTCCACGACATAAACTTATGTAAACCACCAAGCGCTTTTATCTTGTCATCACCCGGTCTTACATGTAAATGATAAGTATTGGAAAGTTCAACCTGTGTTCCTATTCTTTCAAGATCTTCTGTAGATACCGCGCCTTTAATTGCAGCAACCGTACCGACATTCATAAATACAGGCGTTTCGATAACACCGTGTACGGTCTCGAAGCGCCCTCTTTTAGCCAAACCCTCTTTTTTTAATATGGTAAATCTTTCGCTCATAAATCTATTCCGTAATTTCTTCAGTCACAACGCCGTTATATTCATTGACCATATCAACAAATTCTTCGAATGTCAGATTATTGATATAGATGAATTCAGCAGCATCTTTACCAACATATCTGAAGTGCCAGGGTTCGTACTGAATCTTGGTAATATCCTCTTTACCTTCGGGATATCTTAAAATAAAACCGTATTCAAATGAATGTTCTTTAAGCCAGATACCTGCATCGGAATTGCCAAAATCCGTATCCGTACAGTTGTGACTGTAACTTACAATATCAACAGCAAGACCGGTTTCATGTTCACTGGTTAAAGGCGGCGTAACCTTCATGGAAGCTATTTCGGTTGCTTCGGATAATGAATATCCGAGTCTCCTGAAATAATTAATCTTCTTTTCATACAGATAGGTCTGAGTATTATAATTCCTGTATCCCGAAGCCATTAAAAGATTAATACCGTCTTCTTTTGCTGCTTTAAACATAGCATCAAGGTCGTCATAGATACGCGTATCAACATCAAAGCCGTCAAAATTTTTAAGTATGCAGTCAATATCGGCTTCAAGAGGATTATCCTTATTTACAAGAATTAAATTCCAGTCCTCCAAATCAAAAGAAGCGATTCTTTTAGAAATGCTTGTTTCAAAATCCGCAGGCTCGTTATTCTTATTAACCGAATAATCTTCAGACACATCAACACTTTCTTCGTCCAGCGCATGCATATAAAGAGGTCTGCCCTCCTCGTCAACGCCCGACATCTGGCTTGCAAAAATCATATTTGAAAAGCCAATGGGAATATCCGTGAAAAGCATTACATACAAAAAGACTATTGTGCCTATCGTAAACTTTATTTTATTGGAAAGCAAAAACTTTTTAATACTTTTAAAACTCATAAAATACTTACTTTATACCGTGGAAAATCACACAGTTCGGATAATCAATCTTTACTTCTTTTGCACACATCGAAAGGAGTCCCTTTTCTAGGTCAACATTAAAGAATGTAAGAGTGCTGGATTCGTGATTTAAGGATACCAGGTGCTTTTTATCAGGGAAAAGTGCAGCATCCTTAGGGTACGAACCGCTGATCGGAAGCCAGAGAATCTTGGTCAATAAACCTGTTTCTTCATCTCTTTTAAATATTTCAACGGAATTGTCTCCCGCGGATGAAGTTACGATATAATTTCTGTCTTCGGAAAATTTAAGTGCTCTGGAAACAGACATGGATGCGTGATAATTGTCAACTGTCTGAATTGTCTGAATCTTTTCAAATTCGGGATAACCCGAATCAAGAGCCGTATATGTAAACACGTCTACGGAATTTTGCATTTCGTTAAGAACGTATACATATTTATTGTCTACCGAGAAAATCATATGTCTCGGGCCGGAATTAACGTCTGAACGGATAATGTCTACGGGTTTAAGCTTGCCTGTCTCATAATTAAGAGCATAAACATTAACATGATCCATACCTGTATCCGAAGCTAAAAGAAACTTGTTGTCTCTCGACATCTTTACACAGCTTACATGCGGAACATAGGATCTGTCGGAAACTTCGCCCATACCCTGGACATAGATTTCATCAGTTATCTCTCCGACCGCTCCGTCTTCGCCTACTCTTAAAACAGTTATCTTTCCGTCATGATAACCTGCCACAAAAAGATATCTGTCGGTATAGTCCGTGGAAAGGTAGCAGCCTCTCATGCCGTTAACAGACGCAAAATTGATTTCATCAAGATCGCCGTTCGGACCGATTTCATAACTCTTAACACCCATATCGGTGATTGAATAAAGGAACTGATCGTTATGCGAACTGGTTAAATATGATGAATTGGAAATTTCAATCGAATTTCTGAAAATGAAAGTTCCTTTTTCAATATCTACATCAAATATCGTAATGCCCATTTTGTTTCTTTTGGTATAGCTTGAAACATAGGCAACATATTTTTCGAATCTCATGCAAACCCCCAACTGATTAAATATATAAAAATCCGCTTAAATCCATATAAAATCAATTTACATAATAGCACAAATAATATAAAATAAAAATGTTTTTTGACAATATATATTTTTTTAGATCGGAGCAAAAATGAGCAACAAACTTATTACTCTTGAAAACATTTCAAAATCTTATGACAATCATCTCGTCCTTGACGAAATGAATTTATACATAAGAGAGAATGAATTTGTAACTCTTCTCGGCCCTTCAGGCTGCGGCAAAACCACCACTCTTCGTATTATAGGCGGATTTGAAAATCCTGATACGGGACGTGTTATTTTTGACGGAAAAGATATCACCAAATTACCTGCGTATAAAAGACAGCTTAATACAGTATTTCAGAAATATGCTCTTTTTACGCATATGAATATTGCGGAGAATATCGCTTTCGGTTTAAAGATTAAGAATAAATCAAAGTCATATATCGACGATAAGATTAAATATGCTCTTAAACTCGTTAACCTTGAAGGTTACGAAAACAGAATGCCTGATTCACTCTCCGGCGGTCAGCAGCAGCGTATCGCCATCGCAAGAGCTATCGTAAACGAACCCAAGGTTCTTTTACTTGATGAGCCACTCGGTGCGCTTGACTTAAAACTTCGCCAGGACATGCAGTATGAACTTATAAGACTTAAAAACGAACTCGGCATTACCTTTATATATGTAACACACGATCAGGAAGAAGCTCTTACAATGAGTGATACCATCGTTGTAATGAACCAGGGTTATATCCAGCAGATCGGTACGCCCGAAATGATTTACAACGAGCCTGAAAATGCTTTCGTTGCAGACTTTATCGGAGATTCCAATATTATTGACTCCATCATGATTAAAGACGAGCTTGTTGAAATCTTAGGTACAAAATTTGCATGCGTGGATACAGGCTTTGGCGAAAACGTACATGTCGACGTAGTAATAAGACCTGAAGATATTGAGCTTGTTGCTCCCGAAGAAGGAACAATTTCAGGCGTTGTTACATCTCTTATATTTAAAGGCGTTCATTATGAAATGGATGTTATGGCAAACGGTTTTGAATGGCTCGTTCATTCTACAAAGATGTTCCCTGTAGGTGAGAAGGTCGGCATCAAGGTTGATCCTTTCAACATCCAGATTATGAACAAACCTGCCAGCGAAGACGAGGAGGCCGCACAAATTGAAGAATAAATTCGTCAAATGGCTGTCTCTCCCTTATGCATTCTGGTCGATAGCCTTTATAATCATTCCGCTTATAATGGTCTTCTATTTCGGATTAACCGATAAGAGCGGTAAATTTACATTTGCTAATATCTTATCAATTTCATTGCCCGTGCATTTTAAAGCTCTTTTAATTGCACTTCTTTTATCATTGATAAGTACTATCATCTGTTTGTTACTTTCCTATCCTCTGGCCATGATTCTATCTAACCTTAATTCGAAAAATAACAAACTGATGATTCTTATATTTGTTCTTCCCATGTGGATGAACTTCCTATTAAGAACACTTGCATGGCAGACATTGCTTGAAAACGAAGGTGTAATCAATACGATTCTTAAAGCATTACAGCTGCCTGCTTTAAAGATTATCAATACGCCTTATGCGATTGTATTCGGTATGATTTACAATTTCCTGCCTTTTATGGTTTTGCCTATTTACAACGTTCTTTGTAAAATCGATAAAAACCTTTTAAATGCAGCAAGAGACTTGGGCGCCAACGAAGTTCAGACGTTTTTAAAAGTCACTCTTCCGTTAAGCGTTCCCGGAATTATCTCAGGTATTACAATGGTATTCGTACCTGCGCTTACAACCTTCGTTATTTCCGATTTGTTAGGCGGAAGTAAAATCCTCCTTATCGGTAATGTAATCGAACAGGAATTCACGCTAAATTCAAACTGGCATTTAGGTTCGGGACTTTCAATCGTACTGATGTTATTTATCGTAATATCAATGATAATTACCGCCATTTTCGATAAAGACGGAGAAGGGAGCGCATTATGATATCAAATGTTTTAAAAAGAATCTATATAGCGCTCATCTTCATTTTCCTTTATGCTCCGATGGCAGTGCTTATCGTTTTATCGTTTAACAAGTCCAAATCAAGATCGAAATGGGGCGGCTTTACCTTCCAGTGGTACAGTAAACTTCTCTCCGACTCTTCGATTATGGAAGCGCTTGTAACAACAATAATGCTTGCTGTTTTATCCGCTCTTATATCCACGTTTATCGGAACAATCGCAGCCATAGCAATTACAAGCCTTAAAAAAGGAACCAGAACATTAATGATGGGTATTACAAATATCCCCATGTTAAATGCCGAAATCGTAACCGGTATTTCGTTAATGCTTCTCTTCATCTTCTTTAACGTAAAATTTGGATTTACAACAATTCTTCTAGCGCATATAACGTTTAACATACCATATGTCATTCTAAGCGTTATGCCGCGTATCAAACAGCTTAATCCTTCCGCATACGAAGCCGCAATGGATTTGGGAGCATCACCTTTTAAAGCGTTCTTTAAGGTTGTATTTCCCGATATTTTACCCGGCGTATTCTCCGGTCTTTTGATGGCATTTACGATGAGTATCGATGATTTTATCATCACTCACTTTACAAAAGGTGCAGGCGTTGATACACTTTCAACCAAGATTTACTCACAGGTCAGAAAAGGTATTGATCCTAAAATGTATGCACTTTCATCCATCATATTCGTAACCGTTTTAGTTCTTCTGATACTTGTTAATCTTCTTCCGGGTTCCGGTAAGAAAAACAAAGCAGCCAAGTAAACTATTATCATAAAAGAAAAAGCCGAACTTAATTGTTCGGCTTTTTTACTATCTTTATGTCTTTTATGATTTATTCTGACTTAACTTCTTTCCAGAGTGAATTGTAAAGTTCGTCTCCGTCTTCGCCAAGATATTTGTAAGTCTCAAGGTTGTCGTACTGAGTCAAATCGGGGAATGCGATTTCGGAATTTCTGATGTCTTCATCCTCGATAAGTGCTCTTGCAGCATCATTGGGTGTTGAATATGTGATAAAATCGAAGTTCATTAACGCAATTTCGGGCTTGCACATATAGTCGATGAACTTCTCGGCATTTTCCTTGTTCTTTGCATTCTTAAGAACTACCCATGAATCAATCCATACGTTGGTTCCTTCCTCGGGAATTACATATACGAGATTTTCGTTTTCTCTCTGTGTATAGATTGCTTCGCCTGAATAAATAACACCGATAGCAGCTTCGTTACCGATCATCTTATCTCTTACCTGGTCAACTACATAAGCCTGTACGAGGGGCTTCTGCTCAAGGAGAGACTGCTTTGCAATCTGAAGCTCGTCGATATTGATTGTATTCATTGAATATCCGTTTAACTTAAGCGCTACCATAAATGCATCTCTGACTGAGTTCTGCATTAAAATCTGGTTTTTATATTTAGGATCCCAGAGCTGTTCCCATCTTGTGATGGGCTCGTCTACCATGGTCTTGTTGTAAAGAATACCAACGGTACCCCAGCAGTAAGGAACCGAATATTTGTTTTCGGGATCGAATTCCTGACTTGTTACAAAATACTGTTCGCCGATATTTTTAGCATTGGGAATGTTGTCCCAGTTAAGCTCGGCGAGCATATCGTTATCAATCATTTTCTTAATCATGTAATCCGAAGGACAAACTACATCATAGTTAACAGCGCCTGCTTCTACCTTGGGATACATCATCTCATTTGTTTCGTACTCATCATAAATAACTTTTATCTGAGTATCTTTTTCGAACATCTCGATTACTTCGGGATCGATATATTCACCCCAGTTGTAAACGTAGACTTCGCCGTTTTCATAAGTCTTGCTGCAACCAAACATAGGAAGCAGAGTTAAAGTTGCAAGTAAACCAAACAAAAACACTTTTTTCAATTCTTTTTCTTTTCCTCCTTTGGACAAAACAAATTGTTAGTAATGTCGGATGTTTTACGTATCTGTATGAAAACATCAATGTCTAATATATCATATATTTGTCATATATCAAGAAATATTTTTGAAAAATAAAAAAGCCAAAAGAGATTTTATCTTAAGGCGACTCCTAAAATATGTCTTCTTTTGGCTTAGATTTTTATTTAATTATCTTACTTTTTCGTTAAAGCCGACTTTCTTCTGAACCTTTCTTAAGGTCTTGTTTGCAAAATACTGGGCTTTCTCTGCATTGTTCTTAACTATACCGTCAAGATATGCCTTATCTTTAAGAATCTCAGCATGTCTTGTCTGTAAAGGATTAAGCATATCCGCTACAGTTTCGCCTACAGCAAGTTTGAAATCACCGTATCCCTTACCGTCGAATTCTTTTTCAACTTCCTCGAAAGATTTGCCTGTACATGCAGAGTAAATCTCAATGAGGTTTGAAACACCGGGCTGTTCTTCTCTATGCTTTATACAAGCTTCTGAGTCCGTGACGGCTCTCTTGAACTTTCTGATGATTGTGTCTCTGTCATCGGTTAAGTATATCGAAGCGTTAGGATTTTCGTCAGACTTGGACATCTTCTTTAAAGGATCCTGAAGAGACATAATCTTTGCACCGGTCTTTCCGATGTAAGGCTCGGGAATTGTAAATACATCACCGTAAATAGAGTTAAATCTCTGTGCTATATCACGGGTCAGCTCAAGATGCTGAAGCTGGTCGATACCTACGGGAACAACATCTGTCTGATATAAAAGAATGTCTGCAGCCATAAGTACGGGATATGTGAAAAGGCCTGCATTAATATTATCTGCATGCTTTGCTGACTTATCCTTAAACTGAGTCATTCTGTTCAGCTCGCCCATATATGTGAAGCAGTTTAAAATCCATGCAAGCTCAGCGTGTCCCGATACATGTGACTGATAATAAATACAGTTCTTCTCGGGATCAAGTCCTGCAGCTATATATAGTGCAAGAAGATTTTTAGCTTTCTGTCTGAATTCAGTAGGATCCTGTCTTACAGTGATCGAATGAAGATCTACTACAGAATAAAAGCACTCATACTGTTCGGACAATGTGACCCAGTTTTTTAAAGCTCCGAGATAATTGCCCAAAGTAAGGCACCCTGTAGCCTGCATTCCTGAAAATAATACTTTCTTGTCGTCAATCATTTTAAGTTACCGTCTTTCGTTTATTTTAAATAACTTTCTGTATTTTATATGAAAGACATATCAAATGTCAAAAAGTTTTTATTTGTTTCCGAGCAAATCCTTGCTGAAAGTTACTTTGAATACAGCACAGGATCTGGATTCGAGTTCAAACTTCATTCCCTGCTTGGTTTCTTCCTTCTCTTCTTCTTTTTCTTTTACGTCGCCCGTCGAGAATACAACGTCCCATTTGGCAGACACAGGAAGGAAAGGAAGCGAGAATGTAATCTCTTTCCAGTAGAAATTATAAGCAAGATAATAAAGAGTTACATTACCTTTATCAAGGCTTGAATACATAATACCGAGATGTCTGTTATATGTTGCAAGATCAGCTTTCCAGGCTTCGTCCGAATGGTAGGATAAATCGGGATATCCGATATGAGCTCTGTCAAGCATTGAAAACTCGCGGTTTAAAACAGCATTTAAATCGCTCTTTCTGAGTGCTATAAGCTTCTTTGTATATTCAAGCATCTCCGAAGCTTCTGCCGTAAGATTCCAATTAATATAACTTACAGCGTTATCCTGACAGTAAGGGTTGTTATTACCGTTCTGGGTATTGCATATTTCATCACCGGCTAAAATTAACGGTGTACCCTTTGAAGAAAATACGAGGAACAAAGCATCCTTCATCATTTTCTTACGTAATTTCATAACTGAACTCTTCTTGGTCTTGCCTTCAATACCGCAGTTCCAGGAGAAATTGTAATCACAGCCGTCAACATTCTTTTCGCCGTTATCTTCATTGTGCTTTCTGTCGTAAGAAACAAGATCGTTTAAAGTAAAACCGTAATAGTTTGTAATAAAGTTAACACATGCACTCTTTTCAGGATAATTCTTGGTGTAATAAACAAGATCCTTTAATGTGCCTTCATCACCCTTTAATACTTTTCTCATCTGATACATAAATGCATCGGAATATGATGAAAGGTTGCGCTTTGTGGGAACAAAAGCAGCCTCATAAATCTCATTCTCGGGAATATAATCGTATAAAAGTTTGGTATCACCGAATAAGGGGTCGTTTGCTATAAAAGAAAACGGAATCTTGTTGCCCTTTAAATGGAAACCGTCGACATTGTAATTTAAAAGCCAGAATTTAAGCACTTCATAAATCTTATACTGCTTAACTTTATCAGGGAAATAGAACTGTAAAACGACTTCAATTCCGTTTTTATGAAGCGTCTTGACAAATTCTTTGAATTCTTTTGCAGGTTCATTTGTTGCACAGTATGAAGCCTTGGGGGCAAAATAAAAGCCCTCTTTATAGCCCCAGTAATTGACTTTGTTTTCAGCCTTATAGTCAGTGGTATCGACCATAAAAGAATTGTCTTTTGAAATTTTTTCGAATTCCTCAAACTCATAACAAGGCATAAGTTCAAGAGTTGTAATGCCCAAATCTTTGAGATAATCAAGCTTTTCCAGGATGCCTTTAAAGGTACCTTTATTTTCGACTTTGCTTGAAGAATGAGCTGTAAAACCTCTTACATGCAAAAGATAAAAGATTGAATTTTCAAAAGAAATACCGGGCTTTTCGTCTTTATTAAAATCATCAAGTTTAACAATTGATGAATAGATTTCGTAATTATCTTTCTTTAAACCGAATTTTACATTTCCAACGAGAGTATACGAATAAGGATCGGCAAACTCTTTTTCATCTGAATAAAATTTGTAAAGATATTTATCGTATTCAATGTCTTTTATGATCACAGAAAAAACATTACCGTTTCTGTATTCTTTGGAAAGCGGAATTCTGGTAATATTTTTGGACTTTTTGTTCTTTAAAATAATACCGCAGTTGTCGGAATCACTTTCAAACGCAAATAAAACCCCGTCATTTACAGGAGTTGCTCCGCATTTGCAAGGATTTCCCTTTTCAAGCTTAAAATTAATCATTCGTAATCCCTCGGGTTTGGAACTTCGATTTCGCCGGGAACACCGGAAGGCATAAGCAATTCGGCCTTTTTGCTTTTAACATAATAAGCAAGAATAAGATCGTATAAATTGCCGACAAATCCGATGATACCGCCAAGAACCAGATTGACAAACATAAATACCCAGCACCATCCGATAGAATTCTCGAAATAAGAAACAGCCGCAGCGGCCTCGGGTTTTGTGCTGAAATTCCTAAAAGAATTGATAACTTTCATGTATCTGATGCAGCCTATTAAGTTATAAACCATCAGGCAGAGGGTTGCGAAACCGTAACCCACGACAAGAGTAGCCAAACCTATAACTAACTGCAGAACGACAATAAAAATCCAGAGTGCAAAAGAAACATACATCAGTGTTGTAATCTTTTTCATGAATTTTCTGATTTCAATTTCGTTCATAAGTTACTCCTAACCATATCAGACTTTATTATTATATACATAATTGTATTTTTTTTAAAGTATGTTAAAATATATTTGTTTGCACGGAGGTATTATATGTCAAACTTAAACGAAATCCCTGAAGAGGAAATGACAGTCGACCTTGATCTTGAAGACGGCAGAAAAGTTACCTGCGCAGTCGTTACAATATTCGAGGTAAAAGGAAAAGATTATATTGCTCTTCTTCCTATGGTTGACGAAGAAGATGATTTGTACGGCGAAGTATGGCTTTACGGTTACAGCGAAAATCCCGATGACCCTAACGAAGAGCCCGAGCTCATTTCCATCGAGGATGATGACGAATACGAAGCCGTTGCGGATGCTTTTGACGAATATCTTGATACCCAGGAGTTTGATGAGATTATCGAGGACTAGTTAATGAAAGTTGCCGCCATTATTGCAGAATACAATCCTCTGCATAACGGACACGAATTTCAGATTAAAAGAGCCAGACAGTTAACAGGTGCCGATTTTATTATCGTTGTTATGAGCGGTGATTTCACCCAGAGAGGTGTTCCCGCAATAATCGATAAATACCAGCGTACCAGAATGGCTTTAAACGCAGGTGCGGATCTTGTAATAGAGATGCCGCTTTATTATTCATGTTCTTCTGCCGAGTATTTTGCATCAGGAGCAATCAATCTTTTAAAAGGATTAGGTATAGTTGACTATCTCGTATTCGGTTCCGAATGCGGCGATATTAAAATTTTAACAGACATTGCGGATGTATTAATCAATCACAAGCAGGAAATCTCGGGTGTTATTCACGGTCTCGTAAAAGAAGGAATCTCCTATCCCATTGCAAGGGTTCGTGCAGTTGAAGAAGCAATTCCCAATTCTTACGAACATGTTGAAGCAATGAATTTCCCGAATAATATTCTGGGATTCGAATATATAAGAGCATTAAAGCAGTTTGAATCGTCCATTATTCCCGTAACCAACTTAAGAATCGGTGCCGGATATCACGACAGAATGATGGATAATCCTATCTGCTCTTCACTAGCTATCCGTTCTTCCCTGGAAGAAACCAACGAACTTGAACACATAAGGTCACAGATACCTTTCCATGTATATAAAATCCTTGAAGAACAGTATGATAAAACATTCCCTGTTCTAAATAAGGACATCTCTTCCATCCTTAAATACAAGCTTTTATTGGATGAAGGAAAGGGTTATGAAGAATATCTTGATATCTCTCCCGATTTCTCGGCCAAGATTATTAAGAACCTTAACAAATACGAATCATATTCACAGTTCTGCGATTTGTTAAAGAGCAAAGACATCACGTATGTAAGAGTTGCAAGAAATCTTCTCCACATACTTTTGAATATTAAAAAAGAATCCATGAAAAAATACAAAGAAGAAGGCTATATCTTCTATGCAAGAATGCTTGGATTCAAAAAATCATCAAACGAGCTTTTATCGGCGCTTAAGTCAGAAGCAACAATTCCTATCATTTCAAAGCTTGCTGATGCAAGACATCAGTTAAGCCCAGTAGGTATGGAAATGCTCGAAACCGATATTCAGGCAGCGCATATTTACGATACAATCGTTTCAGAGAAGTTTGGAATACCGACTGTATCTGAGTTTTCCAGAGAAATTGTAATAATCGAATAAATAAGAAAGAGCCAGGCACCTAACGGAGCCTGGCACTTTTTTAGTTCGGTGTCTGACTCCCTTTGGGTGTCTGACACCATTTTTAGTTCTTAAAAGAATGAATCGGTGCGGGAATTCTTCCGCCTCTGTTAATAAAATCATCGCAGGAGAAGTTATTGACAGGCATAATCGGAGCATGTCCCAAAAGACCACCAAATTCTACATTCTCTCCCACTTCTTTTCCGATAACAGGGATAATTCTTACAGCCGTGGTCTTCTGATTTACCATACCGATAGCAAGTTCATCTGCAATAATACCTGAAATTGTTGTAGCCTTAGTTGAGCCCGGAATTGCAATCATATCAAGGCCTACAGAGCAAACACAGGTCATTGCTTCAAGCTTCTCAAGTGTAAGTGCGCCTGCTTCAACGGCATTAATCATGCCCTGGTCTTCTGAAACGGGAATAAATGCACCGCTTAATCCGCCTACATATGAGGATGCCATTACACCGCCCTTTTTAACCTGATCATTTAGTAATGCAAGGGCTGCGGTAGTTCCGGGTGCGCCTGCATATTCAAGACCGATTTCACAAAGAATATCTGCTACGGAATCACCGATTGCAGGTGTGGGTGCAAGTGATAAGTCTACAATACCAAAAGGAACACCCAGTCTGTCGGAAGCTTCCTTTGCAACAAGCTGACCTACTCTTGTAACCTTAAATGCAGTCTTCTTAATAGTTTCACAAAGGATTTCGAAGTCTTTTCCTCTGACCTTTTCAAGTGCTGTTTTAACAACTCCGGGGCCTGATACACCGACATTGATGATACAGTCTGCTTCAGTCACGCCGTGGAAAGCACCTGCCATAAAAGGATTGTCATCGGGAGCATTACAAAATACTACTAACTTTGCGCAGCCTAATGAATCTTTTTCCTTTGTATATTCTGCTGTTTCTTTTATAATTTCACCCATTAACTTTACCGCATCCATATTGATACCGGTCTTGGTTGAACCAAGGTTAATGGATGAGCAGACTCTGTCTGTCTTTGATAAAGCTTCGGGAATTGATTTAATAAGCATTTCATCGGCAGGAGTCATTCCTTTAGATACAAGCGCCGAGAAACCGCCGATAAAGTTAACGCCTACTGCTTTAGCAACTTCATCAAGTACTACGGCAAGTTCGGAAAAATCTGAAGGGCTCTTACATGCAGCAGCTCCGATTAAAGCAATTGGAGTAACAGAAATTCTCTTGTTTACAATGGGAATACCGAATTCTTTTTCGATATCCTTACCTGTTTTAACAAGATCCTTAGCATATTTGTAAATCTTGTCGTATATATTCTTTTTTACTTTTTCCAAATCCGAATCGATGCAGTCAAGAAGTGAAATACCCATTGTAATAGTTCTTACGTCAAGGTTTTCCTTTTCTATCATTTCATTGGTTTCGGATACTTCGTTTATATTAATCATGTTTTCACCTATATCGTGGAGCCAGACACCCACCCTGCGGAAGTCAGGCACCAGCCCTAAATTTATTTAAAGTCTGTGCATGGAGTCAAAGATTTCTTCTCTCTGACATTTAATAACAACGCCGATTTCCTCACCAATCTGTGCAAGCTCGTCGGAAATGTCTCCGATGGGCTTTGATGCGGCATTCATGTCTGTAATCATCATCATGTTAAAGAACCCGCCTGTGATAGTCTGGGAAATATCCTCTATATTGATATTGTTGTTTGCAAGATAAGTACAGATCTTAGCAATAATACCTACACCGTCCTTACCAACAACCGTAATAATTGTTTTTTTCATAGTTTTGACTCCTTTGATATATATTTAACAATATACTATTTTAGACATTTCATTTCTTTTTGCAACATAAATCGGAAAATCCAGCCCGTCATATTTTGTATCTGACATTGTAATTTCCACTTTTACGGCCTCGTAAGCAAGGTCAGGAAGGTTGTTTTTATCACTTAAATGCCCTATCATGATGCTTTTTATATCATCATTTAAAAGCCTGGAAATGAATCTTCCGCTCGCTTCATTTGATAAATGACCTCTGTCGGATAAAATCCTTCTTTTCAGAGGATATGAATAAGGGCCTAACTGAAGCATTCTGACATCGTGATTTGCTTCCGCAAAGATAAAATCAAGTTTTCCGAGAGACTTTAAAAGCTCGTCGTCATAGCATCCAAGGTCGGTTACCACAGCGGCTCTTTTATGAGCATTTTCAAAAGAAAAGCAAACAGGCTCGTTCGCATCGTGACTTACCGGATGAGGATTAAATGTGAAATCATTTATCGTAAAAGGCGACAAATCCCTTAAAGATTTAAAACAGTCCCTGTTAAAAGAACCGAGGGATTTCGTGGATAAAATACCTTCTATCGTACCCTGTGAGGCGTATATGGGTATCTCTCTTTTTCTCTCAAGCACTCCGAGTCCTTTTATATGATCGGAATGTTCGTGAGTTATAAGTATTGCGTCAATATCGTCTAAAGACAAATCAAGTGAGTGTAAGCCTTCTTCTATATTCTTCGCGGATATTCCTGCATCAATCAGAATATGCGTCTTATCGTCTCCGACATATATGCAGTTACCGCTGCTTCCGCTCGCTATGGGAGCAATTCTCATCTGGGTTTAGTCCTTCCTAGATAATAGAAATATTTAAAATCATAAAAGAAATACTATCCGTTTATAACATCTACTCTGTAGCCTGAATATAGCTTTGTATCAAGGTCCGCAGGCAAATCATTGACTGTAACGCTCTGGCCTTCTTTTACGTTGATATCTAGTAATTCAAGAGCTCTTTCAACAGTTATATAATCAAGAATTTCGATATTGTCATTAGTCTGTATTTTATATGAATCTGTGACTGCTTTCCCATTAACCGAGAATATACAGGGAAGATTGACATTCATCTTATTGACTGAAATACCGATTTTGGCATTGCCCATATTAATTTGGGCTATCGTTGCAAAGCCTTTTTCACCCTTAGTAGAAGGAATAAGTTTAATCTCATCTCCTTCACGAATCACAGCCGATAAATCGGATAATTCGTTATTAAGGTAAACTTTGCAGGACTCTCCGAGTTTACCTTTTACGGACATAACTTCTCCGTTTAATGTGAATTCCAAAGAATCACCGTTTCTTGGTTTTAAAGCATGGTTATCAAGGCCGATTTGCATTAAAGCCTCAAATATAGTTACATTTCCGTGATCAAAAACCTTAACAGAATCTCCGTTAAGAGATATATTTACAAACGAATTGCCGGTCTTAAAATAATGGAGGCAAATACCGAGAGGAATTACAAGCAGAGCTTCCTTGGCAAAGGATGTATCAACAAAATAAGTCTTTTCCATCACTTCTTCGCCACGCAAATGCACATTCTTAACAGTTGTCTGAAGTTCTTCTTCAAGACCGCTTGTATAACCGTCGGTAATAACACCTCCGCCGTATACGAACACAGCGTTAACATTAAAACCGTCATTTAGTTTTATGATTTCTTCCGAAACTAACTTTGTAATGTTTTTAACAGGAGTTTCAAGCATTTCAAGAACTTCGCTTCTTGTGATGGTCTTACTCATGCCAAGAATATCCTCATATTCGACTTCTTCGGAATTGTCTATTGCCTTTTTAATCTTTTCCGCTTCATCAAATTCAACCATACAGAAGTTTTCAATGACTTCGGTCAGAGAATCACCGGCATTTGAAACAGAACCGAAAGCATATACCAGACCTTCGTTTAAAATACATATATTGCTGGCTGATGCGCCTACGTCAACAAGTGCAATATTCTGCGATTTGAATTTTTCGGGAACTGCTGTTTCTATAGCCGCAAAAGGTTCAAGTGTAAGATTTGCTACGTTTAAATCCGCACCGTCAGCCGCAGAAAAAAGCCCGTCCACTACGGAATAAGGCAGGAAAATAAAAGTTGAATCCATGCCGATTTTATAGGCTTCTTTTCCAAAAATATCGGTATCTACAGTATCATTTCGATACAGATTATCAATCCTTTTACCTACACAATAATGCTTCTTGCCGAATTCATATCTTTCTTCAAGATTTTGATAAGCTTTTTCAAGACTTAACTCATTTAGTTTAAAAACATCTTTATCTTCAACGATATGCTCGTCCGTAAATGAAAGTTCTGTATAAGTATTTACAGTCTTTAAAAAACGCCCTGAAGCCGCAACACAGGCCTCTTTAAGATGAAAGCCGCACTTTTCCTCGAGTCTTTCCTTAACTCTTTTTATTGTGGCGGATATTCTTTCGATGTCTTCATCCTTACCGTCAATCATTGAAGGCTTTTCATGCTCGGAGGATTCAACAGCTTTTACTATGAACTTGTCATTTTCCATATATCCGACGATGCCCGTAACAGCGTTACTTCCGATATCCAGGCCGAATACAGGGCACTCTTTGTTTTTAGAAGCGTCCATTGATTTCCTCCATTGCTTTATCTATCTGCTCATATAAGTTCTCCGGCGTCGAATCATTGTTTATGATCTTAAAACCGAAATAATCTTTTCTTTTAGTCTTTTTTAAATACTCATTATTTGCACTCTCATAAAAGACAGTATCATGCTGCATAGAAATAATCGACTCGCACTTTTCCAAAGAATAATCCCTTGAAGACATAAGTCTTTCAATACGTGTTTCTTTAGAAGCATTCACTTCCCAAAGTTCATTAAGCATCGAAAAATAGCCGGCTTCAACCAGCAAAGCAGCTTCAATAACGAATATTTTAAAATCCTTGGATTTCTCTTTTATGAGTTTCTCGATTTCTTTTCTGACCGCAGGATGAATGATATCGTTTACCTTTTCAACAAGCTCAGAATCAGCAAAGATTTTTTCGGCCATAAGACTTTTGTCTATCTCTTTGTCTTCGCCTAATATATCCCTGCCTAAAAGCTTAACTATATCTTTATAGCAGGACTTGCCTTTAAGTTTGACCTCGTTTCCGATATCATCAGCCTTAATCACGAAACAGTTATATTTATTTTGAAGATATGAAAGTGCAAGGGATTTGCCGGAACCTATTCCGCCCGTAATCCCTATCACATAATTATTTTGCTTCATACCAGTTTTCCCCGACATTTAAATCCACACTTAAGGGAACCGAAAGTTTGTAAGCGTTTTCCATTTCGGTCTGAAGGATTTTTACTACTTCATCCTTTTCGTCATTATTTATTTCAAGTAAAAGTTCATCGTGAACCTGAATAAGTATTTCCGAAGAAAGGCCGTTCTTTTTAAGAGCATCTCTTACATTAATCATTGCAATCTTCATGATATCCGCAGCGGTACCCTGAATAGGCGCATTCATTGCAACACGTTTGCCGAATTCTCTTTGCATAAATTGCGAAGCCTTAAGTTCCGGTATAGGTCTTCTTCTTAAAAATGCGGTAAGCGAATAGCCTTTTTCTTTAGCACTTTCAACGCAAGTATCAAGATATTTTCTGATACCGGGATAGCCCTCGAAGTACTCTTTTATGTACTTTTCAGCGTCTTTCCTTGTAATCTCCAAATCCTGTCCCAAAGAGAATGAAGACATACCGTAAATAATACCGAAGTTAACGACTTTTGCAGCACGTCTTTGAGCGGATGTTACTTCATCGATAGGAACATTAAATACCTTGGATGCTGTAACCGCATGGATATCCTTATCGGAATTAAAAGCATCAATTAATGTCGTATCATTCGATAAATGAGCCAAGATTCTAAGCTCAATCTGCGAATAATCGGCATCGGCGAATATGCAGTTATCCTTCGGAATAAATACCTTTCTAAGCTGCCTTCCAAGATTCGTTCTCACAGGAATATTCTGAAGATTTGGCTCTGCAGAAGAAATTCTTCCGGTAGCCGTTACAGTCTGAAGGAAGTGCGAATGAATCCTTCCGTCAGATCCGATGGCTGATGCAAGTCCTACAGCATAGGTGGATTTTAATTTTGTAAGTGTTCTGTATTCGAGAATATTTGAAACAAAAGGATAATCCGCGGCAAGCTTTTCAAGCACATCTGCAGATGTGGAATATCCGGTTTTTGTTTTCTTGGAGCTTGGCATATTCATCTTTTCAAATAGAATTATGCCAAGCTGCTTGGGAGATAAAATATTAAACTCTTCTCCCGCTTCCTCGTAGATTTTCTTTTCAAGCTCATCTATTGAAACGCTCAAATCTTCCTCATATTTTTTAAGACCTGCTCTGTCTACAAGAATACCTGTCTTTTCCATTTCAAACAAAACAAGCGATAAAGGAAGTTCGATATCAGTATATAATTTAAACTGCTCGGTTTCGTTTAATCTCTCATCAAAATTCTTTTTAAGCTCTTTAAAGCCATATGCCACCAGGGCCTGTTCTTTGGCGTCAAGCGAATCGCTTCTTACAGTCAGGCCGAGATAATCGCTTAAGAGGCTTTCCGCCGTATATGAGTTGTTTAAAGGGTTTAAAAGATATGCGGCAAGATCCAGCGCATACAAATTCTTGACTATTTCCTTGCTCTGCTTTTTAAAATCCTCATCCTCAAGCATTTCATAAGCGTCCGAAGCCTTGAATACAATAAGTTTGTTTTCGCCATCAAATAAAACCTTTCTAACAAAAGGATTTATATTCATCATAAAAGATATCTTATAAAACTTATCGTCTATTCCGATTACAGAACCGAATGTTCCTTTTACAAGCGATACAGATGCATCCTTAGCACCGTCTAAAAGAGACATAAGCGCATCAGTACTTTCAATCTCTGTAACGGATAAATTATCCAAAGATACATCATTCTTAATCTTTGACATATTGTCTTCGAACTTTTTAAGATATGTTCTAAGGCCAAGCTCCTGTAAAATGTTATATCCGCCCTCAGAATAAGTAAGCTCATTCTTAAGTTCATCAAACGAAACATCTATGGGCGCATTGGTTTCGATTGTCGCAAGCTTTAAGCATAGATATGCCAGGTCTTTATTCTCTTTAAGAGAATTTCTGATGGAATCTTTTGAAATTTCATCCACGCATTCGTAAATCTTATCAAGTGAATGATATTTGATAACAAGCTCCGAAGCAGTCTTTTCGCCTACTTTGGGAACACCCGGAATATTGTCGGACGAATCGCCCATCAGCGCCTTTAACTGAATAAATTCCGCGGGTGTAACATTATATTTTGCAAATACATCCGCAGGATAATAATCCTCAACTGTTGTCTGACCTTTTATGGTTTTGGGAACTCGAATTTTAATATGTTCATCAGCAATCTGAAGTAAATCCCTGTCACCTGATAAAAGAGATACTTCCATACCCATACTC
>JAEEGI010001972.1_pt1 | contig 50773 bp, 41 predicted proteins | sample 8958751 | NCBI WGS metagenome assembly JAEEGI01 (sample SAMN16246545, study PRJNA631951) | gut metagenome | biome: gut microbiome; feature: rumen; material: KS-attached | host: Bos | place: Iran: Karaj | collected 2018-10
TGTAGCGGTACTCTATAACCATAATGAGCGTATGCTCGTCAATTTCAAGACGCGCAAGGTGGAGTGGCGCCAAGAGAGGAGTGTCGGTGCTGTAGCCGAGGAGTGGAACAAGAACAGCCGCGCAATGGCCTTTGTCATGGACGACAACCTGTGTATCACCGATGCTGCTGGCAATACGCGCCAGGTGACCAGCGACGGCTCGCGCGACCTGGTCTATGGCCAAAGCGTGCACCGCAACGAGTTTGGCATCGAGGGCGGTCTGTTCTGGAATCCTCAGGGTGACCGTCTGGCATTCTATCGCATGGACCAGAGCATGGTGACCGATTATCCGTTGATTACGGTTCCCGAACTTGACGACAGCCTGCAAGTGATCGCTACACCCGCTCCCGAGAAATACCCGATGGCGGGCCAGACGTCCCACCTGGTGACCGTCGGTGTGCTGGACGTGGCCACGGGCGACACGGTCTATCTCAAGGCTGGAGATCCTACCGACCGCTATTTCTCCAATATCTCATGGAACCCCGCAGGCGACATCGTCTACATGATGGAGGGCAACCGTGACCAGAATGTGGTGGACCTGGTGGCCTATGACGCCGTGACGGGTAACCGCATGGCCACGCTCTATCACGAGGCTCATCCTAAGTATGTCGAGCCGCAGCACCCCATCACGTTCCTGCCCTGGGACAAGGAGAAGTTCCTGTTGTGGAGCGAGAAGGACGGCTATAACCACCTCTACCTGTATGATACAAGCGGCCGTTTGGTAAAGCAGTTGACACACGGCAACTGGGTGGTGATGGACATGCTTGGCTTTGACACCGACCGTCAGGCCGTCATCATCAGCGCCAATGCCGATAGCCCCATCCAGCAGAATCTCTACCGCGTGGATGTCGCTACGGGCCAGATGACACGCATCGACGAGGGCGGCCATGGCTGGCACAGTGGTCGCTTGAGCACCAGCGGTGCTTGGCTGATCGACAATTACCAGGAGCCCGATGTGCCCCGCAACATTGCCATTGTGGACACGCGCAACAACCGCCAGTACCGTTATTTCACTGCCCCCGATCCCTGGCAGGGCTATACGGTGCCCGAGTATCGCTGCGGCACCATCAAGGCTGCTGACGACAGCACCGACCTGTATTACCGCTTGGTGCTGCCCACCGACTTTGATCCAGCCAAGAAATATCCTACTGTGGTTTATGTTTATGGCGGCCCTCATGCCCACAACGTTGATGCCCGCTGGCATTATTCCAGCCGCAGTTGGGAAACTTATATGGCCCAGCGCGGTTATGTCTTGTTTATCCTCGATAACCGTGGCAGTGAGAACCGCGGCCGCGACTTTGAGCAGACCACCTTCCGTCACCTGGGACAGGTGGAGATGCAGGACCAGATGCGTGGCGTGGATTTCCTCAGGACTCTCAGCTATGTGGACACTACGCGTTTGGGCGTTCACGGATGGAGTTTCGGCGGATTCATGACCATCAGCCTGATGACCAACTATCCTGACGTGTTCAAGGTGGGTGTTGCCGGTGGTCCTGTGATTGACTGGAAGTGGTATGAGGTGATGTATGGCGAGCGCTACATGGACACCCCGCAGACCAACCCCGAGGGCTATGCCCAGACCAGCCTCTTGAACAAGGCTGCCGACCTCAAGGGCCGTCTGCAGGTTATCATAGGCCTCAACGATCCCACTGTTGTGCCACAGCATGCCTACAGTTTCCTCAAGGCCTGCATTGCCGCCGGCACCCAGCCCGACTTCTATGTCTATCCCGGGCAGGGCCACAACATGATGGGCCACCAGAGCGTGCACCTTCACGAGCGCATCACCCGCTATTTTGACGACTACCTGAAGTAAGAATTCAGCCATGTCATTGTTGCCGGCATAGCAAACTCTTCAATAATAATTGCGCTAATTTATTGATTGAATTAGCGCAATTATTAAAAATCTCTTAATTCACGCCCAAACGAAATAGTTTCCAGATTCTTTTTTTGTTCTATAGATGAAAATGAGTACTTTTGCCGCGCAATTTTTCATGTATTCATTTACCCTAATCATTTAATAAACAAAAACTATGACCACAACAATTACTGAATTCATTCAATCCATCAAAGAGCGCCTCGCCAAGGCAAAAGCGTGGCTAGATTTCAAGCGCCCCGAGAGGAAAAAAGTCCTACGGCTTTGGAAATATATTTCTGATTATTATGACGCCAATCATGATAACAACAAGTTCATTGTGCTGACTGTAGCAATAAAGATGCTCATCCTTATTGGCCAGGCATGGGTGATTGGTTTTGGCTTGATCCCGAAATTTGATGAGGTTGGAACATGGTGTGGCGGCATCTCGCGTGTAGTGCTTATCGTATTATTCGGGTGGCTATTCTATGCCGTCATGAGATCGGTATTTCTTTATAAGCCCATTCGACGTGATCGACTGATGTTCGGACGTTCCAGGAGGGACCGTTATGGCTGGGGCATGGGAATGTATGCTTTTATTACGGTAGTAATTATTCTGTTCTACATCTGTGCTGTGGGTTTGATTGTATTACAGGCACGCCCCTATGACCAAGTCTATCATTCCGGAAACCTTACTTTAAGAATCATTTGGGGCATCATGAGCCAATTTGCTGATCCTGGAAACATGCCTCAAGCGGTGGGATGGGGTAAATTGGTGGCGATGATGAGTGCCTTTGCGGGTATCTTATGCTTGTCAGGGTTTGTTATCACCTCGTTGGTGAGTATGATTACACGCCGCACCCAGTACTGGCAGCGGGGACTGATACGCTACGAGCGTGATTTCAAGGACTATGTTGTAATCATTGGACTAAATGAACAGACAGCAACCATTGTCAAGAAGTCATTGAAACATAATGATGTGGATTATGTGCTCGTGCAGACCAGACGGAGCGTCGAGGAACAGCGGGCTAAGTTGGAACTGAAACTGGATCGAGCTGACGAGGAGCGGGTCGTGTTCTACTTCGGGGAGCGTACCGTCTATGAGGACATCTGTGACCTGCGGCTCGAGAATGCCCGCGAGGTGTATATCCTAGGTGAGGACATGGAGAGCGAAAATGAGCAGGACCATGATTCTTATAACATGAAATGTCTCGAACTCATCTCGCAGTATTGTAAGGAATTGTCTGACAATAATACTGATATGCAGCCTAGTTGGTGGGGCGATAAACTTAAGTGTCATGTGGAACTTGAGTATCAGAGCACCTATACCATCTTCAAGGCAACACATATTTACAAGCGCTTGAACCAGAACGTGGAGTTTATCCCGTTTAATGTGTACGAAATCTGGGCCAAAAAGGTGCTCGTCGATAACTATGCCGTCTTGCCGGGCAAGAAGAATGACGAGCACCAGGTGCAGCGCTATCTGCCCATCGACAGTTATCGCGATTCTGCGACGCATGAAATCAAAGGCATTACTATCGACAGCGATAAGTCTGTCCATTTGATTGTCGTGGGAATGAACCAGATGGGCATTGCTCTGGCCATGCAGGCGGCTCTGTTGGTGCATCTGCCCAATTATCACTCTAAAGGGGTGCGCACGACCATCACCTTTATTGATGAGCACGCAACCTTAGAGTCTGAGTATCTGATGGGGCATTATGAAGCTCTATTTGCCTTGTGCCGTCATCGCACTATTAATGCCAATAGTCCGGATCCTATCAAAAAATGGGAGGATGAAAATCTGTCTGTAGTGGACCCGATGGCAAGCGCTAACGGCCGATATAGCCATTTGGGTGAGAACTTCATGGACATCCAGTGGGAGTTTATCGAGGGAAGCACTGCATCGTCTTGTGTCAAGGAATATCTCATCAGGGAAACGAATGATCCGCAGCAGACGTGCACTATCGCTGTGTGCCACAACGATCCGCAGCAGTCGATAGCTACGGCTCTATACTTGCCTGAGCTGGTGCAAAAACGCGTGCATCAGGTACTCGTATACCAGCGCAATAATTTTGACCTTATCAATAAGGTCGCCACAGGAGAGAAACAATGGAAACGCTATGAGAAGTTGAAACCCTTTGGCATGATTGCCGACTGCTACAAGGGCAACATGTTTGATGCCGTCATGCCCAAATTGGTATTAGCGCTTTATAGGGACACTTTCCATAATATTATCATTCCCAATACCAGAATAGATGCCTTCATTGACCGAATTAACCGCTTGTGGTCGGAGGATGGCATCGTTTACAGGTTGTCTAACATTAATGTGACCGATTGCTTCAAATCCAAGTTGAGGTCAGCAGGATTGAATGAGTTTTCTTCGTTGGAAGACCGGGACTCTGTGTTGAACAACACGGAGTTGATGACGGCATTCATGGCTGCTGAACATCAGCGCTGGGTTACCGAGCGATTGACGATGGGATATCGGCCTCTTGATGCCAATGAAATGTCCTATTTTGAAGCCTTGGCAAAGGAAAAACCAGGTCAAAGCTTGTCTATTGAGGGAAAAGCGAAGAAGGAATACTACAAAGATAAGAGCCGTGCCCATTTGGACATCTGCTCATGTGAGATGCTAGATCAGATAGATCCTGGAACAAAGGTGAATGACCGTCGCATCATTGAAAACCTGTTCAAACTCACTTTCCATACTTCGGAGAGTAAGATCATCAGCCGTTTGGTGCTAAGAGAAGAACAGGGCCATGAGAAAGATGAGAATCTGGCATTGGCAAAGTTGTTCCTGGACGAGATGGTAGTCGTAAAGGGCCAATCTTCTTCGGGAGCAAAATCCACCGATAATGTGAGTGTGCCTCAGATGTGGGTGGGGAAGTATCCAGTCACCCAAGATATGTGGAAAATCATCATGGGCCAGGACATGAACCCCTCGATGTGTGCAGGTCCTGATACTGAGCGCCACCCTGTGAATATGGTGTCCAAAGAGGATATCGATGACTTTCTGTTGATATTGAATGATATAACAGGACTGCGTTTCAGTCTGCCCACAAAGCAGGAGTGGCTCTATGCGGCATTGGGTGGAATGCGTGCTATCAAAAAGCGCAAAACCATCAATGATCTTGCGTGGAACATCGTTACTTGCGCCAAAGAAAGAGAAAAGGGACGCGATGGTTCTACTTCTGGCCAAAGCAATAAGCCCAATACCCATCAAGTCGGCCTCAAGAAGAATAATGGTTATGGCTTGTTTGACATGTTGGGTAATGTCTGGGAGTGGACGAGAACCAGAACTGCGGCCGGCACCTATTGTTTTTGTGGAGGCAGCTGGAGATATTCTGAGAAGGAGTGTAACTTGGCTGATGCCAATGAGTCTTGGTGCAGTCACTGGACTCCTGAGCACAAGTTCGATGACTTGGGTTTCAGGCTGGTGCTTTATCATGGTTTCGTAAAGAATAGTGCTCCCATCCTGAAACCGATGGGTGAGGATATCAAGATGGTTGGTAATATAGCTAAAAATATGCTATACGTTCCCTCAGGAACATTTGTGATGGGCACTGATCAACGTAAGGTAAAAGATGGATTACCCAATGGTATTAGAGTCAAAACATTGCCTGATGAGCGTCCTGCTCATAAAGTGGAATTATCTGCTTTTCTGATTTCTAAAATCCCTGTCACTCAACGTCAGTATCAAGCTATCATGGATGATAATCCATCTAATCAGAAGGGATTTGATCTCCCGGTTGAGAATGTTTCCTATTTGGATGCGATCGCATTTATCAATGAGTTAAACAGCAAGTGCCGTGTTTTGTTAGGCTTGACTGATGACGATGTTGTTTTCGCCTTACCTACACAGGCACAATGGGAGTATGCCGCTCAGGGACTTAGAGGAGATTCTACTACAGATGACTTTATCTATAGTGGTGGCACCAATCCTGATGTACTCGCTTGGCATTTTGGCAACACCAAGAGCATTAGACCCATTGGGCTGAAAAAGGCCAATGCGTTAGACTTATATGACATGTGTGGCAATGTATGGGAATGGTGCTCCGATTGGTACCAATCGGATTATTACGAGCAGTGCAAGAGGCAAGGTGCTGTGGTAGACCCCAAAGGGCCTAAATCAGGAACCACCCATGTCCTCAGGGGCGGCAGTTGGCGCTTTGTTGCGGGAGAGTGCCGCATGACTCGAGTTAGCCACTGGCCCGAGGATTATAGGGCTGAGGATGTCGGCTTTAGGCTGGTTTCCAATGTCGAGCCAGATGTAATTGAGAAATTGCTGAAAGCAGTCAAAGGCAAGGACTAACCGCTGGCAGTTGACTTACATCGAGGCGATGCGGCGCCATGTGTCGGACTGCATCCAAGGCGTCTTTTCGCCATCGTTGTCGATGATGAAAATCAGATTGCGGTCCAGACCGATGCGGTACAATCCGTCATTGCTGCGCTGGATGACGTATTCCTCGGGGTGCGAGAGTTTTTTTCCCAGCGAACCAATGAATGTGTTGATATGGGAAACCTTGGGTGCCCTGATTGTGTGCTTGATGATGTTGGGGGTGTTGGCTTGGCCACCCCCCAAGTTCCGATAGATTTTATCGTATTTTGCCATCAGATGTTTTTCCTTATCGGCCTGCTTGGGCCCGGGTTTTGGCATGCACAATCCTCCGGTCAACGATTCTATCAAGATGAGGACATAGAGGGCCAGTTCGGCAGGTTTACCGTCCAGCTCCTCGTGGATATCAGGCAGAAGCACCTTCTGCTTCATGGTATCGATCAGGAGCACGCTCTTGGTGCTCTCTTTCATCAGGCACAGGTCCATAATCTGCTTGTAGACACCGCTATAGATAAACCGCTGATTATCATTGTAGACATTGCGCACGATGGTATATTCAGCATTCATCATCGAGGTGAACAGGTAGATGAAGTGCTTGATGTATTCCAGCACATCACCCTCGATTTCAATCTTCAGGAAGTTGGCAAATATCTTGTCCTCACACACCGTTTCGCCCACCTTGACCAGTAGGGCAGGGTAAGTGTCGGCCAGACCGGTGAGATGGAGCTTGCGGCTCAGTTGCTCGGTGCTGAACTGGATGGTTGTCAGCGTTGAGACCTGCTGGTGGATGCGTTGCAGTTCCTTCTTGTCGAGGCTGGGATTGAGAAAAGTGAGCACGTCGCACATCAGGTCATCGGGCGTCTCCTTGTAGGTCTTGGCAATCTGCGGTATATAGGCGAATTCAAATCCGGCCAGCCTCATTGCGTTTTCAATCTGTTGATAGTTGTCGGTGAGGACCTGGTTGATGACTGTGTCGTACTTGGATTCAACGTAGATGACCTGGCTGTTCTTGAGCTGCAGTCCTTGTTGCGGCACCTGCACATGCAGCATGCAGGAGTCATCGTCATTCTCCAGGCAGTAGATGAGCGCAATCATCAGCAGGGCTTCGTCCTTGTTGCACATGCCGTCGGCCAACGTGATTCTCCTGAAGTGTTCCATCAGTTTACTCTTGTCAATGGGGTGCAGGCAGGTGAGGTTGTTGACGGCGTCGGCAAACGTGGTGTACCGTGCGTCGCGCAGGCAATCGTTGTTGAGCCGGTATTCTTTCTTGAGCGTGTTAAACAGTTCCATCTCGCGACAGTCTATCACCGAGTCGGCCTTAATCAGGTCCGAGAATACCCGTGCCACCGAAATCTTCTCTATCTTGTTCATTGTGAGGTTCAGGATTTTTAAATCGTCGGCAAAGTTACCCTAAAATCCGGTAACTGCAACCCCATTTCTGCCAAATTATCGGCACGTTACCATTTCTGTGGCCGATTATTAGAGCAATCACGAAATAATGTTGCCACGGTAATTTGATGACAAATGCGATTATTGCGGCAATGTTGCAGCAACGGCCAAACAGTCAGCGAAACAGGGTAATTTTGCCTTGCTAACTAAAACCGAGAAAGAGTATGGAACAGAAAATTACCCCCGAAGTTTTGAATGGTGTTGGAAAAAGGATGAGGATGGACTATCTCAATGGACGTGTCTCAGCCAGTGTGGTCATGGCTGCCTACGTCAAGAACAAGAAGGAGGCCGATGCCTACACGGGATTTGGGTACACACGGCGCGAGGTGGTCTATGTGATGAAACACACCCACAACCCGCAGCTCAAGGAAAAAATAGCCGCCATGCTCGCCGAACAGGACAGCAAGACCGAGAAGAGCAAAGTGCAGAACCGCACCAATCTGGGCAAACTTGAGCAGCACTTGGAGAATGCCTGCGGTGTGGGACTCAGGAAGGTGCTGCAACGCTTGAGAAAGCTCAGCAAGACGACGCGCGACCTCGAGACCCGCTTGGTGCTGATGCTGCTCGAGACAGAGTTTGCCAACCTCTCGGCCAAATCCTACAGGAACTGGCGCCGCGGATGGTGCTACCGTAGGAAGTCGAGCCTGCTGTACAGGCTGCCCGAATTGCTCGAGGCTGCGGGATGGAGGTACGGCATTAACGGCACGACTGGCAAGAATGCCAACTATCTGGTGTTTGTCTACCTGCCCAACGGCGAACAGCTCACCTGGCACTGCAATGAGTTTGACATGTATGAATATTATCCGTCGATTGATGACAAGTGGGACGGCCAGGTGTGTATGACTATGGAAAAAATAGTGAACTATATTGCCCACAAGTATTACGAACCCTCACACTATGGAAATGCGGCTTGATCCTGTTGGGACAACAATGGTCAGCCAAACGGCACTCTTAGCATCACGCCACCCCCAAAGCGGATTCACTGAGCGCTCACGAGGGAAGCAACAGGACGCCCCACCTGTCGCTTCCCCTTGTTTTTGGAACGTTCTGTCTGCTGACTGCCACGGGAAATGGTTGGCATGGTTCTTGCAGTTTTTATGGGGTAGGAGATGATCTTTTCCCCAGTTTGCGATGACAGAAAATGTGGGGTTGGATGATCTATTAGTATGGTAAAAGCTTTGTTTAACGGTTTTAATAAAGATCAGAATGGAAATAATTGAAGATAAGCAGGTTGGGATGGCCCAACGTGATGAAATAATTGAGCGGTACTTTAGTGTCAAGGGAATCATCAATCTTGACCGGAATGACGTGGACTATACCCTTGGGCGCAAGGATGGCTTGCTGATTGTAGCCAAACAGGGTGACGAGGATAACCAGTCGTTTCTGGACACGTTCTTTAAGCGGCTTCTTGAGCGTCAGGGTATTAAAGAATACCGTAATTTCCTGTTCTACTTTGGCAATCCGGTAGATCATCCGTTCAGGATGTCTGAACTGACCGTTGTGTCTGATTTCTGCTCGCAGTTTGAGGATGCAAACATTATTTGGGGCGTTTACGGCGAGGCCGAGGGCTCGGGTGCGACAGCCATTGCGGTTTGTGGTGGCGCTGGCTAGTGAGGCTCGCAACAGATTGAACAAGTCGAAGTATAATCATTTTTAAACAACGATAAGGATATGAATAACGAATCGGTTTTTAACAAGTCCCTGACATGGGAGAGAATTGAATCTTATGCCCGCAAGGTGGGCCGTACGGCTGCCAGGCCTGTGTTACTGACTTATTATGTGCTCAAGGATGAGAACACGCCGCGCGCCGATAAGGTCGTGTTTGCCGCGGCGCTTGCCTACCTGGTGCTGCCGATTGACCTGATTTCGGCAAAACGCTTCCCTGTGTTTGGCTGGCTCGATGAGTTGGCATCGGTGACGATCGCCTACAAGAGGGTGGCAAAACACATCACGCCCGAAATCGAGCTGAAGGCCGATGCCCAGCTCGACAAGTGGTTCCCACAAACAAATTAAGTTTAAAACCTCAGTGAGTTCATAACCCTATCAATATACCAATCAAGGAACGAAGATGTATAACAGAGATTTTACACCAGAAAGAATTACCCGGTTAGCGCCGAACGAAGTGTTTGTATTCGGCAGCAATCTCCTAGGACACCATGCAGGTGGTGCTGCCCGCATTGCCTGTGAGCGTTTTGGTGCCGTGTGGGGACAGGGTGTGGGGATGCAGGGACAGTGTTATGCCATCCCGACGATGCATGGCGGAGTGGATGTCATCAAGCCCTATGTTGACGGGTTTGTGGCCTTCGCGTTCAATCATCGCGAGTACCGTTTTCTGGTGACGCGCATCGGTTGCGGCATTGCCGGTTTTACCCCTGATGAGATTGCCCCATTGTTTGCCAAGGCGCTGGATATGGAAAACGTCATCCTTCCCAGGGATTTTGTCGAGTTGTTGGACAAGTCACGGCCTGACACAGATGGTGACGTTCATGGCTGGGATGCCAAGGGTGATTTCCTGGATGAGTACCACCACTGGATGGGGCTAGTGCAGCAGGGGAACGATAATGCCTATGGCAAGGTCAAGGAACTGCGCGTGCGTGAGTACCTCAACACGATAGACATCGTGAATCAGGGCTTCTATTATGCGCCTAATGGCCAGCGGGTGGAACTGCCCTCGAGTGATAGCATGCAGCGCGGCACCGTTTTTTATGAGCAGGAGTTCCATGTCAAAGCGTCGACGGTGACGACCAATGGCGGCCACACTATTGTCGAGGTCGTTAACGAGGACTGCCTCGAGGTGGGCATGCGTCTGAAAGCCGAGGGATATAACCCTGCCATCCTGAATATGGCCAACCGCAGGAATCCTGGTGGCAGTGTGCTGACTGGTGCTGCGGCGCAGGAGGAGACGTTGTTCCGTCGTACCAACCTGTTCCGCTCACTTTACCAGTTTGCACCCTATGCCGCCCAATATGGTATCACCCGCTCCAGCCAGCACTATCCCATGGACCGCAACTATGGCGGTGTGTACACGCCTGGGGCAATCTGTTTCCGTCATGGGGAACAGGAGGGTTATGCCTTGATGGATGAGCCCGTGAGCCTCTCGTTCATTACCGTGGCTGGCATGAACCGTCCCGACTTGACCTCTGACGGCAAGATTGCAGACCATCATGTGGAACCTGTCAAGAACAAGATGCGCACGATTCTGCGTATAGGCCTGCAGCAAGGGCATGACTCGCTCGTGTTGGGCGCCTTGGGCTGTGGCGCATTCCGCAATCCGCCGCGCCATGTTGCCCGTCTGTTCCATGAGGTACTGGGCGAACCCGAGTTCGAGAATAAGTTTGTCCGCATCGTGTTTGCCATCATAGATGACCACAATGCCCGCCGTCGTCACAACCCCGAGGGCAATTATAAGCCCTTTGCCGAGGAGTTTGCAGGTATGGATAGCCCGCAATTGACCGATGACGAACAGAAAGCCTTGATGCTGTGGAAAATGGGAGCAGGCAATTCGGCAAAGCGCTTCAACGGAGAGAATCCTATCCCCGAGAAGACCAAGGTGGCTACAGCAGACAGCTGGAAAACGTTGCCGATGCCTGAGCGCAACACGATTCTCCCCATGCACGAGGAAATCCCGGCTGCAGCCATGAGCATTGTAAAGATGGGCCATATCCCTGATGCGATGGAGGACCACTGGTTCATGTACTGTGACGGTGACACGATACGTTACTACCGCAGCTGGACCGGCATCTGCGTCTATGTGGCCAAGTATGAACTCGACGGCGAGACGTGCAGGATTACCAGTCTGCAGGTGAACCGTGATCCCGACCAGTATGGCAACACCGATGATGCCCATGACAGGGCGCTGTTCATGGCCTTGTTGACCGAGGAGTATGGCGGTGATGCCACAGGCTACTGGGATGCTGCTTTAAAATAACTCCTCATTGAATAAAAGTTTGATTTATTGATAGAAAAGCACAAATATGACCGTAATACATGCAAATGATTCGACTACCAGCTTCCTCTCGCTACTGTATGAACAGCGAGAGGATGTGCTGGCGCACATGACTGAGAAGGACACGAATGCTGCCGTTCGGCGTGCCATCCGTGGCGATGACACCATCATGATGCTGGGCCATGGCAATGAGTATGGCTTGTTCTCGATGCCCGATAGTAGCGGCAGATATGAACGCTTGCTGGTTGATGGCTCCCATGTCCAGTTCCTCCGTGGAAAGACCTGTATCGGCATCTGGTGTTATGCCAATGTGTTCGCCGAGCGCTATGGTCTGCATGGACTGTTCTCGGGCATGATTATCTCGGACCTGCAAGAGGCGAGCGACAATCACATCGTTACCACCCAGGACGAGATAGACGAGGAAATGGTGAAATTCACCCTGCGCCTGAGGGACTGCATTGAGCACTATGGGCTGAAGGAAACACCCGCTAGAATGAGGGATCTGGATGACGTAAAGTCGGAGTTGACCACTTTCAATTACAATAACCTATATTATCTTGAGTGAGATGAGATACGTCCAGTTCTCTGAGCAGGGCATGCGGCCGAACAATGAGGACTGCTGCAATGTCGTGGAGATTCCCGGCAAGCGCACGCTGTTTGTCGTTTGTGACGGCATGGGTGGCCATTCGTGCGGAGATGTGGCCAGCAGGACGGTTAGTGACGTAATCTCGGCTTATTGGCAAGAACATCAGGATAGCAATGACTCGTCGCAGAAGATCCAGGAGGCTTTTGAGGCCGCAGGCCAGGCGATTGAAAAGGAGTCGGAACGTTGCATGATGGGCTCCACCCTAGTGATGGCAAGTATCGAAGGCAATCAAGCGACGATAGCCCATGCCGGTGACAGCCGTTGCTACATCATCGACATCAAGGGCAATGTGAAGTACCGCACTATCGACCATGTGGAAAACGGCTATCTCAACAACGCCTTTTTCACGGGTATGGCCCAAGATGTCACCCCCGAAATCAAGGTGGTTGAACTCGAGCTGTTTGATCGCATCCTGCTTTGTTCCGATGGCTTGTATAATGCGATGGACGACTCGACACTGCTGCACACACTGCAGTGTGCCAAGGACGTTGAGCAGGTGGCCGATAAATACCGTTTGATTTGCAGTGAGAAGGCCACTGACAACTATTCTGCCATAATAATTGAGATGGATTAAGAAGGATAAAAAGTTTAGGGAACGATATAGCAGTTGGCCCAAACCCTGCGGGGCTAATGCGAACCTTTAGCTCGGCGAAGCCAATTACACGAACCTTTAGCTCGGCGAAGCCAATTTATCAAATTTTATACGAATAGATTTTTATTTTTTCGTGAAATTAGTCTCATTAGCTAAATTCGCATTAAAAAACTTTCAGGGCCAACAGCTATATCATTGCCAAAGTGTATACATTATGAAGACTAAAAAACATATTTCGGTAATTGCTGCGATTATCTTCTGTTTAGTAATGGTGGCTTGTAGTGGAAAGCAAAGTCCTGGTCAACAAAAAGACCAAGCAAAACAGGCTCCAACAAAAACAACACCCCAACAAGCAAAATCAGACCCACAGCCAGTGGCTACAATCTACATCTATCGCTATGATGACTTCCCAGAGGCAAAGGCAGCGCGTCTCAGGGATCAATTAAAACAGGTATACCCATCGGTAATACTTGCTGAGACATCAATCCCTCTGCCCAAAGAGTGCTATTACAAGCCTCGCGACAGATATAAAGGCACAGGCTTGCTTGACGACCTCATGAAGCTCAGGAATGGCGGTTATGCACTCGGTCTGACCCGCAAAATCATTTATGCTAAAAATGAGATTTCCCCCACCTTTGGTGTCTTCGGTATCAGCTATGTCGGAGGTAGTGTATCTGTTATTTCGTCATTGAGGCCCAGAACTTTAAAGCCGTTGAGTGAGGATGATATGCAGGAACTGATGTTGCATGAATTGGGGCATGCTTTCGGTCTGCCTCACTGTAAAGATGAGCGCTGCATGATGGTGGATGCCGAGCATGGATGCAAATTTGCTCAGACGCAATCCTTCTGCTCTTCTTGCAAGAATTATCTCAACAGCAAGGGTTGGAAACTGTAACACATCAGGACGATGAAGTTGAAACGGACGACACTCACATTGGCCCTGCTGCTCAATGTTTGTGTAGTGACGATGGCACAAAGCGGTTACTACATGGACAAGGCGCGCAGCTATATGCGTGACGCCGAGTATTATATCAGCAAGGCCGAGAACTATGACCGCGAAGCGGACTATCACCTGAAGAAGGCCAAAGACTACCAGCGTGAGGTGGACTATTATACCCGCAACAAGCAAGCCGACAAGGTACGCACTTACCAGCGCAAGGTGGATGACGAGACCGCCAAGGCCCGACAGCAGCAACGATGGGCTACCGAAGCCAAGGAAAACGCCCGGACCCGCCTGCGATGGGCTGCCGAGGCGATGGAGCGTGCAAAGCAATGACTAATATCGACTGACTTTACCCCAACATGAGCACCAAATACATCATCTCGACCATTGCCGTGGCCGCATTGCTCTCGCTGGCTGTCTGCATCTATGATCATGGCAAGAAACATGAGGCGAGCCGGCTGGCTCAACAGTGGACTGAAGACATCACTGAATTTGATGAGGAATCGCCTGTAGACAGTCTAGGGCCTGCCTATGACTATGTCCCGATTGAAATACCCGCAGCAATAAGAAACCTGGCTCCTGAGGGACAGTGGGATGCCGACACCCTTTGTGTAGTGGAGGAGAAGGTGTACTATCATGCCTATGTCGAGGACATGCCCAAGTCCTTGATTTATTGTGGCGACAAAGTCCTGGTCGAGACAACCGATTTGGCATGGTATCCCGATACAACCAATAACCATCGGTTTACCATAAAAAGCGGTCCAAGGACCCTCAAGGTCGACTTCAGCGATGCAAAGAGTGTAGCTCGGCTCTCGACTTTGGCTCCCCGGCGCACGGGCTATGACCGTTACTGGAAACATCAATTCGCCGATTTTGGTCGCCGAGTGCTCTATTGCCTTGAGGTGGATTATCCCCGGCCTTCGGTACCCCATTCGCAAGAAATCACCAAGTGGCTCACCGATTTCATGATCTCCTCAAACAGCCCGATGGAAGAAGTCGTCAACGACTCGAAGCACATCTATTATGAGAACGACTACGCCAGCGCTAGCCAATACAAGGGCACGGGTGATAAGGATGCATTGTTTGGCTACTTGTCGCAGCAATATTTTGATTCGGTCAAGAAAGACTTCGGCACCAATCTAGAGGATTACCCGTACGAACTTTACTCTAACATGAGCCTGCGAGTGTATGCCAGCAAAGAGCGTTTTGTGACCTATCAGGTTTACACCAACGACTATTCCGGCGGAGCCCATGGCTTTTTTAGCATTTCCCTGGTTTCCTATGATCCAGTACATCAGCAGGAAATCGGTTGGGGCGAGCTGTTCAAGCCACAATCGTTTGAGGCCGTCTTGAAACTCATAGAGGCCGAGGCCCAGAAAGACGAGCAATACATCTATTGGAACGCCCATATCCAGAAGGGCCTAGATTTTGTAGACGAGGACGGAAATCCCACCGGAGAACTGCTGTTGCCAGGTCTCGGCCTTGGTGAAGACGGGGTCATATTCTCATTCCAGCCCTATTCCATCGCCTGTTTTGCAGCAGGCACCTTCCACTTCACCATCCCCTACAAGACGCTGAAACCCCACCTCACCCCCCGCGCCCACTGGCTACTACAACAATAACCGCCACACCGAGGATTATCGGGTGTGACGGCTATTGTTGCGTCGTTGGGTTTGTCAGTTGGTACTACAGTCCGATGAGTTTCATGAGTTTTTGTCCCAACGATATGTTATTGGCCTCCTGTTGGTCCTCGCTGATGATTGAGACAGCGAGGATGGCAATGTTGTCCTCTCCTCCAGCATTCATCGCGAGGTTAAACAGCGCGCGGCAGACATTCTTGGTGTCGGCTGGGTTATTGCTGACGGCCTGCTGAATACTCTCATCGTTGCAGTAGCCACATACGCCATCAGTACACAAGATGAACGTATCACCAGGCTGAATGGCATAGACAATGGAATCGGGCTCGGAATCGCCGTCCACATCGCCTAGAGCTCTGGTAATGATATTGCCATCGGGGTGGTTGAAAGCCTCTTCGGGTGCAATTTGGCCGTTATCTACCATTTCCTGCACAAGCGAGTGGTCCTTAGTGAGCAATGTGAGTTTCTTTTTGTTAAACACATAGCAGCGGCTATCACCACACCATGCGATGTAGACTTTTTCGTGCAGGAACCAACAAATGACGATTGTAGTTCCCATGCCCATTGTGGAGACGTCTGTATTGGCCCTATTGATGATGGCGGTGTCAGCGGCAGTGATGGCCTCGTTCAGCAGACTTAGTATCTGTTCATCGTTGGCTATCGCTTCAGCAACCTTGGACGGGTCAAATGTCTGTTTTACCGCTTGGATGGCAAGCCCCGATGCCACTTCGCCAGCATTTGCTCCTCCCATCCCATCGGCCACGACCGTGAGAGCACCATATTGATTCAACGATAGATAGGAATCCATGGAGCCGTTGCTCCACTGATTGAGGGACAAATCGGGGGTGAAGATGAGCGCGTCCTCATTCTTCTCTCTCACTTTACCCCTGTCGAGAACCGATGAAATCCTGATTTTCATATTCTATGATGGAACTATGTCTTGAGTTGTTGAATATATAACTATTAATGCCAGCGGAATTCTGGTTCTGGCTCGGCCTTTTTGGGCGTTTTGGGCTTTTTAGGCTTGGACGACTTCTTGCGGGCAACATTGGCCTTAAGGTTTACAGGTTGCTTGGCCGTAGCAGTAGTTGTGTTGCGCTGTGGCTTGGAGTAAGGCACCTGAATCTCAAAGTTAGTGTCGATAGGAACCTGCTCATCACCCTCGCTGATGATCACCTCGAAGATGTTATTCCCTTCGTGTATGTTATAAATCGTGATATTGTAGAGATCTTCGGATGTTTTGATGAGATCGTATTGCAAGGTGTCGGCAAGCAGGCTGACCTTAACGGGATAAATGGCTTCTCCGGCCACGATATTGCGATCGAGTCGGAGTGTGCAGGAATAATTCCCGTTCTGGATAACTCCATCGGTTATATAAGGCGAGATGTACTTGTATTGCCAACCATAGGCCTTGATATGGATATGAGGTGACTTGAGACCGTCGTATGTTACCTGGGCAATATAGTTGATCTCGTTGTTCTCGTCGTCTGTATCATCAATCTCGTCAGGCAGGTAGGGCGGGAAATCCAATTCACATTCATAGTCGATGTACCCCGGAGCTATGCCATCATAGCTTTGTGAAGCCTTAGCTGTTTGGGGGAAGATTCGGCAACCGGTCTTATCAGCATCAATATCATCATAAAGTATTTCCAGCTTGGTCTTGTTGGTGGGGACCACAGCAGGCACGCACAGTCTGATGGGGGCTTCAAAGGTCTTGTGTTTGAACGCTATCTTATTGCCCTTGTTCAGAATGACTTCAAACTTGTCGTTAGGGTGTACACGAAGCAACCCCCACTGGCCGTCGAGCATGACCATGGCTTTGTCATCGATGAGTGTTCCCACCTTGTCAAATTGTGGTGGCAGCACCTCGGTCTCGGTTCCCCAATAGAGTCCCAATTTCCCTTGAGGGTTATATTTCTCTTGGGTGGGATTCAGACGGGATGTGAAACACCTCTGCTCGGGCTCATTTTTCTCATAATAGAAGGTCTCGTTGTCGGCATACTGGATCGATGTGGGGCGATACAACTCGTCCATGTTGATGATAACTTGGCGTTTCTTGTCTGCTGCCGTGATTTGCAAACCCTTCTTGACCGGTGTCAACCATTGTCCCTTCTCGATTTTCACTTGCTTGTCCTTTTTCTCGGGAGAACCGTAACGTGTGGCATACATGGGTTTCAATTGCCTGGATCGGCCGTTGAAGTAGAACACCTTCTCTTTCATGATGACGATACCCACATTCTCGTCGTTGACCGATGAAATGAAGTCGATATCGTTGTCTTTATAAACTTCACCATCATACTTGAATACCCATTCAACCATATTGGGCAATAACATGATGAGCCGCTCGTCCTTTTGCTTCTCATGGTTCTTATAAATGCTGCACGAGGCATAGCCGTTGCAGAAAGGTCGTGCGGTGGCCAGATTGGTCTTGGTGGTTTTGCCGTCCTGGTTGATGAAGCAGAAGTAGTCACCGTCTTTTGCCAGCAGGTAGCCGTCATTGAATCGTGTCGATGAATAGGCGACCGGGACATTTAACGGGGTGAAACTTCCATCGGTTTTATAAAACCCTGTGATGATGTCACCTCTGATTGTCGTGGTGACGGCAGCACCCTCGGCAAACGGGTGGATGACATCATTGGTCGATATCGTTGAGAGTTTGTTCCCATCGAAGTCCCATAAGGTTTTCATACCGTCATCTTGGGTGATAATAAGGTTTTCACCCTCAGCAACGCTGATTTTGTCATGCTCTGGGTGAATGAGCCATTGGGCTACCTGGCTGTTGGCATTACTGGCAGCAGCCAGGATGATAACGAGTAAAAATGATAATCTTGACATATCTTACCTGCTATTTTTTAATTTTACCAGAAAGGTATTTCTTAATGGCTAGGATGTCATCGACCAGAGTGGAATCCTGGTCTGCGTCCCTTGTGTCTCTCTTGATACTTGGATCATTGCCGATGCTGGCCCACTTTTCGGCCTTGCATGCATACTGGTAAGCCTTGTTGTAATCAATCTTGAGGTTGCTCTTGGTGTCGCTGTAAAATAGCGTCAACCTGTAGGCCGAAATGGCATTGATGTTGGCAAACGAGGAGTCCTCAAGCGCCAGAATCTGCGTTAGCAGGCTATAGGATTCATCTCCAAACCTGCTGGCCCGGCTATTATTCTGGTTGAGCGGAGAGTTCTTGGCACTGAACATGGACGCCATCTTGAACATGGCCGGAATGTATTTCTTCTTCTGGCTCAAACTATCCAGAATATCTATCGCATATTGCATCGAATCTACTTTCTCTGGCGCAATCATCAGGCGCATAGCTTGGTCAAAGGGCACCTCGGGCTTAATCTGAGGTGGTGGAACTACTGAGGTAGGTAGTACGTTGCTCGTCATCGGACGCAAAAAATACCATGCACCGCCGATGAGCAATGCTGCTATTGCCAGGATGGCATACACCAGTGGCTTGCGTGATTTCACAGGGTACTGTCGAGCTCTGGCGGCCTCGCTGATTTGTCTTGCTGTCGGACGGTCACCTGGCTCCTTGGCTAGACATGCATGTATCAGCCGTTGTACATCGGCACTGACTCCTGGGATGGCTGGCATCGGTACGTCGCCGCGACTCTGCGCCTTGCCGCCCTCCTCGCCGAAGGGAACGTTTCCGGTGAGCACCTCACAGAGCGTTGCCCCGAAGCCCCACATATCGCTTTGTGGCATGGGCTCTGTTTCATCGAGGAATCGCTCAGGCGCCATATAGGCCATCGTTCCGCTGTTGTCATCATCAAAATAATAGCCATGTACACCACCCCGTTGAGAACTGATACCAAAGTCAGTGATGGCAAAGTTGCCCGAATCATCGATAAGGACATTGGCGGGTTTTACATCCTGGTGGATAATCGGAGGGTCCAACTCATGAAGATAAGCCAGACCTGATGATACATCTAGAATGTACTTCCACACGTCATCATCTGACATCTCCTTGCCGATGAGCACTTCAGACGAACCGCGTTTGCAGTATGGGAGCACAAGATAGGGCGCATCCTTGCATATCGAGAAGTTGGTCGGGTGGATAAGGTTGGCATGATGGCAATTGAACACAATCATGTACTCGTCGCGGAATCGTTGCTCACCCTCGATGTCGAGTGCGTTCTGCGGACGGTAGATCTTAATCGCAACCATCAACCCCAACTTGTCAATCTCCTCGTCGGTCATGTACCCCACCTGCTTGGCCTTGGACTCATCGGTCACTGCCACGGTATTCAAGTCCAGCGCGAGCCAAACGTCGGCCGTGGCGCCATCGGTGCTGAGTGGGCGGATGAGGAGGTAACGGGCATCGAACCGGCCTTTCTCATCAAGATAATCGTGGATATTAATCATTGGCGTATAATAGTGTCACATTCAGTGAATGAAATCACATCATGAATTGTCGGGAGCCCTGATAAGCTCTCCTGTTTAGATTAGTATAGGCTGCATGAGGCCTATTATTGTTCGGTTCGCTACAGCGGGGTGTAGGTGATTGAGATGTCCTCGGGATTCAATTGGACTTGAACCTGCGTAGTGCTTGACTTGAAGTTATGGATCCCCTTATCAAAGCCGCTATAGGTATAACCTTGGTTTTCCAGCTGAGTGGTAATGACATCCAGGGTAATGTCTTTATTGGAAAGACCGACAATGGCCTTATACAAATCGGTTGTAGCACTCTTGAAATAATACTGGTAAAAAACGGTTTTCTTGTCATAGTCAGCCCCGTAGAACCAGAAATACCACCCATCGGTACCATTTTCAATGTCAGCAAACAACTGAATGTTGTGCTCTTTAGGTAGATTGGTCATGTATGACCTTGTTTCGGCGACCGAAGCGCCCCAAGTAGTATAAGGAGCCGGATAAATCTGCCTTGCAGGATAGACTTTCTTGATATCAATCTGGTCATTCTCACAAGCCGAGAACATGACGGCGATGATAGCAATCAGGGAAAGGAATATTATCTTTTTCATAGTCTGTGTCTTCTTTATTGATTATGAGGTAGTTAATTAAAACGAGGCTACCTTGAACATCCACGACAGGGATACTTCAAGAGTGTTGAGCTTGACGGGAATCGCATTCTTGGACAATTCGCTCATGCCCAGATAGTAGCGTGCGTTGATGCCGAGTCCAAGATCTGGCAACTGATAACCAAGTCCCATGGCGACACGCAGGTCTCCACCCTTGAGGTCACCGGTCTTGTATTCCAGGGCCTGTAAGCCTGGATAAGGCAGATTGATGTTATGACGGAGCACGTCAGGGCTTTTGCTCATGAGCATTGCAAAGTCCGGTCCTGCCTCGATGTAGAGTCCATTCAGGCCATGCATCTTGGCAAGTGGGAAAAATTGGATCGTGACAGGGATTTCAAGATAACCCAGCGAGAGATTGTCCTCGGCGTGAGTCTTGACGCTGTTCAGCTTGTATTTCACTTCCAGCCCGACACCAAGCATTCCGGTACCCTCGATGGAATTCTCTGTAGCCCTTCCAAAACGGGCTCGTGCTGCGACACCGCCAGTGAAACCAAAGCCACCCCCGTCAATCAGGTCATAATCGGCCGTCTGTCCGGATGTCATGGTCATTGTGCCACCAATAGTTGGTCCCACGAAAAGCGCATTACTCTTGGGCTTCTCCTCAATAAAGCCGAATGAGCCATCGTTCTGTGCGGCACTGCCCAGCGAGCAAAGCGCAGCGAGGATGATAAAAAATAGGTTCTTTTTCATAGATAATGTAGTTTTTGTATGATGTTTTTATGTTATAGTCTTTCGGGTTTCTTGGGCGGGTCTTTTGACTTGTCCTTCTTGTTGTTATCCTTCTTGTCGGGCTTTTTCCCGCCAGTGTCTTTCTTGCCAGTTGTTTCCTTCTTGGTGGAGCCTTTGTCGTTCGCCTTGGATGACGAGGATTTTCCCCCCTTCTTGTTGAAATCATAACTGATGGCAGAGGTGTACATGGTTAACCCTCCGTAAACAACGTTGACGGTAAAACTCCTATGTTGCTCATTGGGCTTGTACTTGAAGGAATATGTACCTGTAGTACCCACCGAGATGACATGTACCCCTTCGATTGTAGGCTCGATATCCTCTTGTCGCCAGCCATCGGGAACGGTAATGCCAAACTTGCAGGTTACCGTTTCTCCTGCTGAATAGGTGATGTCTTCGTTGATTACCTTCACGTCGAAGCTTCCTGATGAATTGTCACTATATCTCAATATGCCGGTTTTTCCGTTGGCTGTCTTGGCAATGGCAAGATTATCGATGAATGGTGTCGCTTCCAGGAGTTGGCAAGGGATAAGTGTTTTGCCTCCACCAGGCACGGCGTAGCCATATTTTCCTTGAGAGGAAATTGGGTCAAGACCTTTGCGCCCCTCGATTGCCATGTAGGGTGGGGTATTTCCCTTGTCGGTCAAGCGGTATAGGTAATCGGGAGAAGCATCTTTGGCGGGTTTGCTGGCTTTTGAGCAGGCTTTTTGCTTAACATCGTAATTATAGTAGTGCCCACTCGCATCCCACACCAGGGCTTTGCCATTATAGACGTTGGTTCCTCCTCTGATTTCACCCACGCGTGGCAGGACAATGGTAACTTTCTCGCCCAACTTATCGATGAGTATATATCGGTTATTTTTGAAAACAGCGGCAAAGTCTTCGCTGAAAGGCATAATCTTGTCGTACCCACTGGCGAAATCGATGACCAGTTCGCCTTCTTCGTCAATATATCCTTTTTTGTTGGCGCGGTTTTCGACCGTCATCAATCCACAAGAGAAGAATGCTTGCCCGTCAATGGCATAATACTCGGCATCATCGGGGAATATATTGCAAATTTTATCGACCGAGATGCATCCGATTACCCTTTTCCTACCGGATTGGTTTGACAGCAGTAACGCCCAATTGTCATAAAAAGGAGAGAGTTCGTCAAATGCTGCTCCTTTGGTGAGGTTATTACCAGTGGCGTCGATAATGCATGCTTTGTTGTTGTCGTTTGCCTTGAACATCTCAAAGCCGATGTACTCCAAGCCGCTGAAATCGGCTGGTGCCATACTCCACATGATTGTCTGGGCAGCGGCAATGGTCGCTACCAATAAGAGTAGGGCAAATGTGCCTATCCGTTTTAGGCTTATCATGATGCTCAATTGCTGCAAAGCCCGATGGCGATATCGGCATTGCTCGCATACCTGCTGTTACCGACCTGGTTAGCTAAGTTCTTGGCTTGAGTGAAATAACCCTTTGCTGTTGCCTTGTCTTTCTTCAAGTACAGGAAGTAGTAACCGAGTCGGTAGGCCGACTTCATGTTCATCTCATTGAATTTGGCGTCAGCGACATCGACGATAGCTTTATAAAAACTGATGGCCTTGTCGTTAAACAGGTCAGATTGCGGCAGGTAGTCCTGTTCATCGGCAGGCACGTTTTTGTTGCCAAGGGTGATTCCCAGTAACTTCTTGCGGCTGTAGGCCATCTCTTCATCCGAAGCTAAACCGCCATAGGTGATGGCCAGTTCGTATAGGGCTGGAATATGATTTTTACTGGCTAGTACCTCGAGCTGGGCGATGCCCTGTTTTACACTATCGCTTGCCGTAGCATTGGCAAGTATTAGTGCATCATCAAACAGTTCATCCATCGATTTTGTGACCTGCTGGCGCTTGCCGTCGGCCTGTTGGATGTAAACGGTGTCATTACCTGCCGAGGCTTTTGACGGATTGGCCGTGTTCCTATTGATAAAGAACAAACTGACTAATCCTATTGTTACGATAGCGCAGGCTGCAGCGATAAGTGCCTTGGCTCCAGGCAGTTTCTTCTTCTTGACAATATACTTCTTGCGGTAGGCTGCCATCAGCAATTGTTTGGCCGTGGGCCTAGCCTCAGGATCCTTTGCCAGGCTGTCGCAGATCAATTGCTTGATGTCCTCAGAGATGTTCAACCCAGCGAACGGCAATGACACTTCTCCGTCAGGTTGTTCTGATCCTCCATTCTCACCGAACGGCACATTGCCCGAAATGAGTTCGTATAGGGTGGCACCGAAAGCCCATATGTCGCTCTGGGTAGTCGGTGGATTGTCCTGGATGAATCGCTCCGGAGCCATATAAGCATAGGTGCCGCTGTTTTCGAAATCCTCCTCATCATCTTCATTCGCCCCATAGTTCCTGATGCTATGCTTGGTGATGCCGAAGTCGGTTATGGCATAGTTGCCATTGTCATCGATGAGGACATTAGCGGGTTTGATGTCCTGGTGGATGATGGGCGGAGTGCTCTCGTGCAGGTAGTTGAGCCCTGCTGTCACATCCTTGATGTATTTCCAGATGTCATCATCGTTGACGAAGTTGCCGATCATCAGCTCGGAAGAACCTCGTTCGCAATACGGGAGCACTAGGTAGGGAGTCTCCTCGAAGATGGAAAAGTGCACGGGATGTATCAGGTTGGAATGATTGCAATTGAACACAATCATGTATTCCTCCCGAAAACGCTGCACGCCCTCAATGTCCAGTGCATTTTTGGGACGGTAGATTTTAATTGCCACCAACAGGCCAAGTTTGGCCAGGCTTGCATCATCGAGAAATGGCGCTTCGTCAAGATCCTCCTGGTTCTTGACGGTCACCTTATCAATGGCCAACCACACGTCGGCAGTACCGCCATCGGTGTTGAGCGGACGGATAAGTTTGTAATGGTCGTCAAATAGTTGCCCAGAATCGGCAAATTGGTCTATATCAAGCATAAAACAGGTTCTTACTTAAGTCTGATCTTTTCACCTTCTTTCAATTGATCAAAGAAGTTCTTGTCGTTCAGTTTGGTTAAAGCCGCAAGTGTGATACCATACTCTTGGGAAATGGAGTACAGGGTTTCGCCCTTCTTGACCCAGTGGTTATCCTTGGCGCCGGTGTATTTGCTCTTTTTCTTGCCCAAGTAGACGATGTCTCCTTCCTGGAAATCATTCTCGCTGGCCGATTCGTTGTATTCTAGCAGTTTTTTCTTTGAGATATCGTAATTCCTGGCGACATTGCCTAGTGACTCGCCAGCATTGATGCGCGTGCATCTGACGCCGTTGATTTCCACGACATACTTCAAGTTGGTGATGCGCTCAACAGTCTCCTCCTCTTCGGTAACTTCTTCGTCAGCGATGACGAGGTCGGCTCGTTTGACCAGTTCTTCACGGGTCATCGTCTTGGTAATGACAGTAACTTTTCCTGGACGCAATTTTTTCCCACCATTGATTTCATACAGGCGGTAACGGTCAATTAAGCCAATCAGGGACTCGGCATAATGTGGTGCTGTGGCATAGCCCGATTTCTTGAGTCCTCGCGCCCAACCACGGTAGTCAAACACGCTCAGTTCCCTGAACATCCATCCATAACGGCCCGAGTTCTCAATCTTGAGGAAACGTGAGTGATCCTCATAGGATTCTGCTGCCGAACGATATACTCGGAACGAGCTTTTGTATGGGTCATCATCCCATGCCTTGTGGATATTGCCTTTCCATTTTTTGCCAGCCTTGATACCGAAGTGGTTGTTGGAACTGCGTGTCAATCCACTTTTCCCGGCACCTGACTCGACAATGCCTTGAGCGAGAGTAATGGGTGCAGGCATGCCGTACTTGCGTTCCTGCTCCAGTGCAATGCCCTTATACTTGTTGATATAAGCGATGACGGCATCGGCCGACTGCGCCTGTCCGAAATTTGCTACCATTATAAAAAATGCAGTAGCGACAATCAACCGTGAAGGTATTGAGTTGAGTGATTTCAATTGTGTCATTCAGTCAATATTGGTTATTGTTCTTTTCTTCATTATTCGGGGAGTCGTCTCTGAACCTAAGGTCCCATCCGCTGGGTCTGAGCTCAGTATCCAAGGTTTCAGAGAAAGTCTTGGGGTTCTTGTAACCCCATATATATTCACTACTTAAAGCGTAGCCTTTGTCTAAGAGAAACCATCCAAGGCTAAGACCAGGAATATTTCCAATGATGTTGGCCACATGAGATGGTTTGACCTCTCCAGATTTTTCGATATCAACGGCAGTAGAACCGATGCTTATTACGGTACCAAGTGGTCCAAGTACCTTTCCAACTTTTGCTAAACGTCCCCCTTCCTGGGCAACCTCTTTAACGGTTTCAGATATAACGGCTAATTCTGTCGAGGTGGCATCTATAGTGGTAGTTATAATTTTTTCAGTTCTAGATGGACCATTGTCAAACTTGGATTGTTCTTTCTTAGGCTGTGTCTTGGGCCTGTTAAAAGACTCTGCGGGGGGAAAACTAGCTTGGATTACCGACTTGTGCGGAATCATGTGAGTGTTTAAACAATAGAAAATGGACTCGCGCGTTTGAGGGCCGACAATACCATCCACAGCAATGTCGATAAAATTAATGCAGATAAAAGTCTGGAAAGCCTTGACGACCTCTCTGGTACGTCGTCCAAACTTGCCATCAACAACTAAGATTTCCCAGTCCGTTGCATACTTTCTCTTGATTTCGTTAAGATTTTCCTGAAGTTGCCTGACTTCCTCGTTAACAGTGAGGCTGCGGTCATATTTAAGCAGTTTCATAGTCTTCTAAGTTTATGAAGTGGATGTGAATGGGCATGGCGATGCAGGACTTGTTTCTGATTTGTTGTAACAGTTGCTTGTCTAGCGCCGCTTCAATTGCCTTATCGTAATTCTTCCTGTCCTTGAACTCAATATCAATGTAAACGCCGCGTTGCAGGGCATTGGCTCCACCAGTACCTTCGATGCTGATCTTGATGAAGATGCGGCGGAACTCCTCTTTGCCGAATTCACTGATGATTTCTTTTCTCAGGAAGGCGTCGATGTCCATCTTGGTGTATAGGCGGTCATTGGTGAGAGAATAGTATCGCAGTAGCTCATAACGTTCATCGGCCGATGCCTTGTCGCATCCACCCATTGCCGATATGGCAACAGTGACTTTCTGCTCTAATGCTGGCACTTTCTTGTTGTCCATCGTTTCTCCTGCTCTTGGAGCGTTGCCTTGCCGGCCTTGTGTGGTCAGGAAGTTCACTTTCACCGTCGATGAACCTTGCTCCTGGTTCATGTTTTTCATCACATAGGTGCCGCTGTCGAACTTGAACTTGGCATTGCTCTCGCCCACACTCTTACCGATCTGGTTGATGGTCTGCCTGAGGCGTTTCAGCGTCTCGCCGTCCTTGATGGCGTTGTACTCAATGAAGGCATAATAATCATCGATGAATTTGTTGTACAGGTTGCGCACATCGCGGTACAAATCGCCGTTGTTGTACCGTGAAGCGTCAAAGTCCCTGATGATAATATCTTGCCCCATGGCGTTGAAGCCTTGATGAACTGAGGTCGAGCTGGTTTCAACCACGCTCAGGAAGAACGAGTCATCATGCTTCTGCAGCTTGGCGATGGGTGAGGCATGTGTCAAGGTAAGCGAGTTCACGTCTACGTTGACAACCGGTAGCGCATTGATTGAGATGCTACAATCGTCAGGGATGGAATAGCCCTCGGGGAAATCAAGCCTTAGCCAAACGGTATTAGGCACAAAGTGGTTGAGTGCCCCTTCTTCGAGCTCCTGCTTGAAGGAGTTGGGAAAAGCCCTAGGCTTGAACAAATCCCTGTCGATCTTGCTATCGGTGATGCAGACCAGTGCAGCATCATCCATGTTCAGCAGCCGCTCTTTCCATGAGTTGATAAACGAGAAGAATTTTCCGGAACTTTGTTGCGCATCAAAGGGCTCGGCCATTTCCATATTCTCGATTTCCCTCATGGTCGCAAAATCCAGTTCCACATGGTCAATGCCGGTATAGATGTGCGAGGGGCAGATGCCCTTCGTGCCCTTGATGAGCAGTGTCAAACCGCTGAGGCATTCCAGTTCCACTGTGGTCTCAATTCCCACCCACAGCCGATTGGGTGATTCCATGTGGACGCCTATACGGTTCCCGTCAAATGCCAATATCGTGTGGCTGAGGGTAAATAGTCTGGAATGGGGTATGGCGGTGGTGTTGAACAACGGGATAAAGTTCAGGGGATATTTGCTCTGGTTGGTCTTGTAGGTGAACACGGCCCCGCTGCCGATGCTGACAGTGCCAGAGTCCTTCTTGGGCTTGAAAGTGGGTGACAGAATCGCGAGAGCAGGCACCGCATTCACCTTTTCGTTGGGAATGAAATCCGAACAGTATTTCTCAACAATTCTCTGGCTCATGCTGTCAATGTGGTCTTGAATCTTCTGCGATTCATTGAGCAAGGCAACAAGCAGCATCTTGGCCACCGGGTCCATCTCGTTGAAATCGATGTCCTCGATAGCAATTTCCCTGAGTTGTTCAATGGCTTCTTTGACTCTGTTTTCTAAGTCGATATCCATGACAAACTGAACATTTAGTAAGTGATACGTTTAGCGGTGGGCTCTACGAGAAAGACAACGTCTTTACGGTAAGGACGCTCCGTCCCAAGCCCATCACTGATGACCCCTTCGACACAGATGATGACCGAGTACTTGGATCTCACCTTCTTGTTTTTCTGTAACTCGGCATTGGCCGATTCCAGTAAGATGGAGATATTCACGTTTTTCAACTGCGGGTGATAGGTCTGTAGGCTGTGCTTAATACTGTCGATGCATTCCTTCTTGGTCACCTCGTTGTAGCTGCTCACACCCGTCAGGTCATTATTGAATTCCAGATAGTGGATGTTGGAGTACTCATGGTTCCAGTATTCGAACCCGAAGTCGGGGTCGGCAATGAAGCTGCCACGAGGCGTGAAGACGATGAGCTCAATCAGGTTGTCGAGCATTTTCACGCGGTCATCGATGTTTCGCTCCAGTCCTACTGCTGGACCGGAGCCCTTCTCGATGAAAGACAATGGTGTGCTGATGAAACGATTCATTAAATAGCAATACCGGTCCAGCGGCCGATGTCTTTAATCATTGTCACTTCAAAGGTGCTGGTCTTGCTGCTCACTCCGTCGAGCACAGCGATGGCCTTGATAGTAGCAAGCTTATTCTCCTCCTTGGTGCGCGTGTTGGAGAATCCGGTGTCGACCGATACGTTTGGACCTTTCTTGGACGATGTAGTCGGTTCGCTGCCATCTGTAGTGTAATAAATCGTGGCACCGGGTTCATTGTTGGTCAGCGTGATCCTGCAGGTGCTGTTGGTGCATTGTTTGGTCAACTGTGACGGGTCAATGGTGGGAGCCTCAGGCAGTCCTGGTGCAGGCTGTGGAGCGGGCGCAGCTTGCAGTTTCTCCAACTTCTCACTGATCTGGACACAAATGTCCAGGCCTTCCTTGATGGTTGAGTAAACTGTCTTATAGCTGAAGGGTTTCATCACATAATTCCTGAAGATATCGGCATCCTCAAGCTCCAGGTAGTCATCGAGGTCGCAGGCGCAGGTGAATGCGCTCACGCACTTCTGTACATTGGCCAGCAGTGCCATGGGAGTCATCAAGTCGGCTTCCTTGTCAATGGTGATGAGCAACTGCTGCAATAAGGGCCAAAAGATCCGTGCGATGTTCTTCCCTGGTGAATTCAGCAGGCCGTGGGCCTTCATGTCCATACTGGACAACACTTCGGTGAGCTTGTCAAGTTGTTCTCTGAACTTGGGATGTGAGGCGACAAAGAGACATGGCGGAACGAACTCGGCATCATCAATGCGCCATCCACCGAACTCGCTGTCAACAATGCGTGCGATGGGCATCGCATTAGAGGGAACTAGCGTGTCGGGAAGAATCAAGGAGAATGTGTAAGCCGGCTCTTCATAGCCGTTGTTGGTCTCGGTCCAGCTGTCGCTGTTGGCATTGATGATGAGGATGAGTTCTGAGGCACCTGGGTTGTCAGGAATGATGACCCTGGTGTTGAACGCATTGGTGTAACGCGTGTCATAGCGTGCCTCAATCAGGTCACCACCTCTGGTGATGGCGATACAGTTCAGGGTGATGACGTCAATCAGCCCTTTAGAGATATTCAACGAGATTTCAAAGGGGGTCGTCGCCGAGGGCAGTAATCCAAACCTTCCAGCGGCCGCGAGGGCGAAGGCATTGTTGAAAAGTTCAATCGTGCTCTGGTCAGAGGCTCTCAGCACCTCGTCGGTCAAGCGCATCCCTTTCTTCCAGCAAATTCTTTTTGGCATAATACTATAGGTTGGTGTTATAATTCAAGTAATTGTAGATGAGATCATCGTTCAGTATGAGCGATGACTCATCATCATTGCAGATGTTAAATGTCAGAATCTCATCTACCGACATGAAATAGTCTTGCAGGAAATCGCGCAGTTCGTCCACTTCCTTGATAAAGGTCATGAATTGCTCGTCACACTGCTCATACGACCAGTAATGGATGTCATAGACGGTCGTTTGTTCGGTGAACACGTTTCCCAAATAACATGAGTCCAATGGTGCACCTATCGACTCGGGATATCGCGGTTGGTCATCGGTGAACACGATATCTTCACGGTGGACATTGATGGTGAGTCCCTCTTCAATGAATATTTTCCGGAGCATCATGGTCATCAGGGTTTTGTCGCCCCTGATGTGCTTGCATGAAGGCAGAAAAGGCAATAATTGCTTGATGAACCTGTTTTCCCGCAGTTCGGGAGGAACACTGTCGGCAAGGGTGTCGATAAGGACTTTGTTGGACTCATAGTAATCGTTGAGCAACTCTCTTGCGGCGATGCGCAGTTGCAGCAGGAACGAGTCGATAGGAGCAAAGAACTTATATGCGTGCTCCTTCTCTTTTTCCTGTTTGGCATATTCCTGTGCAAAACGCTCTTTCTCTTCAGACTTTGGTATCTCGTTGAAGCGGTCGATGGGGTGGAACATGAACTCGGGTAGGCTGTTGTACAGGCTATCTCGTCCGATGCTCACATACAGCGTCCCGTCGACGGGTTCTTCCACATCGATGATGTCGGAGTAAGCATTGCGCTTGTGCTGCCCCTTGAATAAGGCCTTGCAGGAACCTTTAGGGAAATAGGAGAAGAGCAGCTCCGCGTTGATGTCGTCAGGAATGTTCTTGGGTATCATGTCGGTCAGGTGTAGAGCTCGGCGTCTCCACTGAGTTCAACAAAGAACTGCCCCTTGTCGGTCGAGACTTGGATGACGTCAAACGGCGGAATGCCGATTTGCTCCAGCGTCAGGTCCATATAGGGGAAATCCATGTCGATGTTCTCGTAGAAGGACTTGTGGAACAGCGTGCGGTAACTGAGCTTCTTGAGCTCTGGGTCTTCGCTCATGAGCTGGTCGAGCCGCGACTCGGGTATCATCACATTGAATTCCTTCTCGGGACGGTCAGAGATAATCTTATCGACAAACTTGTTGTTGCGCATGTTGATCTCGAGGGCATTGACCTGCAGTTGGGCTTTAAGCGTTTCCAGGGCCTGCCTGGCCGTGAGCTTAGCCGACATCGCTTTGCAGGTGACAATGTCATCCCAGCGTTCGTGCGACGGGCAGTTTTTCTTCCAGGAGGCGAAGCGGTAGATGTTAACGCTGTTGGTCAATCCCTCGTAGCGCAGCATCTTGCCCTGCAGGGTTTTGAACTGCGGATTCTCGCCGCTCGGGTCTAGGTGGATGATTTTCATAGCCTCTTGCACCTGCATCGCACCGATGATTGATGCGCTGATGGGAGTGGTGGCGATGCGTCCAGCCGCTGCTTGGGTCCTTACCACGTCGGCGCAACCGGTCCTGAGCATGATGATGTTGAATTCCTCGCGTGACAAGCCGCACTCATAGCAGCTGATGCCAGGGGAATATACCCTCACGGCTCCTGTCATGTTCTCGATGCTGCCGTCAATCCATGTCTTGCCGGCGCGCATGCACAATCGATTGAGCAGGTAGCGTGCGATGCGGCTGTCCAGGCAGCCAATCACAACATCGACCATGCGGTAGATGCCGAACCCAACTTCCGAGAACAGGTTGCCAACGATGGGCGTTACCTGAATCTGCGGATTGATTTCCATGGCTCGCTGTGCGACAACCTCAGCTTTATAGGCATGGCTGCGGGCATCACTCTCGCGGAACAGTACCGAGCGCGTGAGATTGGACAATTCGATGCGGTCAAAGTCCACAACGTAGATGTGGCCCACGCCGAACAGGGCAAGGTTCTTGACCACCTCGTTGCCCAGAGCTCCGGCTCCGGCCACGAGCACACGGGCTTCTTTTACCCGTTCCTTCTTGAACCAGGAGAGTAGGGTGAAAACCCCCTCTCCCCATTCATAATCTTTCTTCTCGTTATCCATAATGCGCTGCTGCAGGATTAATCTGATTCAACGTATTGGAAGATGGTATCGCCGATTTTGAAGGTGTCTCCGTTGGCGAGTACCGAGGGCTTGCCGACGGGTAACTCGTTGCGCATGTTGTAAATGACTCCAGTGGCAAGCGGTTTGATCATGGGCAGGTCCTTGTTGTGGTCGATGAACAATTGGGCATGCTCCTTGGCCACCTTGTTGCTCTTCTCCCAGTTCATCTGAATCTCACACTCGCCAGTCATACCGATGGATACCTTGTTGCCGCCACCGGTAGCGTTCATCCACTTGTGGATGGGAATGCGCTGTCCGGCTTTGACGCCGTTCTGGATAACCAGGAAGTATTTCTCGGCCAGCATACGGACGGTCACGAGCGAAGCACCCAAACCGCCGCCATAGATGATGAAGTCAAGCAGCATGTTCATCCAGCCCCAGCGGGAACTGGTCATGCTGGAGAAGTACAATACTAGGAATCCGATGATGGCTGAGCACACACCGCCAATCATTGCGCTCTTGACGGGTACTGACGACTTGATGGTCAAGCTCAACGACACGCAGATGGAGAACAGCAGGTAGGCAGGCAGAGAGCAGTACCAGGGCAGGTAAGTGGTGTTGGTAATGGGCAGCAGGGCGCACATGATACATGCACCGATGGCAAATGCCGCCATACCGATTACGCCTGACAGCAGCGACAGACCCAATATCTTGAGATAGATTTTCCAATCCTTCTTGCGGTACTCATCGTTGTACCTGAACGCGAGCGACAAGAAGAAACCTAACAGCAATCCAATGAGCAGGAAGGCTGAAACCTTGGTCACACAAAGGTCATAGAGGTTGACTTGACCCTCATTGGCCTTGTAGAAGGTGTTGACGATAGCTGTTGCAATGGCTTTGAATCCGCTGCGTCCCAGCAGTTCAAAGATAATCCAGCTGACCAGACCGGCGATGATGCCAGTGATGGTCTGGTGGCAATCCCTCAACGAGGAGCGGCTGAACAGGCTGTTCCACTCGATGTGCTCCTGGATGCCGCTGTTACAGTTTTGTCCGTACTCGGCACACCTGAAGTCGTTCTGTTTCCAGCAGTGGATGTGCATGTAATGCTTGCACTTGGCAACAATCATCTGGCCCGGCTGCAGCTCTTGCTTGCAGTAGTTGCAGATGCGCCTCTGCACACCCTCCTCAGGAACGTATTTCTTATAGTATTTGGCGGCAAAGGCCTTAGACTTGATAGCGGGAATCAAAATCTTCATCACGATGAAGAAGAAAATGATGGTGAGCAGTGCCGTTAACAGTGCGACGAGCAGTTTGGTGATCAGGTCACCTGTGCTCTCGGCATAAACCGGCCAGGGATTCTCGGGAGAGCCGATGGAGAATGTGGCCTTGCCCTTCTCGTCACCCTTCCAGACCACCGAGTAGTCGGTTCCACCGCTGTAGGAGTCTTCCAGTGCCTGGTAGGTGAACGCGTAGTCATACATGGCCTCGTTGATGGCGTTCTGGAAGTTGATGAGCACACTGTTCATATCATTGGACGGCATGTATTCACCCTGCCTATCCTTGATGCTGGCGCCGAGGGTGTCCTTAGGGCTGGTCACACCCTTGAGCGTCTCGATCACGTCCTCATCAACACCGTTGCCCATGTAATAGAAAGCATAGACACGGGGCACACCATGAGAGGTGTCGCACTGGTAGTCGGTCACCTCGATGAAGCCGATGTCCTCGTAGGAGTCGCTCTTGCTACCCTCGGTGAAAATGAACAGGATGTTCTTGTCCTTATTGGCCTGTGCGCGTTTCAGGATATCGGGATTCTTCTGATAGCCTTCCTCCAGGTTGATTGTCGATTCAATATCTGTTGTGTTAGGGCTGAACTCAACAAGCTTGGAATACAGAGCACCGTAAAAGTACTTGTTGCTGGCGTTCTGCATGAATTTAGCCTTCATGCTGGGATAGTTCTCGGCGGTGACGAGTTCGCTCTTGCTTACTGCGTCGCCAAAGAACGAGATGTACACACAACTGTCAGGCGCGCTCTCGATGAGTTTGCCCACGGTGTTGTAGATCTGCTCTTTGCCCTCTTTTGGGATGTTGAGGTCGACTACTACCGAGAAAGTATAGTCGCTGGGAATGCGCTTGCCCGTGGTGACGGGGCGAATCTGGCCCTTGCTCCATGGGATAATCTGCCCGTTCTCGTTAATAACAAGATAATTGTTAAAGTCCTTGTCACTGATATTGGTAACGCGCTTACCATTACTGTCAAGCACTTTCAGGTACAGTGTGATGCTGTCCTTGCCGACGTCATAGGAATAATGCTTGTCACACAGCTTGATTTCCTTCACGTCCTGGGCGTGAAGTGAAAATATGGATACTAGTACTGCGCTGAGCAGTAAAATCCATCTTGAGGTCATCTTTTTCGTCTTGTCCATATCTTGAGGTCTTCTAGTTGTTGTTCTCCATAATAGTTTACATCGGTACACAGTTCTTTGTCGATAACTGGAATGGAAGTGAGTGCGCCGTCAGACGCCGAGTACACAAGGACAAACCTGATGGTATCGATGTAGTCGGCAATGGCTTTACGCACGGTGGGAATACTACAATGCTGGCCTGTAATGAAGCAGCCGATCAGCTCGTTGTCGGGCACCGCCTTGTCCTTGCACACCTTATTGGCAATGACCTCGTTATGGTGTCCCTCACGCTGGTTGAATCCGTGGATTAAGCCTGCCAGGCCGCTATCCTGCTCTATGGCCAGCATGCCCAGGTCGATAATGGCGCCATTACTCAACTGGATGCCATGGCACTCTGGACTATGGGCCTTGGCCTGTGCCAAGGTGTTGAAGTAGTCCTCGGGCTTGAAGGTGTTGCGCTCACTTTCAACGGCCCACTTGTAAAGCTCCTCGAGCGAGTACATGCGGGTGAGGTCCGACTTGGCATTAAGGGTGGAGTCGGGCTTGAAGGTGAAGATACCCATCTCCTGGTTGGGGGTGAGGATGTCCACCACGATGGCCGTGAGGAAATTGGGGTGGGTGGGATGCTTGAGTTGCATCTGCACGTTGCTGTCCGAGTTGCTGAAGAAGACACCCAGTCCCGGATGGGAGTGAACCCAGCAGGTGAGGTCATACTGCAGATTGGTCTCGCGGCGGAGCTTGCGCAGTTTTTCGGTAACTTTCAGCTTGATCTTGCCGCCGAAGTTGAGTTCGTACTCCGAGAACACCGCGTCATCGCCCGGCAGGATGACATGTTCCAGCGAGACGTAATACTCGTTGCTCTCGCTGTCATGCACCCAGCGCCCGAGCACCATGCAACCGTCCTCCTTGGGATTCTCGGGGTTGCGCAGATCCTCGGCATAGATGTTGTAGATGTCCTTGATGCATGTGTTCTTGAGATAGATGCGCCGTACTGCCGACTGATAGCAGAACTCATTGCAGTCAATCTTCAGGTAGGCGGGATTGTCAATCACGTCTTCCAGGCTCTGTTTTCTCAGGATTGACGTGGTCTTGCGGCGGACAACGATTGCCGAAGAGGCTTCCTGTGTTGTTACATTGGAGTAGGGTTGAGGTTTCGTTTTCTTGTTGTTTTTCTTGTTGGCGCGTCCAAACCAGATGACTAATGCAACAATCATCAGCGTGAGCCAGGCGCACAACCCGATGAGTGTCCAGTTGAGGTCATTCCAGGAGAAGGACTTATCTTGTAATGCCATTGTGCGCCCTGTTTCCAGTCGCTCCAGATTCTCCCTCCTGCTTTGTATTTTGCCCCTGACGATAGCCCTCAGGCTATCCTTGACAGCATACCTGTTCTTGAGGTAATACTTGTTGTATCGGTCCATGAAGTTGGAAACGATAACTTCGGAGTCCTCCTGGTAGTGCTGCAGGGCCTCTTCCTTGACTTGGATGGTACTGTCTAGTCCGTTCTCAGCAATGTAGACATCTTTATCCTTACAGTTGTTCAGATTGTGGATATGGTTGTCAATCAGCTGGCGTTCGGCTTCGATTTCTTCCGATTTAAAGTAATCCAGAGACTCTATATATTCCCAAAAGTCATTGATGAGTTTGGTCTCGCTTATCGTTTTGGCTTGTAAGCACATGCATGCCAGTGCCATGCATGTCGCCAAGAGAGTTCGGTTAATCATTCTCATGTTTATAGTTCTTTCAGATTGAAATACTTCCATTGTCATTTTTCCCGGCTTTCTTGTTCTTGACGGCATTTCCTAGCTTGTTCACATTGGATTGTACAGCTTGCCGCCCTTTCTGCTTCACCTGCCCCACGGCTTGGTGCGCCTTGTTACGGGCGATGCTCTGAGCGCGCCGTTTGGCTTCGTTCTCGGCTCGCTTGATCATGTTCTGCTGCATTTCCATCATGCTTTTCTGGTTCTTGGCGTTGCGCATGTGTTGGGCCACCTGGTTGCCACCGAAGCCTAGAAGTCCCAGGATTGCGGCACCGATGATCATCCACATGTTGCGTTTCTTGCCTTTCTCGGCCTCTTGCTGCTGCGCTGCCATGATGGAGTCTTGGCGGGCTTGGGCCTGCTGGGCTTCCTGTTTGGCTTGCGCGGCTGCTGCAGCCTGTGCATTGGCGGCACTGGCCTGCTGGTCCTCCTCGAGTTCGCGTTTCTTGCGGTTGAATGCTGCGAGCACCTCACCGATTTGCGCCCTCAAGTTACCTGAGACCTTGTACTCCAGGTCCCTCAGCTTGTTCACGTTGTGTGTCAGTTCCTCGTCCATGGGCAGCTTGTCCTGCTCATCAAGCAGCCTTCTCACCGTGCTGATGCGGTTTGAGGCCTCATCGTTAGCCGATACCGACTCGTCCTCACCGATTTCCTCGGTAGTGACGGTTTCGGTATAGGTTGGTGACTCGTTGCTGGAGTAGGAATGGCTGCTTGCCGCGGCAGCCGATGATGCGCTGCTGGCGGGTTTCTTGATCTGCTTCTTGAACAGCTTGATGGACAATGGGCCGCACTGGGTGAGGACCTTGTAGGTGGTCGTCTTCTTGTGGTGCGAATAGCGTGCCAGGTAGACAGGAATTGCCAGCGTAGGCTTTGCGCCGTTGTCCACGGTAAAGGTGATGGACTGCCCGTCGCCAATGATGAAATAGCCGTCATCTGACTTGGTATATCTGCTGCCCGCAGGCACCTTGAACGGATTCACTGCCTGTCCGGTGAATTTCACTTTGTCGGCATAGCCGCCCAGCTTGTCAAAGAAGATGGCCTTGATGTCGCTCACCTGGCTGTACTTGCTTGAGGTGAGTTTTCGCTTGGCATCAAGGAACTTGATGGTGGCGTGTCCGTCGGCAATGTTGACGTCGTATGTCACAATGACCCTGTCGCGCTGTGGCGAGTAGATGGTATCGACCACAATCGCCGACCGGCTGCTCAGGCCGAGAGCCAAGCAGCACAACACGCACAAGAACCTGAAGTGGTAACACATAATGCAGGTTGATAGAAATGGTTTTTATTTGGCTTTGTTGATGCGGTTGTAGTAGTCCTGCACCTTTTTCTTGGCATTGCCCGATCCGCCGTGGGAGTGGTTCATCGCGCAGTTGTACAAGGCCTTGACATCGCTGATGAAGCCCGACTTGGACTGACCGTTATAGACGCGCTTATAGTAGCTCTCGAGGCGCTTGGCAATCTGTTCAAGAGACAAGGAACAATAGGGGCACTTGGGCTGTTTGTCGGTTTTGACCTTTTTAATAGTGCCCTTGTCGCCAATGCTCTTCTTGCCGTGCTTGCCGCAGTCACGCTCCCTGAAGTTGACGTCGTTGAGCTTGTCCTTCAACACAGCATACTTTTCAAATGCCTTGTCTCCGCGGTCAAGGTTGCGCTCCTTGATAATCTCATCGATTTCGTGGCCCATTTCCTTGATACGATTGATGTAAGGCGCCTCCTGGTCCTCGATGGAACTTGCATGCTTGGGATTGTTGCAGAAGCTTTTCTTCTCGATTTCCCTGACTAACGAGTTGCAACGGCTCTCGAGGTCGAGGAATCGCTTGTCGGGGCCCACTTCCACCTCGATGGTGAGGTCATAGAGCTCGCGCGCCATGAGTTCGAGTTTCTGGAAACCCTTCTTCTTGGACTTGGCGACATAGATGGGCAGGGAAATCTTGACCGGCTCGTCGCTGGTGGCCTTCAGCGATACGGGCAGCAAGGCCTTGTCGGTGGGCCGGATGAAGACATCATTCTCCAGTTCCTCACACTTGGTGATGACATGGGCTGCTCTGCCGCCGGGGAACTGCTTGTTGAAGGTCGTTTGAGGCGTAAAACTCTTCTTCAGGTCCTTCTCGGTGTAGGACCTGTGGAAAAGGATCAGGGCCTCGTCTTCCTGCATGTTCTCGATTTCGATGGTGACAGGGGCGCTCGAGCCGTCTTCAGTCTCGCCCTTGACAATGAGGATGTTGCAGGGACCCAGTTGCAGCAGTTCCTGCTTGTTGTCATCGCTCAATCTCACAATCTTTTCCTCATCGGCTAGTGACGTGAGTGCCGCGAGGCACAAACATGCGATAAGCCATAATCGCTTGGTCATATCTTTAAGGATTTTTTAGGCGGTTTATTGTTATCGTTGGTATTGGCGCTATTACCGTTGCCGGTGTCGTTGCCCTCGGGTTTCTTGCGCTCACCGGTTATCGGCAGTTGCTGGGGTGGGGTGATGCTGTCCACATCCTGTCCGAAGCGTGTCCAGCCATTGGGTTCGCCTTCCTCGCGCACCCACTCGGCCACGTTTTGGTCCTCGGGGTAGGGGTAGGTGTTCTGGGCATGGTAGAGCTGGTACTTGAGGTAGCGCTCCACGCGCAGCACCAGGTCCTTGAGCGAGGCCAGCACGCCCATTTCCTTGATGGTGAGGCACACGTGCCCCTTGAAGCTGCCGCTATAGCGGATGTTGGGATGCCACACGTCGGTGCGGAAAGTGAAAATCGGGTTTCCGTCGGCCGACGGGTAGTTGTTGGGCAGCACAATGCTCAGTTTGTGCAGATAACCGTAAATCGGTTCACGAGGCACGGGTGTGTCCTTGACACCGACAATCGATTTCACGCGATACCAGATTTCATACTCGGTGGGCAGGCCCAGGATGTTCTTCTTGCGGATGATGTAGGACAGTGACGGCATGCGGGGGTTTTTGCTCTCGGCGCGCCGCTTGTTGCACAGCGAGTCGAGTTGCTGCCACTCCTGCAGCAGACGTGAGTCACGTCCCGACAACTCCTTCTGGTTGAATTTGCTGATAAGGTCGTTCATCTTGCTCTCAGAATCATTCAAGTGAAAGACATTAACCGGCGATGGGCACCGAGATCAGGTGCAGGCGGTCGCCAGGCTGCACATTGAAGTCCAGCAAGCACTGCTCACGGCCGTCCTCGTCCTCAAAGTCAAGGATTTCGGGCTCCTCACTGCCTTCGATCATCTGTCCCAACAGGTACTGGATGGGGTTGCCACCATTGTCCATCTTGGGCAGCTCGAACACTTGCACGATACTGCTGATTTGGTCACGGATGGTCTTGTTGGGATCGCTCACTTTCACCTCGACCTCCTCAAATGAGGTGCCGTCAATCGTCAGGTGGATGATAAACTCGTCATCGTAGTACAATTCTTCGTCGTTCTCCATAATAGTAATGTTTTAGTTGTTATTGTTATGTTGTTGATATATCCATTAAAAACTTGCTCTCTTACCAGTCCCAAGCCCCGTCGGGCTGGTCGGTGAGCGTTTTATTGTTTACCTGAATCCCAACGTGGGAATCAGGCTTGTTTTAGTCTATTGAAGATTGCTTTGAAGTGAATTGCACACTCTCGGCCAACAATCTCTTCTGGGCGAATGTCAGCGGAATGAAATATTGAATTGCTCCTCCGTTAGCCCTAAAGCCATGCAAGGAGTTCGGGGATCCATCGAGATCTCTTCTTACATTCCAGGTGTCAATAGTTCTTCGGGCTGTGCTAATCAGACATTCGGCCTCGAATCTGAATTCAAATCGGCATAGGATTTGTTTGCCGCGGCCCTTATATGAGCCATTGGCATGATATAAATCAAATAACGGAAAAGCTCCCAGTTCAATTAACGGAACCTCTCTGTCACAGAAATAGTTCCCGATGGTATAGCTATTGGTCGATGGATTGAAGAGACTTATACCATTGTTATCGGTCACCCATTTACACCACTGGTACAGGCAAGTGCCCATGGTGATTTTACTCACGATAACCTCATCTCCCAAATCTATTGCATTGACAGGCTCGGTATTCAGGCCTTTGGAGGCATAAAAAGATGAAGCAACGTGGCGACGATCGTTTCTGATTTTTTGAAAAAGTTTGTCTCGGAGTTGCGGAGTGACAACCCATTTGAGTCCTTGGTCCGTTTTAATCTGGGTCATGAGTTGGACAAGCCTCTCACGTTGAGTTTGCGTTAAACCGACTCCCTGAGAGATAGTGTATATCAATTGCTTGATCTTATCAGAGCTCGCTTTGGCATCTCCAGTCTTATACTGTTGGATAGCCTCAGATAATTGTTGAATATGAAAGTCCATACGAGTATAATTGTATTAATGTATCTTGAAGATAATGCCTACTTGTTGTCGGCTTGTTCTTCCTTGCTGTCACCCTTCTCGTTGAGTTGGTCAGTGTGGCCTATAGTAGAGGAAGTGTAGTGCAGAGCTTTCTCGTAGATGCTGTAGTCGGCCGTGAGCTTTTTACACAATGTTCCTTGCCCGCTAATTTCTCATAGTTGAATATGATGAAAGGGCCGTTCATCTCTCTAACTGTTGTTTTCGGTTGATAGAATTCCTTTATATTGCTCCATATCAATCGAAATGGTCATCTTTATTATTGGATAATGTTGAGTTTTTCAACTTTTTTTGATATAATGGCACCTGTCTGGGCGTCTATGGTGTAGCGAACAATTGTTGGGTGCTTTATTGTGATACTTATCGACCAGATTGGCTTATTTGTTTCTTGATCAATGTATCTCGAAATGCTATAGGCTGTCAAGAGTGAAATCTTGTTGTCTTTAAGGATTTGCTCAACTTCAGACCATGAGAGAGGGTACTGTTGATCCATATCTTCGCTGCTGGAGAGCCGACCGAGTTCGTCAAACGTCTCCCAGACACCTATTGATATACCTCCGTGCTTGAGGTATTGTCCCCTCTCTCTGAGCGATAAATCTTCTTTAGAGAAAGACAATTGTGTACAAACCATATTTGGGTAGTCTGGCTCTATCTGTTTGATATAATAGCCGCCAAACTCTAATAGTGTTATATCGCTGTCGAGTTCGCGATAACTGTATACGCCACCCTCCTCTTCGGCGAGATATAGAGGTAAATCAAAATTATCTTTATCCATTGTTGTTTTATTCTCCTTTTTCACGAATCTTGACCCATTGCCACTGCCAAAGAGTGTAACGATTCCGTGAGTAATCCATTATATTGTTCGTCTTTTCTTTCTCAAACGTATAATCACTCAAATTACTAAAACTGTGATAAAACCCTAGACAATGTAAGAGTTCATGACATGGAGTTTCACTGTAAGCACCTTCAAATATAACACATTCCTTAGATGGTATTTTTCGCGATGAGCCCAATAATCCTGTTTGATATGGGGGATTGTTTCCAAAGGCTCCTTTCACTCCCAAGAAAAAGACTTTATAATATCTTTTATATTTTTCGCTGTATTCTTGTCCAGTGTCTTTATCCTCCTTAATACGATTAAACAAGCGCATCATTCTGTATGGAAGCTCTTTTCCATCAGTTCCGTTAATGTTCAAAACCCAATCGCCATTCACCTGTACCCAATATCTATTAAGTTCATGAGTATTCTCACTCAAATCCATTGTCACAACTTTGAATGTTGGAATAATACATGCTTGTGAAAGATATCGGCATAACATTCTTTTTTTTTCTTCAAGAATAACATTATTTAAACCATACAATACCGTACCGGAGTTCTTAAGTTTAAATAAAACATTTACAAAACAGATTTTAATGGTCTTTGGTATGCAACGCTTAATCTTTAGCATTCCTGCAAATGTCTTAGTGACACCATCTTTATGATATGCATAGGCTTTGATATACTTGTAGGCATCTTCAAAATCGTATTTCAGTGCTACGGTTATTTCTCTTTCACTTTCACCGTTAGATATAGGTGAAATAATAATGTTTTTGTTTTTTTGTGTATAATTAATAGGGGATCTGCTGTTATTGAGGGATACAGTTATGCATTTATCGAATTCTAATTCTATTCTATTTATATTCTGTGCATGAATCAATAACTTGATTGTTGCTGTAGTGGTACAGAAACTATAAATAGTATTTCTTTTTCTTGATGGTCGCATAATCATAGGGGGATTTTTCTCATCATCTGAATTCCAAGGATTCGATGACATATAGAAAAGATGTATTACAGGATAATAATATTTTTTGGGAGCAGTAGATATGTTATGTTTCAATATTTGAGTAGTCCCGTAAGATTCGTCACCAAGTTTAGTTCGATAATCAATATTGCTTTTTATGGGGATGAACCTCTCATAATATGGATCATAATTGGGAGAATCTGGATCATCAGTACGGTATTTACCAACAATGTCATTATAATTTGAACTAGTTTTGGTGCCGTCAATCCATTCTTGGATATCACCATTACCCTCTCTAAACCAATCGAAGCCGTATTCTCCCCCCCAATTATCATCGGGCCTAAACCTTACAATACAACGGGAATCAATCTTTTCATTTTGTTCATCTACTCCTGTTGCTCTATTTCCTGTATCTCCCATTGCTTAACTATTTATAATGGTTTAACGTATTCTATTATTAGCAGATGCTATCCTTCTCAATTTTATACTTCCTCGTAAAGTCCTCCCATTGTTTCTTTCTCCTAAAAATGTCGAATTCTTTTTCTTTAAAGTCTTTCCACTCTGCATTTCGAACTTCATCATCCCTTGATTTTAGTTTCCATGCTTGTTGACCATATTTTTTCTCCATTTCCTCTTCAAATTGCCTCTTTTTTGAATTGATGGTGTTCAACCATTCTTTGATTTCATAAACTGCCCTTAATTTTCCGTCGACATTACCTAAGTGAAGTCCGATGATGTCGATGTCTTCAAACTCAGTTTCTATGTCCGTGACGTAAAACTTGGTTTTAACAAGCTCATTTGGACTAATGAGCTTGTTATGAGACTTTTCGATTGACAGCCTGCATTCAAAATGTAGGTGTTCTTGATTATTTTGATCTTTATAGTTCTTTCCTGTGAGCATCTCATGTGCTAACCCAGTACTGCCACACTTGCCGATCTTGTCCCGGCATTTAACACTAATGCTAAGATTACCTAATGTGTTGCTGGTCTTTAATCGGTCGGTGTTAGTGATTTCGTTGGTGATTTTATCGCTCAATTGAGACAAATGGGAATAAAGGGCATAATATACCTTGTTGCCGTGAGTGATCTTGAGCCAAACCTGAACACCGTAGCAACCGCTATTCTTTGGGCAATCTTTACATACAGTATATAGAAACACACTTTTTTTATCGGCACGAAAGGCATCCCTAAATGGACATGAAAAGGTGTCGTTCCTTCTGCCAAAGCGTATTTGTACAATCTCCCCAGTTTGAACAGCGATAGCCGCTACTCTATCTGAGGCAACATAGTCAAAACCTGTGTGAATCCTAGTACCGTTATCACGACAATATCCAATAAACCCAGTGAACGGATTCCATGGTAAAGTCCGAAGTTTGACTGCTCCCTCAATTGGATCGCTGACGTCGTAGCCGACTTTAAGTATGCAATTCATGATTCAATGGTCTTTATCGTTTTTGTCGCCCATTCCCGAGGTACCTTGAAAGATTCTGACTTGCCTTCCCCTTCAGACAACTGAACCGTGAATTCTTTAAGTACTTCATCGGTGTCGGCATCCAGCATTTTGAAACTGGCACTGGTCTTATTCCTGTCCAGTGTCTTCACCTTCAACTGAATTTCTCCTCCCACCTCAACACTCTTGGAGTCCCAGGTAAAGAAAGTTTTGTTGAGCAGTTCGCCAGAGGCATCTTCCTTAGACAAAGGAAAGGCTCCTTGGCCCATGCCCTGTCCATTATGGATGATGGATATGGACCCTAAGTATCCACATTGAAGAGTGCAGTCTTGGCACAGCGCGGGATAGTTTTTTAGCAACAGCTTGTTCTCTCCGTTCATCCACGGAGACGTTGTGTTGGGAATACATGGCTGTGGTGTGAGAACACCGCTATTGGCTGCCGTTGCTGATGCAACAATCGGGTTAGCCATTGAACTGCACATGCCAAATGGCATGATATTGGTTAGGGGAAGATGATCCATAATATTAGCTTGAGGCTGCCCGTCAAGCAATATTTTCCTGTCAGGCAAGACGATCAGATTGGAAACTGATGACCCCATGCTGCATGCCAAGCGGGCTCCATTGCAAACGTATGTCCTTCCCATATCAGCTGATTTTTACCAGTTCGGCATGGATGTCCACTCCCATGCCGCCGTCTATCTTGAGTGACGAATCGGCTTTCTGTTCAGAAGTATTAGAGAACAGTTGTGTCTTTTGCTCTGATACTTGAAGGGTGTTGGTCGCCTTAACACTTAGTTTATCAGCCACAATCAATTTAGCGTTTTTGCCGACCTCTGTGTCAGAATTTTTACCTATGCTGGCTTTATAGTCATCACCGATCGCCATGGTCTTGTTTTCACCGACATCCTCACTCATGGATTCGCCGATGTGCAGACTTTGGTTTTTACCGATACTATTATTATCGTCACTACCAACAGTGAGGCGACGGTTATTGCCTACTGTAATCTCCATGTCGTGGTCGGCGTGCATGATGATGTCGTTCTTGGCGTACAGCTCGATGTTGCCGGTGGACTCGAGTTTGATGAGTTTCTCGTCGGTCGAGAAGGTGAGGATGTAGTTCTCCTTCTCGTTGTCATAGATGCGGATGTAGCCGTCCTGGCCCTCGTCGTGGATCTCGATGGTGTGGCCGTTGCGGGTGCGGATGGCCTTGATCTGGTTGCTGCTGTTGCCGTTGGGCAACCAGTCGCCGTCGGGGTTGTCCACGCCGTTGAACAACATGCCTTTGACATAGGGGCGCTCAGCATTGCCGCCCTCGAAGTCCACCATGACCTCCTCGCCGATCTCGGGGATGAAACTGAATCCCTTGCCGACACCGGCATAGGGCTGTGCGATGCGCAGCCAGGGCGTCATCATCTCACTGTCTTGCTGGGCCTGCCAGTCAAACTGCACGCGCACCCTACCCAGGTTGTTGGGATCCTCGTTGTCTGTCACCTTGGCACGGCAGGAGGGAGCGACGGGGTAGACCTCGCCGATGGTATAGGGCGGGAAGTCGCTCTTGGAGGGAACGCCACGGAACTGGTTGCTGTAGGACTCGTTGGCCGTGAACTTGTGAACCAGCTCGATGATCATGATCTCGTCCTGTTCAACGGGGCTCTTCTCGTTTGTGGCGCTGTTGGTGATGTAGTTGTCGATGATGACCAGCGTTGAACCGATCTTCAACTTTGAGCTATAAGTCTTGCCGGTGTAGCTGAGCATCCTGGCTTTTTCGGCACGGGCCTGTGTCTTGGTCGAGATGTTGAGCACGGTGTCGCGGCTGTCGTCGTTGGCATATCCACCCGAGTGCATGTTCTGTATCGTCTCCTTGGTGAAACGCTCCTGTGACGCGATGAAGACTTTCTCGCTCAGGCTGTTGTACTCTCGCAGCATCTCGCTGTAGCCGTCCTTCTCTTGTGAGTCATAGGCATTGTAGGACGATGCCACATGGTTGAATGCCGTGTGGTCCAGCATGAGCTCGACATTATAGTTTGTGATGTCCTTGCTGGGATAGCTCAGCCTTACCTCATCTTTTTGGGGCAAGAGACCGAACACCAGCTGGGTGCCGTCGTTGAAGAACCACTCGCCGTAGCGCCGTGCCAGTCGCCTGAGGAACTGGAAATTGGTCTCGTTATACTGCACCGTGTAGGGGATGGGCTCGGTAAAGCGTGAATCAATCTCGGTGTCCAGGTCTCCGCTGTAGGCCTCGGTGACGTCGCTGACAATGTCGTTGAGCGTCATGTTCTCGAATGACTTACAGTTCAGGTTGTCGTTGAGCGCCGCGTCCCAACTGCGTGCCTCGACTTGTATGCTGTAGAGGCTGGCGTTCCTGGAGCCTTGGGCCGAAACGATGAAACCCTTGAACTCGATGTCGGCAGTGCTGTCGTTGTCACTGTTGAGGGACAGGTTCTCGATGTTCTCGGTTTGCAGCGTCATCGTGATGGGCTTGCCGATAATCTCCCCGCACACCTCGAACATGGCCTCCTTGATGTTCTCGTCAGGGCCCTTGTGGATGGTGAATGACAGCGCGTTGTGGGCAAGCATCGCCTGCCGCAGGGTGAAGTTGTCCATGCGGTATTTGGAACCGTTGAGTTCGATGTTGAACCCCGAGGACATGGTGCCGTCGATGGCAACTGATATGCTTTTGATTGTTGTTGACACAGCTTAAAGTGGGTTTACAGGGGTGACAAAACGGTTAAGTCCATTCGTTGGAGAACTCAATGCTGCCAGTAACGCCGATGGAGATGACCTCAGCGCTGATGGTGATGGTTGAGTACATGATGCGGCTGTCCTTGTCGTTGAAGTAGTCTTGAAGCTCAATGCAGTAGGCGTTCTTGAAATTGACCGTCTTGTAATTGGGCTTGTTCTGATGGTAATGGACGGCAAAGAGGAAGCGGCCAGACTTGACCTCGGTCTTGTTCGCCATCCACTTGTAGAAGAACAGGTCATCATCGCTCATCGCCGGAGCTTTGAATGTGATGGTGCCGCCCTTGATGCGGGAAACGGGTATTCCTGTTTCATCGATCTCCTGCCTGAAGCTGTAGGCGCACTCCACCACACCATAGCGTCGCCCTCCTATCTGCAGCTCGCCCTTAAAGGCGAAATTGTCCATTATATCCATACTGTATTCAAGTGAAAAGTTTCGGTAACTGTTTTAATAAGGAAAAAGGGGTGTGTCAAAATGCCTTGTTACGGAATGTTGCCTTGCGTTTTGACACACCCGTGAATGGGGACTGGATTAGTTGTCGATGGTCCAGCGGTTGTTGTGACGAGCGTTACCAATCTGGATCTCCTTAGCCGAGATGGTGAACTCCTCATACTGCAGCAGTGAGTTGGTCGAGTCATAGGTCTCGGCATACTCTACCACGTAGCCTTCCTTGAACGAGAGATGCTTCATCTCACCACCCTGACGGTTGGGGAACGAAATCTCGCCGCTCTTGCTCATGTAGGTGTCGATCATCCACTCGAGCAGGTCGGTGTTGCCGTCGTCGTTGGATTTAACCTTGACGTAGATCTTGCCACCACGGGTAGTGCCAGTGGGCTGACCTTCAACGTCGGTCTGCTGGTTGAGTTCATACCTTACGAATAATACTTCGCGTTCCTGGATGCCATCGGCTTTGATTGTAGCAGTTCTTGTAGCCATAATCTAGAATGTTGTTAAAGTTAATAAAAAGAATTAATTATAGAAATGATAGGTTATTGTACGTTTTGGTCCCATTCCACGCCTGCCGTGCCGTTGTGGCCGGTGAGCTCAATGAAGAAGTTCTTGGCGGCAAAGAAGGGCTTGAGCTCCACCTGGATGGAGATGTCCTTGGTCTTGGGATCCTGGTTGATGCTCTTGAGGTTGTAGTTCTCGATGAGTTTGCCAGGGCCCTTGTAGTCGCTCAGGAAGTCGTGAACGGCCTGCTGCAGCTCGGCCTTGACTTGGGAGTTCCAGTTGATGAATGCCTCATCGTTGAAGAAGTTTTGGAACACCTTGCCGATCCAGTCAAAGGTGCGCACGATGGGGTACTCCTGCAGACCGATGGTGGCTCCGTTGTAGAGCGAGCGGTTGGAGAAGGCCATAGTGCGTCCATCCTCCTCGACCATGGGAATAACGCCCTGGTCGATGAGGGCAGCGATCTCACTCTTGCGCAGGTCGAGTCGTGCACCCTTGACGTTGCTCAGGGTGCCATACTTCTTGCCTGCCGAGCCTTGGGCAATGACGGTCTCCTCGGTGTTGCTCATGCGTCCGGCCAATGCTGCTGATGCGGGCAGATAGATGTCATCATCCTCGCCGGCGAGTTCCGATTTCTTGCGTCCCAAGATGTAGTTGCACGACATGACCACGTTGGCCAGCTGGGCGTCTTGGCCCTGCAGGTTGGCATCATCGAGCTCGTCCTTAAGCATGGTGAAATTCAAGCTGTCCTTGAAGTCGGTGAGCATGATGACCTTGTTGCGGTAAGCCGTGTCGGCCCACATCCTGACGGTGGTGGAGTCTCCCAGGTATCCGGGAACGACGAGCAGGCTGTAGTTGTTCTTGAGGCTCAAACGGTCGTAGTATCTCTCGAGCTCCTCGCGGATGGCGACGGTGTCATCCGAGTCGTGGTACTCCAGCTCGGCCTTGTTGACGTTCATCAGCGTGAGGCAGTCAATCTTGCCTTGGCCAGCGTTGGCAAAGAATGAGTCGAGAGCCCTATAGGTGATTTCGAGTTGCTTGATCTCCTCATGGATGTTGAACAGGTTGTCCTTGAGGTTGCGCTCGGCCTTGCCGAGTTTTTCCTTGCAGGAGTCGATGATCTGCATCGGGTCGGCGCCACCGCTCTCGAGGATGGATACCCAGAGCTCGAGTTCGGTTTTGAGTTTCTTGCGCGATTCGGCATAGGCGGCATCGCTCAAGAAGATGTTCTTGACTGCCTTGCGGCGGGGATCCATGTTCTCGACGCCCTTGATGAGGCCCTTGAGCAGCTGGAAACCGCCGAACTTGTTGAGCCCGCCCAGGCTGTCTTGCAGCAGCTCAGCAGGATTTTCTATTTTCTCTCTCTCGCGCAGCTGCGGTCCCTGCTCAAGAGGCTGTTTTTTCATTTCTTCGTCTGCCATGATAGCGATAACAATTAATGGTTAGTAAAAAATAGTTACTCTGCATCCTCGAGCTCGGCGAGCAGGGCTTTGAGTGCATTAGCCAGGTTGCCCTTGGCTGCTTCGTCCTTGAGGGTGTTGCGCAGGGTCTTGTTCTTCTCGAGTTGGCGGATGACCGAGTTGAAGGCGTCAATCTTGCCTTTCACGGCACCCAGGAGCTCACTCTGTTCAATCAGGCTCTCGTCTTCAAAGTCCTTGATGGACTTGAAGTCAAAGTCCTCATAGACGGCTCCGCCCTCTTCGGTCTCGAGCGTGACGCCGTTCTTGCTCGGCTGGTAGTGCTCAAACACTTCGTTCATGTTCTTGGGCTTGAAGCCCTCGCGATCTTCGTCGGTGTTGGGAGCCTCGTCAGTAAACTGGTCGGCATAGAGCGTCCTGTTCTGGGGAAACTCGATGATGCCGTCCTGGGCATTGGCGTCCAAAACCTTGGTGATAACAGTTTTTCTTGCCATAATTAAAAGATTTTTTATTAATAATATTAATGAGAATTTATTCTTTTACTTCGCTTGCCTCGTCATTTGCAGCTTGTTCGTCTTGCTGCTCGGCAGCGGGTTGATCGGGAGAGTCGATGTCCCAGCAGATCTGCTTGTTCTCTTCATCGTACCGCATGGTCACGGTGTCGCCAGCAGTGATGTCGCCCGAGATGATGAGCTTGGACAACGGCCTGCGGATTTCCTTGCGGATGATGCCCAGGATGGGACGTGCGCCATAGTGGGCGTTAAAGCCGACGCGGGTCACATACTTGCGGGCGCTCTCGTCAATCACGAGGGTGACATTCTGCTCGTTGAGCGTCTTGAGCAGGTTCTTGATGTGGATGTCAAAGATGCGGTCGATCATCTCGGTGGTGATGGGCGAGAAGGGAACGATCTCGGTCAAGCGGGCGAGGAACTCGGGACGGAACTGGCCTTGCATGACTTCGAGCATCTGGTCGTGGGTGGGCACCTTGTTCTCGCCGAAGGACTTGAAGATGTAGTCGCTGCCGATGTTGGAGGTGAAGATGATCAGCGAGTTGGAGAAATCGCCGACACGGCCCAGACGATCATGAAGCTTACCCTCGTCCAGAATCTGCAGGAAGAGGTCGAATACCGATCTGTGGGCTTTCTCAATCTCGTCAAACAGCACTACCGAATAGGGATGCTGGCGAATCTGGTTGACCAGCAGACCGCCTTCTTCATAGCCCACGTAACCCGGAGGCGCACCGTAGAGCAGGGCCACCGAATGCTCCTCTTTGTACTCCGACATGTCGAATCGCAGGATGCTCGTCTCGTCATTGAACAGGAACTCGGCCAGGGCCTTGGCAAGCTCGGTCTTACCGGTACCGGTCGGGCCAAGGAAGAAGAATGAGCCCATGGGCTGTCCTTTCTTGTTAAGTCCTGAACGTGACTCATAGATGGCATCGAGAATGCTCTTGATGGCATGGTTCTGGCCCACGACGCGATTGTGCAGGATCTGCTCGGCATTGGACAGCTTCTCGCGTTCCTCCGACTGGATATTACCCATCGGGATGCCGGTCATCTTGGACACGACGTCGCGCACGGCTTCCTTGTAGAGCTTGTCCTGTTTCACGGCCTCACTGTCATCGCCGGCGAGTTGTGCCATCTCACTCTTGATCTTTGCCGATGAGAGTGCACGGTCGAGCAGGTCCAGAGCCGAGGAGGGCAGGTGGCGGTCGGGCATGTAGCGCTTAGCTAAGCGGACGATTTCCTCGGGCACATCGTCTCCGATGGGCAGATGATGGAATTCCTCGTAGGCCGCACGCTTGTGCTGCAGGATTTCGATTGCTTGCTGCTCCGAAGGCTCCTCGATGGTGATTTTCTCGAAGAATGCCGTGAACTCCTTGTCTTTCTCAATATTCTTGGTATATCCGTCGATGGTCGCAGTGCAGATGACCTGAATCTGATTCTTGGACAAGAGCTTCTTGAGGTTGGGGAGGATGCCGTTCAGTACCGATTGCTGATCCTCGACGCGGTGGAAGTTCTCGATGACAAGCACCGGCTGGAGCAGGTCTGAAAGCCCCTCGGTAATTGTCTTGAAGCGGTCTTCGATCTCGCCCTTGTAGGTGACACCTTGGCTCAGGGCAATCAGGTCGAGCTCATGCGGCTGCAGATTCTCGAGCGATGCCGGTACCTGCTTGTCATGTAACCGTTGTACGATGGCTTCGATCAGGCTGGTCTTGCCCACGCCGGTCTCACCGACAATCAGGATGTTGGCTCGGTCTTTCCTGGCCAGTCCCTCGATAATCGACA
>JAEEGI010001974.1_pt1 | contig 50747 bp, 37 predicted proteins | sample 8958751 | NCBI WGS metagenome assembly JAEEGI01 (sample SAMN16246545, study PRJNA631951) | gut metagenome | biome: gut microbiome; feature: rumen; material: KS-attached | host: Bos | place: Iran: Karaj | collected 2018-10
AGGATGAGGGCGGTTATTGGCTGCTCGTACTGGATTTGGAGAATGGGAAAGAGGTGGGAAGGATTGATTTGAACACTATAGCACTGGAGCCCGAAGGTATTGACATAAAGGATGGATGGATTTATGTGGGGTTCAACACGAAAGAAAAAAAAGACAACAAGATATACAAATTTGAGCAATAGCGACAACAAAGATTATGGCAGACAATTATTTGGAGAAACGATATGAGGAGACTCTCGGAGCCGGGCACGTAAGAGTGAAACGCGTGGGACATACGCTGGACGAGCTGATACTCCGCAACAGAAGCTACAGAGGTTATCTGAAAGACTATGTAGTCAAAAAGGAGGAGCTGGAACGAATTGTTGGAGTGTGCAATAAAATACCCTCTGCCCGAAACCAGCAGGTGCTGAGATTCAGACTTATCACCAAAGGAGATGGGTCGGAAAAGATATTGAGGAACATAAAGTTAGGGGCGGCTCTACCAGAACTGCATCTGCCATTGCCAGGAACCGAGCCGGAAGCGTTTATAGTGATATGTAGCACTGTGGAGCCGAACACAATGGTGTGGGTGGACCTGGGCATAGCAATTCAGAGCATGCTGCTCAAGGCTGCCGAAATGGGGCTGAACGGAATTACGATTGGTGCATTCAACAAGGCGGAGATAACCACGGAATTGGAACTGCCTTACCAGCCTTTGATGATAATTGCTATAGGTAAAGGCGTTGAGAAAATACAACTTACACCCATCTCGCCTGAAGAAAGCCATGCTTATTTCCGCGAGGACGGGATACACTATGTACCAAAAATAAAGATAAAGGACTTGATTGTTTAACCCAAATCGGTCATTGGGGTTTATGTCAGATTAGTATTTGTTTCGAGCATATTGACCGCATCACTGGCGAAGTCATAGCAGGCTACGGCGAGACAGCAATGGGGACAAGATGACGAAAGAAATGCTGATATGGAATAAAGAGACCTCAAAAGGCGAGAAAAGACAGGCTCTAGTTTTAATTTTACAGCCTCGAAGAGGCTGAATATCAATAACACCGTGCAAGCGAATGGCAGTGCGGTGACAGATTATTCTCACTACTAGCGTCCCGAAGGGACGCGACAAGGAGAAGGTTTTAAATGTTGTACTAGAGCGAAAATATAAAAGTCGTCCTAATGACTGATTGGGCTTTAATCATCGAGTTGCTCCGGCGAAATGGCTTGGAGGACATCTTGTTCGACACTAACAACAAGACTGATATTTAATATACGGATATCGATGGAGAAATTACCGTCCTTGCAGTCCTTGACAATGGTGCCTTTCATACCTTTGAGATAGCCTGCAACAATCTGGACCGGAGTTCCTTTGTGAAGCTGGTTGGTATTGTGGACATAAACAGACTCCATAGAATCAGCCAGACGGCGGAGGCTGTCTATCTCGCTTTGCCGGATAATAGCAATGCCAGTACTGGGGAATGAAACAAAACCACAAATACCCTTTACATCCCGCACACGCCAAATATCACGTTCACACATCTTAATGAATGTGTAAGACGGGATGAGGGGGACTTCAACACTTTTCATTCGGTCGGACCACTTACGCAGAACACGGTGGAGCGGCAGATAGGTCTCCAAATGAAGGTCGGCAGCAATACGGTCGGTAACCATCTTCTCGGCACGGGGAGAAGTGTAGGCGGCTACCCATTGAGGGTTATTAGTTAATGACATAAACAAAAACAAAGCCCCCATAGTGGGGGCTTTGCTATTAATTAGGTGATTAGTCGTTGTACTCGGCAATGATACCAGGCACTTTGTCGGGAGTGAGGCGGCCGTACACCTTATCGCCAATCATGGCAACAGGAGCCAGACCACAAGCACCAACGCAACGGAGGGTATTCAGTGAGAATTTGCCGTCGGCAGTGCACTTGCCAACCTCGACATTGAGTGCACGTCTGAAAGCATCAAGAACCTTCTCGGCACCACGCACATAGCAAGCAGTACCCAAGCAGATGTCGATGGGGTGTTTGCCCTTAGGTTCCATGGTGAAGAAACTATAGAAAGAAACGATGCCATAAACGCGTGAAACGGGGATATTGAGCTCGTGAGCCACAACTTCCTGAACCTCGGCGGGCAGATAGCCGAATTTGCCCTGAACTTGGTGAAGAACATTGATTACTTCGCCAGGTTTATTACCAAAGGACTTGGCAATGTCTTTGATAACATTGATTTTCTCTTCGGATAATTTAATGTTTGCCATTTTATTCTTTGTTTGGTCAGCTGAGGGAGAAGAGATGGTTCCCGTCTCCCTCACACTGATAAATTACTTATTTTGTTGTTTCGATTTTGTCTGAGCGGTCGAAATAGTGGGTATGCAACTGCTCGTGGCTGAGGTGGCCGCAAGGTTCGCCATAGTACTCCTTGTAGATAGCGATGATATCGGGGTTCTCGTGGCTCTTACGGATGGGTTTGCCTGCGTCTTCGCGATAGATGGCTTCCATACGTTTGCGGATGATGTTGCTGTCGCCGTGGTGATAGGGCTGACCGGCACCACCGATGCAACCACCGGGGCAAGCCATGACCTCAACGAAATGATAGCCATTGGGATTGCCTTCGCGGACCTGTTCCATAAGTTTGCGGGCATTGCCAAGGCTGTAAGCCACAGCAATCTTCAAGGGGAAGCCATCAAAGTCGATGGTAGCTTCCTTGATGCCTTCGAAACCACGGGTTTCTTCGAAATCGATCTTGGGAAGAGTCTTGCCTGTGTGAAGTTCGTAGGCGGTACGCAAAGCAGCTTCCATAACACCACCGGTAGCACCAAAGATGACACTGGCACCAGTGGACTGACCCAGAGGATTGTCGAAGTCCTCTTCGGGCATGTCGTTGAGGTTGAGGTTGCACTGACGGATCATGTGAGCCAACTCACGGGTGCTGAGCACGAAGTTGACATCGGGATCTCCGTTAACGCTGAGTTCCTCACGTGCACGCTCACTCTTCTTGGCGAGGCAGGGCATGATGGAAACCACAACGAGGTCTTCACGTTTCACTCCAAGCTTGGGGGCGAGATAGTTCTTGGCAACAGCGCCGAACATGCCTTGAGGAGACTTGGCGGTTGAGGGGTACTGCAACAGATCGGGGAAGTTCTTCTCGTAGAAAGCAACCCAAGCGGGGCAGCAAGAAGTGAACATAGGCAGAGCCACTTTTTCGCCCTTGAGAGCCTTGCCCAGACGCTGGAGAAGCTCGGTTCCCTCTTCCATAATGGTAAGGTCGGCACTCCAGTCGGTGTCAAACACCTTGTCGAATCCCAGACGACGGAGAGCGGCAGCCATCTTACCGGTAACAATCTCACCGGGTTTCATGCCAAACTCCTCACCGAGAGCCACGCGGACTGCGGGAGCGGTCTGAACAACAACTTTCTTAGTAGGATCGGCAATGGCTTTGAGCACATCGCTGATATTGTCGACCAAGGTGAGAGCTCCGACGGGGCATACCTGGACGCACTGGCCGCAGTTGATGCAGCTGCTGTCGCCGAGGTTCTGCTCGAAAGCGGGAGCCACCACAGCCTGGAAGCCACGGTTCACACCACTCAGAGCACCAGCGGTCTGGAACTTGTTGCACATGGTTTCGCAACGACGGCACATAACACACTTGTCCATGTCGCGGTAAACGCTGAGCGTGCTATCCTTACGGTAGGAAGACTGGGCACCTTTGAAAGGAATTTCCTTAATACCCAAGCGTTTGGTCAAAGACTGAAGCTCGCAGTCGCCATTCTTCTCGCACTGGAGACAGTCATTGGGGTGGTCGGAGAGGATAAGTTCAACCACAGTTTTGCGAGCGTTGATCACGCGGGCATTGTGGGTGAATACTTCCATGCCTTCCATGCAGTCGGTGGCGCAAGCGGGGGCAAGATTTCTGCGTCCCTTGACTTCCACGACGCACACGCGGCATCCGCCAGGTTTATTTTCAAATTTCATCCCATCAAGCTCAAAATAGCAAAGAGTAGGGATATCGATACCGGCCATGCGGGCAGCTTTAAGGATGGTGGTGCCTTCGGGAACTTGAACCGGTTTATTATCTATTGTGAGATTAATCATATTAATGTCTACTTTTAAATATTAATTTATACCGTATTACTGAACAGAAATGGCACCAAACTTACAATTGTTGATACATGCACCGCACTTGATGCACTTGGTGCTATCGATAACCATCGAAGCAAGCTTGTGACCGGGAGCGGTGTAGTCGGTACGGGAAATGGCCTCCACGGGGCAGCCCTTGGCGCACTTGCCACAGCCGATACATTTCTCGCGATCGATAGCATAGCTCATCAGTTTCTTGCAGACGCCTGCACGACATTTCTTGTCCACCACGTGCTCCACATACTCATCCCAGAAGTTGTCGAGAGTTGACAGAACGGGGTTAGGCGAGGTCTGACCAAGTCCGCAAAGAGCAGTATCCTTAATGACGGCTGCAAGGTTGCGGAGTTCTTCCAGGTCTTCCATTGTTCCGTTACCATTGGTAATCTTCTCAAGAATTTCGCAGAGGCGTTTGTTACCGATACGGCAGGGGGAGCACTTACCGCAGCTCTCCTCGCAGGTGAACTCAAGGTAGAACTTGGCGATAGCGGGCATACAGCTGGTCTCGTCCATAACAACCATACCGCCGGAACCCATCATCGAGCCTGCAGCAACAAGGCTATCATAATCGATAGCAGTGTCAAGGTGCTTGGCAGTCAAGCATCCGCCAGAAGGACCACCGGTCTGAACAGCTTTAAACTGACGGCCATCCTTAATGCCACCGCCGATTTCGTAAATAATCTCACGGAGGGTGATGCCCATGGGAACCTCAATCAGACCCACATTGTTAATCTGACCGGCCAAAGCAAACACTTTGGTACCCTTGGATTTCTCTGTACCGATTTTGCTAAACCACTCGGCACCCTTGGTGATAATAACAGGCACATTGGCAAAAGTCTCTACGTTGTTCACGTTGGAGGGTTTGCCCATATAACCGCTCACAGCAGGGAACGGGGGTTTCAGAGTGGGCTCACCACGCTGACCTTCCATAGAATGGATCAGAGCAGTCTCCTCACCGCAGACAAAAGCACCTGCACCATAGCGGAGCTCAATGTCGAAGTTGAATCCGGTGCCCAGGATATCGTCGCCCAGCAAACCGTATTCGCGAGCCTGTTTGATAGCAATTTTCAGACGCTCGATGGCCAGAGGATACTCAGCGCGGATATAAACCAAACCCTTGCTGGCACCAATTGCATAACCGCAGATGGCCATAGCCTCAACGATGCTGTTGGGGTCACCTTCCAAGATAGAACGGTCCATGAAAGCGCCGGGGTCGCCCTCGTCAGCATTGCAGATTACATACTTCTGGTCAGCCTTGTTCTTGGCGCAGAGTTCCCATTTCAAACCAGTGGGGAAACCGGCACCGCCACGGCCGCGCAGGCCGGAAGCCTTCATCTCGGCAATCACCTGCTCGGGGGTCATCTCGGTCAAGCACTTTGCCAATGCCTCGTAGCCACCGCGGGAGATGCTCTCTTCAATATTCTCGGGATCCACAAAACCGCAGTTACGCAGGGCAATACGAATCTGTTTTTTGTAGAAATCCATGTGACGGGAGTCGCTCACATGCTCCTTGTTCTCAGGATTCATATAGAGCAGCTCGGGCACCTTACGACCTTTTACCAAATGTTCCTCAACAATACGACGGACATCCTCGGGTTTTACCTGAGTGTAGAAAGTATTGTCGGGCATAATCTTAACGATAGGACCTTTCTCGCAGAAACCGAAGCAACCGGTCTTAATCACCTGCACCTCGTCCTGAAGGTTCTTCTCCTTAAGAATATTCTTGAAGTTTTCGATAATATCCAGGCTGTTGCTGGATTTGCATCCAGTACCGCCACAGATGAGAACGTGCATTTTAAATTTTGCCATACGTAAGTCCTCCGTTTTTTTACTTATCGATAGTTTCGTAATTTACAGGAATGATACCCTCTACCAATTCGCCATTCATGACATATTTCGTCAGAATCTCGTCTGCGCGGTCATTGTCAACGTGGCCAAAAACGATGGGATCTTTTCCGGGAACGCGAACTTCCAGAGTGGGCTCTGCGTGGCAATAGCCCATGCAGCCAGTCTGGGTGAAAACGGCGGGAATCTTAAGCTCTTCAGCCTTCGCCATCATGTGTTCCATAACTTGCTTGGCACCAGCAGCAATACCGCATGTGGCCATAGCGATTTTGATTTGCACAAGCGACTCAGGATTCTCCGCTTTCTCACGGATATCCAGACTCGACTGAAGCTTCTCTCTCATTGCTTTGAGGTCAGCTAATGATTTTACTTTTGTCATGTGAAAACTCCTTATTTTTGGATAAATTGGGATTAATATATTATTTTTACTGTATTAATTATTAATTGTTTCCATTATAACTTACCTACAATAGGCAACATGCAAAGATACACATTTTATTCATATATACAACAATTCACGCAAAATATTTTTTTACATTTATCGTTACCCCTTCCAAGTATGACCGATTACAACCCTATATCCAGCTTACAAAAGCAGATAGATCTCCTCCGCATGGAGATGGACTACGAGCGGCAAAACCACGCCCTCACCCTCGCTACCAAACACTTGGACAACCACATCCAAGAGTCCGACTGTCGCTACCCCGTTTCAATCGGCAACAGTGAGTACAACGCCCTCGACCAACTCATCTTGACTATCCGCTACGAAATCTCCGAGGACTCCGCCGACACCGATTTCGAACCCGGCAAACCCCTTCGCCTCTTCTTCCTCGACAACGACAGCCACATCCACGAACTCCCCCACCTCTGCTTCATCGAACAGGTGGGTTATGGCGTGCTCGAAATAGCCGTCCCCGGCCAATCGGCACTCATGTCCATCCGCTCCATTGCGCAATCCCGACTCCTGGGCATCCAACTCTCCATCGACACCACCAGCTACGAAGTCATGTTCGATGCCCTCAGCAGCGCCATCCGGTCCGACGACGAGAAATTCATCCACCTCCGCAACACCCTCATAGGCTCCCTACATCCCACCTTCCTACACCTCCCCCCACTATCCTTCCCTTGGCTCAACCGCAGCCAGCAGTCGGCTGTCCAAAAGGCTGTGGAATGCCGTGAAGTAGCCATCATCCACGGCCCTCCGGGAACCGGGAAGACCACCACCCTGGTCGAAGCCATCATCGAGACCCTTCAACGCGAAACCCAAGTCCTGGTTTGCGCCCCCAGCAACGCCGCCGTCGACTGGATTAGTGAGCAACTCTCAAAACGCTGCGTCAACGTGTTGCGCATCGGCAACCCCGTCCGCATCAGCAACGAAATGCTCGACTGTAGCTACGAGCGCCGTTTTGCTGCCCACCCCGACTACCCCGAGCTGTGGAGCATCCGCAAAGTGCTACGCGACAACCGCAACGCCGACTCCTCAAGCCGCGAATCGAAGAAACGGCTATCCAACCTTCGCGACCGTGCCACACAACTCGAAATCCACATCCAGCAAGACCTCTTCAATCAAGCACGTGTAGTTGCTTGCACCCTCATCGGAAGCGCCAACTTCATCCTCAATCGGCGACGCTTCTCCACCCTCTTCATCGACGAAGCCGCACAAGCCCTCGATCCCGCCTGCTGGGCAGCAATTCTCAAAGCCGACCGCGTCATCTTCAGCGGCGACCACTGCCAGCTTCCACCCACTGTAAAATGCATCGATGCCGCCCATGGAGGCCTCGACCTCACCCTCATGCAAAAGGTGGCTAAAAGCAAACCCGAATGCGTCTCCCTCCTCACCACACAATACCGCATGCACCGCGACATTATGTCTTTCTCTTCCCAATGGTTCTACCACGGCATGCTTAACGCCGCTCCCGAAGTGGCCGACCGTCTCATCTCCCCTCTCGACACCCCCCTTACCTGGATCGATACCTCCCGATGCAACTACTCCGAAAAGGAAAGCCGCACCCTCAGCCGTTCCAACTCCGACGAAGCCCGCATGCTTATCCACATCCTCCGCGACTACATCGACATGATAGGCCTCTCCCGCATCCACGACGAACGCGTCGACTTCGGCATCATCTCCCCCTATCGGGCACAAGTACGCCTCATCCGCAAACTCCTCAAATGGCAAAAGTTCTTCCGCTCCCTTCGCCAGCAAATCACTGTCAACAGTGTCGACGGTTTCCAAGGACAGGAACGCGATGTCATCATCCTCAGCATGGTACGCGACAACGACCAAGGCTCCATCGGCTTCCTCCGCGACCTACGACGCATGAATGTCGCCATTACACGCGCCCGAATGAAACTCATCGTTGTTGGCAATGCCGAAACACTCTCCCGACACCGTTTCTACGCCCAACTCATAGAGCACTTCCAAGCCCACGGCGACTTCATCACACTCCCGCCCCCCGATGCCGACGAGTCCCTTACTCAGCCTTGACGGCAATTCCCTCCCTCACCATCATCTTCCAACCCCGAAACATTAAGGAACACGAGGCTTCCTGTCCCAGTGTTCCTTTCTTCTTTCATGCCATCATCCGACACCCAAACGCCATCCTCCATTCAACCCCTCATCCACCCTTCCGCCAGCCCTCCCAATCACTACACTTGCAAATGTTAAAAATTTGGTCGTCTCATTTTTTGTTTGTACATTTGCAGTGTCGTTTAGCTAATAGTAAATGTTAATTCATTAATATAATTCAATTATTATCAACTTAAAAAAGTACCATCATGAAAAAAGTAGTATTCTTTGCAGCCATGCTGTTGGCTTTTGTTGGAATCAAGGCTCAGACCAACATCCAGGAAATGTACGATTTCAAACGTGGCCACTTCACCACCACTTTGGAAATGTTCAAAACTGATGCCTTCGGTAGTACATTCTTCTTCAACGACATCTACCACCCATCCAAGCTCAATGGCCCCACCGGTTACTACACCGAAATTGCCCGTGCCATCAACTTCTGGCAGAATAGTCCCCTCGGTGGTTTAAGCCTCCACGTTGAATGGAATGGCGGCCAGTTCGCCAGCAATGCCTGGCTCTTCGGTATCGAGTATTTCCTCCACAACGAAGAATACACCAACACCTTCACCTTCGAACTGATGTACAAACGCATCAGCGGCCAGAAAGATCTCGACAAAACCCCTTCCGCCCTGCGTCCGTTCAACAAAGTAAGCGACATCCCCGTCCAGTTCACCTTCGTGTGGGGCATGCAGAACCTCTTTGGTGTGAAAGGTCTTACCTTCAGCGGCTTCCTCGATGTGTGGGGCGAGAACGTCAACTGGGGTGTTGACAACAACCTGAAATGGGACAACACCAAGCTGGTCATCCTCAGCGAACCTCAGATTTGGTACAATATCGGCCAGCACTTCGGCTGCAACCACCTCATGATTGGTGGTGAAGTAGAACTTGCCTACAACTTCGCTGGCGGCTGGCACGGCGGCGACGACTTCGCCAAAAACAAAGGCTTCAACGTCGCTCCCTGCGCCGGTATCAAATGGGCATTCTAAATATATGTTTAATCCATAATACAGAACACCCATGTTAAAGAAACTTTTCGGATTCGACTCCGCAATCCATAATGTCCGCACCGAGATTGTGGCAGGCATCACCACATTCCTTGCCATGGCCTACATCCTGGCCGTCAATCCCGGCATCTTCAGTGCCCTCGCAGACCAAGGAATGCCCACTTCGGCCGTATTCACAGCCACAGCGCTCGCCGCCATCATCGGTACCCTCGTCATGGCCATCTACGCCAAAAAACCCTTCGCCCTTGCCCCCGGCATGGGTCTCAACGCCTTCTTCGTGTTCACGGTGTGCCTCGGCATGGGCCACTCCTGGCAGTTTGCCCTCACCGCCATCCTCCTCGAAGGTATCATCTTCATCATTCTCACACTCACCAAAGTGCGTCAATGGATTGTCGATGCCATTCCCATGAACCTCCGCCATGCCATCGGTGCCGGTATCGGCCTCTTCATCGCCTTCATCGGACTTAAAAACGGCGGCATCATCGTCAACGACGAAGCCACCCTGGTCCATCTTGGCAACATCTGCCATGGCACCGCGCTTCTGGCCATCATCGGCATCGTCATCACCGCCGTCCTACTCATCCTCAAGGTCCCCGGCAACATCCTCATCGGCATCATCGTCACCGCACTCCTCGGCATGCTGCCCATCTGGCAGATACCCGGTGCTGACGGCACCATTGCCTATGGCGCCCTCACCACTTTCGACCGCGTGGTCGATGTGCCGCCCTCGGTAGCCCCCATCTTCTGCCAATTCCAATGGGGTGAGATACTCTCACTCGACATGCTCGTCGTGCTCTTCACCTTCCTCTTCATCGACATGTTCGACACCATGGGCACCGTCATCGGCGTCTCCCAGAAAGCCGGCATGGTAGATGAGAAAGGCAACATCGACGGCATCAACAAAGTCTTCATGGCCGACGCTATCGCCACAACCTGCGGCGCCTGCCTAGGCACCTCCACTACCACCACCTATGTCGAGAGCGCTGCCGGTGTCGGTGCCGGTGGCCGTACTGGCCTCACCGCCTTCACCACCGTCTGCTGCTTCGCCATTGCCCTGTTCTTCGCCCCCATCTTCACCCACATCCCCTCTGCAGCCACCACAGCCGCACTCGTCATTGTGGGCTTGATGATGCTCAGCCCCATCAAGGAAATCGAACTCGACGACTTCTCCGAGTCAGTCCCCGCATTCCTCACCATCATCCTCATGCCCCTCTGCTACAGCATCAGCGATGGCATCCTCATCGGCATGATTGCCTACGTGCTTATCAATGCACTCTGTGGCAAATTCAAAAAGATTTCCGTCACCATGTGGATCCTGGCCATACTATTCATTGCACGTTATCTATTCCTATAACAAACAACTAACTATCAAAATGGGTGCCGTCACAAACAACGGCACCCATTTTTTTTGAACCTATTCGAACGCTGCTATTTCACTATCAGCTTCTTTACCGCATTAATCCGGCTGCCCGTAAGGCGTACAAAGTATGCCCCCTTCGTCAACTTGCCCAATTCAATCTGTATGCGGCAGTCACCGTTGCACTCTGCACTGCGGTGCAACACCGTCTGCCCACTCAGATTAACCAATTCAACGTCCACACCTCCCTGCACTCCGGACAGTTCCAAAACGGTCACTCCGGTAGCTGGGTTAGGATAGAGGTTGGCAGCAAAGTCGCCGTCGGCATCTTTTATGTCCGACATACTGACCACAAAATGGCCTCGTTCGCTCCACAAACTGAATGCGTTCTCGTCGCACTGTGCCTTCACATAATAGTCGTACGCCACACCGGGACGCAAACCCTCCAGTCGGTAGTGCGGCTCTGCAATGTCGCTCACCGTTATGCCTTCGCCAGGCAAGTAATGCTCCTCTCCATATTCAAGCACATAGCTGGTTCCATTCCCTTCCCACTGCAATTCAACAACACCCGAGTTTTCGTCAACTACACGGCTTGACAAATGGTTAACAACGGCACACGAAGTGGTGGTGAAATAACGAACCTGCTCATACCATGCACCGGGCAGGCCATTGCAGAGCGACCTAATCCGGGCGTGGTAGTCTACACCCTGCTGGAGACCTGTGACCGTGAAGGGGGAAGCCTCAGCCTCATAGCTTTGGTTGAAGTCGGGGCCATACACATTCAGCTCCCATGGGCCGGAGCCACCCTCCCAACTGAACACGGCTTCTGTGTAGTGCACTTCAACCAACGAGAATTCCTGTGGCGGAGGACAGCCGTTGGTGGCGGTGGTGACTTGGCGTGTGGTCCAATGCGAGCCAATGCCGTTGGCGCAATGGCTGCGGAGGCCAATGGTATAATCGGTGTTGGGTGTCAGCCCACGGAAAGTATATCGGTTGCCTGTCACAGTAACCCCGTTCACATTGTCGTTCCAAGGCTGGCTGGTGATATATGCCTCCACTGTGCCGTAGGCGTCGAATTCAACGGTGACGCTATCTGCCGATTCGGTCACGCTGACAATGGTGGGAGCCGGGCAGTCGGCACTTGGCACCACACTAATCCTAAGGCTGTCGACATAGGCATAGAAGCGCAGTTGCGAGCAATAGTTGATTGCTACAAAGCGTGTGCCCGACGGGAAACTGCCTTGATAGCGCTGCCAGAGAATGCCCAATGTGGTGAGCGTGTCGGTCCACACAAAGTCGTCGGGACTATTGCCTGTCAATGAATAACCGACACGCAGTGTTTCCTGTCCGTACATCATATCGCTATAGCGGAAACGCAGACTGATGCTGTCGGCCGAGGCCAACGGAGGAGAAACAAGATACTGGTTATAGTCAGGCGACGAGAGATAGGAAGAGAAGCGGAAGCTACGTCCACCGGAAAAAGCCTTTTCGTTGGTGTGTATCATAGTGTTAGAATTGTCGTCCGATTGAATGAGCGTGAAGCAACGGGCAGGGGCATCACCCTCTTCAAAACTTTCGTCAACCGTAAGTCCCGGAGCGATAGTATAGGTGTCGCATTGCATGGTGAAAGTGATAATGGCACTGGCGGGCGAAAACACATTGCCCGGGCAATAGCCTTTGACAAAGAGCTCGTATGTGCCGCCAGCGGTCAAGCCGTAGAGGGTGACACTGTCAGCCGACACGCTCAGCGTGCGCCAAGCGGCCGAGGTGCCCAAGGGGCGGTAGGAAACATCATAGGCCAAGGCGTCGCCAATCCAGCTGACAAGTGCCTCGTGGGACGAGAGCACTGTAGCCGTCACCGAACGCGGGCGCCTGCAGGCCGGAGCATCAACGCATTCGGTATACAATTCGAAACCGGAGGCTGCGCCATAGCTATTGGAGGTGAAGCGGAAGGTGAGCGGTCCCACTTCGGACACAAGGTTCACATTCACCGCCTCGGGACCATAAGTTGAATTGATACTATACAGGAGGGTGCCATCGGTGCCATCGCCCTCATATATACTCAGGGTGTCGCCTCCCCAGACATTGAGGTCCACCGTTCCGCCGCGGAATGCGACCACGTGAGTGCTGTCATCGGGACGCACCACCAATGTGGAAGCACTGCTGTTTTGATAGTCACCGGAGGGACCGCCGTTGTCGTAAACCACCACGCCGCAGCCACTCACCGTGCTGGCGGAAGCAAACGGCATCTCCACACTGCCGGCCACAAATGTGATGGAACGCCATGCACTCCGGCTGTTGTTACCATCAATGCAGAGGGCTCGGACGTAGAACTGGTATTTTCCGCCCATTGTGAGTGAGGGCATTCTGTAGAATGTGTCTGTAGTGATATTCCAGCCGGAGAGCGACGAGAACTGCTGTGTAACGGTGTCCCAGGCCACTTCCCAGCGAGACACCCCGTCCGAACCGTTCCAACGCACCACAATGCTGTCGGCATCACGGAGATGGGTGGCAGTCAACCCAGCAGGAGGCATGCAGCCAAGTGTCTCACTAACGGTAATATCATCAATCAGTGTAGCATCCGACAACGGAAGCAGATGTGCCAAGGCAATGCGTGTGCCGTCGCCTTGATATTGGCTGAAATCATAGCGGAACCACTCGAAAGCCGAGAGCGACTGGGAATGGCTGGAAAGCGTGTCGAGCCATTCGTAGTAGGAACAGATATCGTCGGTTACACCCACCACTATCGCCTCGCCCTCGTATGCCGATTCGAGCATGGCTTTGAAGTTTATCTCCAGTCTGTTGACAGGGATATTGAAGGCAGGCAGCACGGCTGGCTGGCGAGTGGTGGCCTGTTGCCAGAACAAACCTCCGTGGCGGTGCTGAACAACGTGGGAGTTGTAATCCCAGCAGGGGGGCATGATTCCGTCGGCATATTGGTCGAAATTCTCAGAGTAGGGCACCGGCACAATGCCGCAGCCCGTAGTCACGGTCAAGTTGCACCAAACCGTATCGGAGTCACACACGGTGCCCACTCGCACACTGTATTGAGTGGCCGGAGTCAGTCCTGTGATGGAGGTGTAAGGGGTGGACACAGTGGCCGCGGTGGTGTAGCCCATACCTGTGGCATACTGAACAACCCAAAGGCTGGATGTACCTTCGCCATACCAAGCAAGCGAAACACTCGTAGAATCACTAATCACCTCGCTCACCACCGGCGGCAGGCAGCCATCGGCCTCGCACTGCGCAATAAAATGCACATCGGCGGCATAACGGGTGGCCGAAACGCCAAACAATGAAGAAGGCGAGGACAACAGAATGGGCGAGAGGTGGTTCCAAGTCACGGTGTTGACTCCGGCAGTGGGGTGATAGTACCAGTCAGTAGGGTTCAGGTAGAAATGACCGCTGGCATTGTGTACAGCGATGGCCAGATTCTGCGTCGTGTCGTACACAAACGGGGTAGCAAACCGAACAACCTGCCATTCGGCATCGGAGACGGGAAGCGTGTAGTTCGGGGCCACAAGGCTGAACGCGGAGTGTGGCACATAGTTGTCTGCACTCAACTCCGGGAGGGACGTGTTGGCCATATAAAGACTGAACGTAAGGAGTTCGGCCACACCTGTGGGGGTGCGGAATGCAACGCCCCAGATGGTATCCACAGCAGGCATCTCGCTGCGGGGGTAAAGCGTTTGGGCATAGGAGTGGGTAAGCTGCGTACTCACCACATAGCCGTTTCCGCTCCGACTGACGTCGCCAGCAATCTCGCTGCACGACTGGGTCATAAAGTCATACACCGCGGCGTTGGCAGTGTCGTATCCGTTGTCGAGACGGCAAGTGCTATACACCCATGCGCGGTAGAAATGGCCGGGTTGCAAGCCGGTAAGCAACACTGTGTTGCCCAACGAGAAAGTGTCTATCAACACCGTTCCGAAATCCTCGTGGTCGGCCACCTGCACCCATGCACCCTCGGAGGGGAAACCGTTCAACGCATCGAACTGCCACGAAAGCACAGCAGCCGTGTAGCCCACACTGCCCAGATTCACATCAGACACGGGGGAACAGGTCATCTGGGTAGTGAAAGGAGGAAATGCTTTGTAGTCTGAACTGTCAATGCCGCATTCGGTGCGTACCCAAGCATAATAGGTGGTGCTTTGGTCAAGTCCGCGTAGCACAGCAGCCGTATCGGAGACATAGCCATACTCTGTGGCGGTGTGCGAGTTGTTGTAGGGTGAATAATAAAGGTAATAGCCTGTGGAATTGCCGCCCACACCGGTCCAGCGCAACGCAGCACAGCGGGCGCCCACACTGTCAACATAAGCCTGATTGGGACGGTCGCAGCCATTGTCGCGCACAATGCTCACATCGTCCACAAATCCGTTGCCTATCAACATATCGGAGCCCTTGAAGAAGAAGGCCACATAATAAGCAGAGTCCGGACTCAGTTCTGAGGTGGAAAATTCATATTCGTGCCAAGTGTTGTCCATTTCGGTAATCGATACCAGAGGCACAAACGACGAAGTATCGGCGAGGTTGGTCATCACACCAGCCCTCAAACTGGAGTTGAACAGATTGATTGGCCCAATATTGATTCCAAACTCCAAACGTGCCTGGAATGTGACTTTTATTTCGTTGCCGGGCAGAGGCACCAGCGGAGTGGTAATCACATTGCTGCCCGCAGCCGCAAAGAATAGGGACAGCGAGTCGGAATAAGCGGCCTCGTCAAACACTTTTGGCGCATCACCAAAGGGAATCACCAGATTCCAACACATGGGAGCCTCGTCCAATGTCTCGGTACTGAAACTGTTGAAATAGGGTATCCGCAAGGGAGGACAGGGAGTGTGGAAGCTCAGCTGCACCATATCGGAGGTGTCGGAACTGCCGCAAAGAGAGCGAACGCCCACAGTGTAGTCGGTATTGACCGACAGCCCTGAAATGAAGCAACCGTTAGTGCCCACCATCGTATACCGCACCCCGTTGAGATACACCACCCAGTCATGCTCGTTGTCTACGGCCGTCCAGGACACATAGGCGCTGGTGGTGTCGGGCGCACATGAAAGATTGATGGGGTGCACACAATCGGGGCACGCGGGCATTGCCAACGCCACCGTTGTCCCGTTGGAAAGGTCTCCGGCCATGATGTCGGAGAGTATCATAGAACCATCACCGTTCTCTACCGAGAACGAGATTTCGTAATCTAGCGGGCCGGAACGCCATACAAAATGTACAGTGTCGTTGGTACACACCGGCACCTCGACCTCGCCCGAATAGCCGGACGAAAGCGTAACCGAGCCTCGCAGCACCGTGTCCTGCCACACTTCGAGGGCGGCGCCGTTCCATCCGTCACCGACCATATCATCGCAGTACACGGTCATCAGACACATTCTTGAACCCGGAGGGCACTGTGCCCTCGACGCGAACGACAGACCCATCAGGGCCACGAACGCAAGGAGAGAAAAAAACAGTCTCTTCTTCATTACTTTAACCTTTTAGTTTTGTTAGTTTTTATTGATTACACAATAACAACGCAAAAAACAGGCGAAAAACTACAAGCCCACACAAATAGCGAAAGGAATAAGTAACCATAACATTTATATCATATTCAAACATTTACACGGATACAATATTTAGTCTCAATAACATCATATTGCCTTTCAATTATCACTTGTCCACCTTTCTCAAAAAAACATAGGCAATAAACAAAAAGATACCATTAACAGCCAGACTCAGAAAACATAAACCCATATCAGCCAATAGGATTTGTATCAGCTTAGTATTGTTTTCGAGCAGATTGGTCGCATCGCTGTCGAATGTGTAAAGTATGTGCTTCTTATGTGCGGCCGTTACATTTCCTTCTGAATGGTGTATGCGTTGAAACATCTGCAAAGATGAGAGAGCGCCCGTCTGATGTTCCTATCAACCTACTCCCATGCCTGACAAACAATGTCATTGCTTCAGCATCACCACTCATGCCCATTACCTTGACACATTTCCGATTCCCTTTGCACGTTTTGTTTGATGCCTTCGGAGCTTCTACCCAGTTTGTTCATTTTTTCCAAAAATATGGTGCAAAGTTTCTCCGACAGCATCAACTGGTTCCGTTTTTCTTTGTGAATTATGAGCTCACTTCACCGAGGGAGGCTCGTTGTCGCCAATGGGGTCGCTGCCCCACACCGAGTTCATGGCCGCCAGGCATTCCTGCCGGGTGATGTCGTTCAGTCGTTCCAAATGGCGCTGATAGAACACGCACTTTGTCATACCCACCTGCTTGCAAACCACATCGGTGGCAAAAGCCTCGCAGGTCGGCGCACCGCACATACCGCAGTCCACCTGCGGAAGATACACTTTCAACTTATTTATCTTCTCAAGTTTCTGGTAGGCCTTGGTCAAATCCTTGTCCAACGTGAGCATCGACCGGGCCTGCGCGGGCTCGGCAAACGAGTTCTCTATCAGATAGTCCTTGTAGGCATCCATCTCGCGGGCACGGGCCATCTCGCCGTTACGCTCGCGCTCCGCCGCCTTGCGGGCCCGCGCATACATGCGCTCGCCGCACAGGAAACGATTCTCGCACGACAGCAACGCTCCGGCACAACTCTGGTCGCAAGCCCTCAGTTCCAAAAACTCAACTCCCTCCACCTCGTCGTTCTCCAGCTTGTCGAGGAAATCCATCACGTTCTCAATGCCGTCGATAGCATACGACCTCTTGGCCAGACAAATGCGCCGTTCGCCGTTGGTCAAAGTCGAAAGGATGGCATCGGCCGACAGCTGGGGCGTTTGCAGGGCCTGATAGGAATAGCCTTTACCCTGCTCCTTTATCTTGCGGTACACCTTGTTGAACAACGCATCCATATTGATAACCCCGTCTATCAGCGAGCGTTTCTCTCCCACTGGAGCCTTCACGGCTGCAATCTTGGCGGCACAGGGGGTAACATAAAACAATCCGATTTCCTCACGCGGCACCCCGCGCTCCTCGGTCAGCAACTTCAGCACATACATAGCCGAGATGTCGAGAGGGGCTTTCACAGGGATGATATTGCCCACCAGCGACGGATATTTAATCTGAATCAACCGCACGATAGCCGGGCAGAAACTGGAAATCAGCGGCTCGTCGTCCTCATGCTCGCGGGCATACTTATGCTTCACATCCGCATAGATACCGGCTGCCGACTCCACCTCGAACACATGCTTGAAACCCAAATCCTTCAGCGCGGCATATATGCGCGACACACGTATATCGTCCGGAAACTGCCCAAGAAACACTGCCGGAAGCAATGCCACCGAATGCGGAAACTCGTGCACCATCTTGAAATCGTCCTGCTTGATATAGATTGCATCCACAGGACAAGCCGCGTGACACTTGCCGCAATCAATGCAGCGGTCTTCCATAATAAAAGCCTTTCCGTTGCGGATGCGGATAGCCTCGGTGGGGCATATCTTCATACACCGCGAGCAACCTATACAATTGCCTTCATCTATTTCAAGAGCATGATAAAACATGTGTCTATATTATTTAATCAACCAACGTTAAGCGAAATTCACTATCATCTCGACCGTTGTGCCCACTCCCACCTCCGAAGTGACGTTCAGCACATCCACATTCTTCTGCATGTTGGGCAATCCCATTCCGGCTCCGAAACCCATATCGCGCACCTCCGGCCGTGCAGTGGAGTAGCCCTCCTGCATTGCCTGGGCGATATCGGGTATTCCCGGACCCTTGTCGGCCACCACCATGTGGATCTTGTCCGCCTCGATGTCGACAAGCACCTTTCCGCCATAAGCATGCGCTATGGCATTGACTTCCGCCTCGTAAAGCGCCACCACAACCCGTTTCACCACCTGGGGATTCACCCCCAGCTGCTTCAATGTCTTTTTCACCGAGCTCGACGCGGTGCCGGCATTCACGAAGTCGCCTTCTACAACCGTATATTCCTGATGCATATTATAATAAGTAATAATCCATTAATAAAGAGGCTCAATGCCCGCCTGATACAGAAGTCCGCAAGTCTTGAACATAGAATAACTGGTAGCAATGAGAACCATATCGTTTTCCTCAGCCAACTCTATCATATCCTCGGTGGGCTTCTTGTTGCGCACAAAAACCACAATATCCAACGTGGCCATATCGCACGTACGGATGGTTTGCACATTACACAAACCCGTCACCAACATCGGGGTCTCCTTGAGCGTCAACACATCGCTCATCAAATCCGAGGCAAAGGCCGTAGTCACCTCCTCGCCCAATCTCTCGCTTCCCAGATATACTGTTGCGCTGAGCTTTTCAACTATTTCCTGCAGTGTCATGATATTCGTTTTATTAATCAATAAAATGGTTCATTGAATTTGCAAATATACGAAATATCTTTTAATGAATAGTTAATTTCCTCAAATAATTTTTCCACACTCCTCCACACCCCCACCCGACAATAGTCCAAACCCCTACACCTATCTACAAGAAAATGCGGCAGTTCCATAGCACCTTACCACCCTCCAACACAACCCACAAAACACCATATCCCCATACAATAAAAACAGCAATGCAACGTTAATGTAGCAACAAAAAAGAGCTCAAATCACATTACAACAACACACCTCATGACCCTCCCCCCGTTCCTCTCGCCAGGCGACCGCGTAGCCTTTGCCGCACCTGCCCGCAAAATAATGCCCTCCGAACTGCAACCCGCCATCGGCCTGCTGCAATCTTGGGGGCTTCAACCCGTCGTGCCCGACCACCTCTACGACTCCTACCACCAATTCGCCGGTCCCGACAGCATCCGCACCGCACTGATGCAACAACTGCTCGACGACCCGGAAATCAAAGCCATATTCTGCGTCCGCGGCGGCTACGGAACCGTCCGCATTATCGACAACCTCGACTTCTCACACTTTGCCCAACACCCCAAATGGATTGTAGGATACAGCGACATCACCGTACTCCACAGCCACATACAGCAAAACCTCGGCATTGCCACCCTCCACGCCACAATGCCCATCGACATAGAGGCCAACCACCTCCTCTCCCCCACCCCCGCCCTTCAGTCACTCCACTCAGCCCTCTTCGGCAAAAGCCTCTGCCACACACTGCCCTCCCACCCCTTCAACCGCCCAGGCTCCTGCCGCGCCCCTCTCACCGGCGGCAACCTTTCCATACTCTACAGCCTCTCCGGGTCGGCCAGCGACATATACACCGAAGGCAAAATACTCTTCATCGAAGACCTCGACGAATATCTCTACCACATCGACCGCATGATGCAGAACCTGAAACGCTCCGGACACCTCGCCGACCTCGCCGCGCTGATAGTGGGCCAGCTCAACAAAATGCACGACAACACCATCCCTTTCGGCCACTCAGCCGAAGAAATAGTGCTCGACGCCGTCTCCACCTACAACTATCCCGTCTGCTTCAACTTCCCCTCCGGCCACATCGGCCCCGACAACCGCGCCCTCATCCTCGGCCAGGAAGCACACCTCATTGTCGGCGACGAAGTGCAACTGCATTTCCTCCCATAACGAACACCCACATCAATCAATACCGCCCATCGCAACTCCGAACCAGCATCAATGAAAATAAAATGCCAATCCAAAGTAGGTTCGGTGTAGGTCCAGTGTAGCTTCGGTGTAGGTCCAGTTTGAGTCCAGTGCTGATTCGAAAAAAGAGCGAACCTATTCATAGCCTACATCACCTCCTGCCCGATACCCGTCCTCACCCATTTCGGCTCAGCGTCCCCTCCTCTCCCTCATCAAACAGAATCAACACACCTCCTCCTTGCTCGTTTCATCCCCCCTACTCAACCAGCCAACCGCAATACCATCATCCAACCTCTCGTTTTCATCCCATCCACAACCGACACCCCTCTCAACAAACTCTTCCCATATTCCCTCTGATGATAAGATTACGTTCTATCCCATTACCCTTCTGCATCCAACCCAAACAATCATAAGCCTTCCGAACCAACATTCTTTACCATATAATCGGTTGAACCGTTAATCATATCACCCCACCCCACTCAGCAATCCTACCCCATGTTTCCCCGTCCCACCTCCGATTATAAATTACTTTTTCCGCAGGCCTTAAATATCATTTATTAACCGTTAAGCTTAACACAAACTTATTACAAGGTAAAGACATGGTTAATATATATCAAACAAGCAGCTATGCCACAGCGGAATGGGATATGCAGTTCTACATACTGATACTTCACATGTATGCAACTGATTTCCAGGCTATAAACAACAATGATGCTTGAATCATACAAAACAGTTTGAAGGAATGTTGACCACCAACTGCTATTAGAGGGATTGAGACAAAAAGGGACAATCACCTAATAAAGGAGGATTCCTAATACTACCGCATATCGTTTTCACAATTACGGGCAAGAAATAGGGAAGGTTCCTGCCAGCCTCAAATAATGGTGTAGAGTCTTCCGACGCATAACGCTACCATTCATCTGCTGCAACTTTGGAAACAGGCATCACGGGGTCGGTAACGGTCAAAAATAATTGATGCAAAGTGAAAACATTTTACATAAATCAAAAAAAAGTCGTATCTTTGCATTTTAAAATACAACAGTCTATGCTGCTGATATTTGTTCCCAAACTAACCAACAGGCTTGGCTACACCATCAATGTAGTCATGCGGAATATATTGCAAACCGAGTTTGCAATCACCGTCGACCCCGTCACCTTCCGCAACCATCCAGAAGCCAAGCTGTGCTACGACTCCCACCCACTCGACAACTGCGACGCTATATTTATCAAGGCACGCAACCTGCTTTTCGAAACCACTATCGAAGAGCAAGAATGCCAATGCTTTGAGTATAACGGCATTCCTGTATTGTTCCCCTGTTACGGGCGCAACACAGAACTGCCTTTCGATCCTTTTGCAGCCATATTCTACATGATTTCACGTTATGAAGAATACCTGCCACACCGCAATGATATCCACGGACGTTTTCTCGCCACCGAAAGCATCGCATACAAAAACGGATTTCTTCAAACGGCTGTTGTGGACCGCTGGGCATTAATGCTCAAGGACATCATATTGAAACATTATCCCGACACCTTTTTCTCTAAGCGCATATTCAACTTTGTGCAAACCATTGATATCGACTCGGCCTACTGCTACCTCAACAAAGGCATTTTCCGTACAACCCTGGGGTTCATGCGCGACGGGCTGCACCGCCATGATAAGGAAATGGTAAGGCATCGCATGAGGGTGCTGAGGGGTAAGGAACACGACCCATTCGACACATTCGACTACGTCATCGAGCTCAACCAGAAGCTCCCCAACCGCTTCAGTCTGCTGTTCTTTGCCCTGCTGGGCGACTACGGCATATACGACAAGCCCATCTCTTCATACAATAACGAATTCAGGCAACTGCTGCAGCATCTGGGCGACTATGCAAAGATAGGAATCCATTGTTCATACTATTCTACAGACGAGCCCGACCGCATAGTGCGCGAGACGCAACGGCTTTCGGAAATACTGCATCGCCCAATAGTGCGCAACCGGTTCCATTTCCTGCGTTTCAACCTGCCCAGTGCCTATCGTAACTTGGTGCGGGCCGGAGTGGTGCACGACTATTCGATGGGGTATGCCGACCTGCCCGGGTTCCGCAACGGGACATGCTCGATAGTGCCGTTTTTCGACCTCAGTTCCGACCAAGAGAGCGACCTGAGCATGCACCCATTCATGACGATGGACACTACCTTCCATACGCACATGAAGCTTTCCCCAAAACAGGCCACGGAGAAGTATCACGCCCTGGTGGACGAGGTGGAGGCAGTGGGCGGGACCTTCAGCTGCATATTCCACAATCAGAACCTTTGCGAAGAATTTGGCTGGGAAGGTTGGCGCGAGGTGTATGAAGACCTGCTTGAATATGTTGCCGAGAAACTGAAATGACGACAAATACACATACAAAAGTAACACTATGATAAACTACAAAGAGAAACTACACGATATACGCGCCTTCGTATTCGACTTCGACGGAGTGATGACCGACGGCAGCGTGTGGACCTATGCCGACGGCGAGACAGTCCGTTTCGGAAACATAAAGGACGGCTATGCAATACAATATGCTGTAAAGAAAGGGTATATCATCGCCTTGATATCGGGTGCCACCTCGAAAAGTATCGACAACAGGATGGCAGCTCTGGGGGTGAAACAATGCTACACTGGATGCGCCAACAAGATGGACACATACCGTCAGTTTCTCAAGGACAACAATCTGGACGAGAGTCAGGTAGTGTGTATGGGCGACGATATTCCAGACTACGAAATCATGTCGCACTGCGCTGTGGCTGCATGCCCAGCCGACGCGGCCACCGAAATCAAGGAGATAAGCCATTATATCTCATTATACGGGGGTGGACACGGTTGTGTACGCGACATTATAGAACAAGTGCTGCGTCTTCAGGGCAACTGGTTCGACCCCAACAAAAAACACCACGACGCCTTGCACTGGTAGGGCATAAATAAGAGTATGAACTAAAATATACAGCTATTAAAAGGATACTATATATATTAGTAATGTTGGTTGCCGTAACGACGCAAGCCCAAAACGACTCCGACGAAATGACCGGCAACACCTCGTCACTGCCTGACGGAAAAGTGATGCTGGGAACCTATTACGCCGACCGGTTCGTGGGGAGGAAGACGTCGTGCGGAGAGATATTTAGGCAAAACCAATACACCGCTGCCCACAAGACGATTCCGATGGGCACCTACCTGCTGGTTACATACCCTGTGACCGAACAACAGGTTGTGGTGAGAGTGAACGACCGATGCCCCAGAGCGGGTATACTGGACATGACCAAACTGGCCGTTTATTCCATAGGTATCAAAGGGTCGGGGAAGGTGATAGTGACAGTCCTGGACCCTGATGAGGGTTACGAAATGTGGGTGAACCAAGACACGCTGTTGATGGATGCAGCCGACTATTACGCTTTTCGGGACAAGAGCCGGCCGCGACGCATTTCCCCCTACCCCATATCTCCTACCGACAAAACATCTTCCTCTCCACGGAAGAAGGCGCCAATAAAGAAAGAAAGAGCCAAGCAGACACCCAAGGAACAGCATGAACCTCAGGACACTCTGCCATCACTCGACATAGTGTCAACCGTGCCGCCCGAGCCCACATATATGGAGGCTCCGGTTCACCAAGGAAAACTGTATGATATAGAACTCTGCGTGGTCAACTCGCAGATTGCGGCAAACTACGAAGCCCACCGTCTGCCTAACGATCTGCAGCCGAAGGTAAAATTCAAGAAAAACCCAATGAACCAGCAAGTTCAGGTTATTCTAGAACTGGCCGACACACGCAGCCATGCGGTGCGCACACAGGCCATGTTGATAGATGACTTCCCCGACAGCTGTCTCACACTTCATGAATAGCAAGAAAATGCCCTCATACCATACGCATTAACAATACATTGACTAAGAAAAACAGACATATAAATGAAGCCTCGAAAAAGAAAAAAAGAAAAAAAATATAAAAAAAAGCATTGCATGTGAAGAATTATTATTATCTTTGCAAGTCAAAATCTAGTTTGCTTTTTTGCATAAAAAGCAAGTTAGACAAGCATATATACAATAGATTATTAAATAGTTACATGATCTCAAAATGAGTACTCACATGAGAATAAGACTAAGCAATAAACTGTCACTTTTTGTGATAGCCTTGGTATTTTCATGTGTTGCCATGGCACAGGAGCCCCAATTCTCACAATACATGTTCAACAGGATGTCATACAATCCCGGCTATGCAGGCAGTTCCGGCTCCATCTGCGCTGCTTTGATGTATAGGAATCAGTGGCTGGGGCTGCATTTGGACGCTCCTAACGCCAACGCCAAAGCTGGTTCTACCCCGCAAGACGTCCTCTTCACTTTCGACATGCCCGTCAAATTCCTCCACGGAGGACTGGGACTGAACGTGGTGAAAGACATGATTGGTTATCATGACAACATTTCTGCCTCCTTGGATTATGCATTCAGAATGTTTTGGGGAGAGGGTAACTTGTCAGCAGGAGCTGAAGTAAGCCTAATGAGCAGTAAACTGGACAAAGCTAGCATCATTGCCGAAGACCCCAACGACCCTGTGTTGGCCGGATTGGGAGAGTCGGCAACCCTGATTGACGCCGGTGTTGGTATATACTATCAGGTTCCCGGAAAGTATTATGTGGGAGTATCGGTGAAGAACCTCCTCGGTGCCCATAGCGACGAGATAATGTTTACCAACGCCCGCACCGCTTATGCGATGGGCGGATTCGAATATGTGCCTTCCAGCGCCCCTTCCGTGCGCATTAAACCCTCCGCATTGTTGAAGACAGCTAATCTGAGCTATTTCCAAGCAGACTTGACTTGCTTAATTGATTATCGCAATGCTTTTTGGGGCGGTTTGGGATACCGTGTGCAAGATGCAGTCTACGCATTGGCCGGTATACATTGGAAGAAACTTCAAGTAGGTGTATCTTACGACTTTACTACCAGCCGTCTGGGTGCTTATAAGTTTGGACGCAGCATGGGTAGTATTGAATTATACATGAAGTTCTGTTTCAAGGTGGTTGTGCCTCGCAAACCCAACACTTCTTACGGAAATACCATCATGTTGGAATAGTAACTATTAAAACGTAAAAATAATTAAAAACGAAACTTTTTGCTTTAATAATCGTATAGAACAAATAATTAGACAGCCCAATTACAGGGCAAAACAATTAGAAGATAACACAAAACGAATAAACAAAAAAGTATATAATATGAAAAAGTTGTTTTTCTTGTTAGCAGCCTCAGTAGCATTGTTCTACGGTTGCTCGTCCAATTCCGCTAACGGCGAGTTGGTTGGCGTTCTTGACCGCACAAAGTTCGAAGACATCGACCTGAAGGGCATGGTTTTTGTGAACCAGGGCAACTTCAGCATGGGTTCCGGTGTGCAGAACAACACCTATGGTGTCACTTCACAGCCACGTACCATGCAGGTGGCTTCATTCTTCATGGATGAGACCGAAATCACCAACAATGAATATCGCCAGTTTGTAGCATGGGTCACCGACTCTATCGTCCGCAGAATGTTGGCCGAGGCTGGTGTTGAAGGTGAATACCAGATTGAAGAGAACGAATATGGCGAACCCCTGGATCCCCCAAAGTTGAACAAGAAAACCAAAATCCGTTGGAACGAAGCTGAAACACGTGAGGCTCTGAACGACCTCTATGTGGCAGAGAAGGATAGATATTTTGGCCGTCGTGAGATTGATGCCTCCAAACTGAACTATGAATATTACTGGATTGACTACGCCGATGCATCGCGCAAAGAGGCTGGTGTCCAGAATAAAGAAGAGCATCGCGGAACTCTGTATACCGCACGTCCCCGTGGCTTGAACAACCGTACAGCTTTCGTTCATAAAGAGAGAATCAACGTTTATCCCGACACTTTGTGCTGGGTGCACGACTACACCTATTCTATGAATGATGACTTCACACGCAATTACTTCTGCTCTTCAGCTTACGACAACTATCCTGTGGTGGGTGTCAGCTGGCTCCAGGCAAAAGCATTCTGCATCTGGCGCAGCCATTTCCTGAACGACTATCTGGAAAGCATCAGCTATGACCACATGAACGATTTCCGTCTGCCCTCCGAGGCTGAATGGGAATTTGCAGCCCGTGGCGGTATAGCTGCCGAGAGTTATCCTTGGGGTGGTCCTTATGTGCGCAATCCTAATGGCTGCTTCCTCGCCAACTATGAGCCCCTGCGTGGTGCTTACGATGACGACGGTGGCGTCCGTACTTTGGTTGTTGGCCACTATGCTCCTAACGATTACGGCCTGTATGACATGTCCGGTAATGTTTCGGAATGGTGCATGGACGCATACAACGAGAACACCTATATTGTAGCCAATGCACTGTCTCCCTACTACAACTTCAACGCCAAGGAGAGCGACCCCATTGCAATGAAGCGTAAAGTGGTTCGCGGTGGTAGCTGGAAAGATCAAAAATACTACATTCAGGTTCAAACCCGTTCTTTCGAGTTCCAGGATACCAGCAAGTGCTATATCGGATTCCGTTGCATCCAGTCTTATCTGGGACGTGTCAAGGGTGACAACCTGAAGACTGCTTCCAACGTATATTAATAGATGGATAGGAGACATCCCGATAACAGTTAGAAACATAATACATCATAATATTAAGCAACTCTAAAAAAAACAACATACTATGAGCGTTATAGATAATATTGTACGCAGTAAAGGGTACAAAAACTTCATGGCAAAACTATACGGATGGGGTGCAGCAGTAGTTATTTTTGGTGCCCTGTTCAAAATTAACCACTGGCCCGGCGGTACCGTCATGCTGATTATCGGTATGTGTACTGAGACTGTAATTTTCTTCCTCTCCGCATTTGAACCTCCTCATGTGGAATTTGACTGGACATTGGTATACCCCCAACTTGCTGGTATGCCCGATTCCGAGCAACTCGCCTCTATCAACGAAACACCTGATAAATTAATTGAAGCACCCGAAGAGAGCAAAGATCCTCTTACAGCACGGTTGGATAAGATGCTGGAAGAAGCGAATATTACTCCTGAATTGATTGAAAGACTGGGTAAAGGCATGGAGAATCTTGCCGACAGCGCTAACGCAATGAACGGCATGGCGAGTGCAACCGCTTCTACAGACAAGTTTGTGAATAGTCTGGATGGTGCAGCAGATGCAGTCAACTCACTGAAACACGCAACTGAGGCAGTCAATACACTTACAACCATCTATCAAGAAACAGCACAGGCACTCACCAGCGGAGACGCTTCTTACGCCGACGAGATGAAAAAACTTGCAGGAAGTCTCGCATCGGTCAATGCCATGTACGAGATGCAGCTGCAGACCTCAACCAGTCAGCTTGAAGCCACCAAGGCTGTTGAAGAACGCATACAGAGCATGATGACTAACTTCGCCGACTCGGCAGAAGGCGTGCTGAAATACAAAGATCAAGTCAATGCACTGACTAGAAAGGTTGCTGAACTGAACAATGTATATGGCAACATGCTTGCTGCAATGCAGACAAAACTCTAATACAACTATCACATTGTTTTAATAAATAAGAACTTCTAATTATAATATATGAGTGCTTCAAACTGTCCGGAAACACCGAGACAAAAAATGATTCAGATGATGTACCTCGTGTACACGGCCATGTTGGCACTGAATGTGTCGGCAGAGGTTGTCGAGGGCTTTAAGACAGTAGGTAATGCAATGACCAAGTCGAATGAGAACATGGTCGTAAAGCTGGAAGACACCTATGACAATTTCGAAGCCGCACTCAAAAACAACCCCGCTAAAGTACAAGAGAAGTACGATAAGGCACAGGAGATTAAAAAGCTCTCCAATGAATTGGTATACACTATTGATACAGTCACTTACAGTTTTATTGGCGAATTGGCCAGTAAGGCTGAAATTAGACTGATAGATCCATCCGACAATGAGAAGACGATTACACGAGTAATACCCCTTAAGAATGATGATGGATCAAAGAACTTCGACAGCATAGCCGAAGCATTAAAAATAGGTGGATTCAGTTGGTTGAATAAGTTGGACGACAACCATGCTGGAACACGGTACTTCATTGGCGACGCCGAAGGTAAAGAAGTGACAGAAGGTGCAGCAGCTGAAATCAAACAGAAAATTATTGAATATAAGCATGCAGTAAAGGAAAGTTTGGGGGCTGATTCCAGCCATGTGACTTTAGGGTTAAATGTTGAAGAGTATCATCTGAATAGTGAGGGTAAACCAACTTCATGGGAACAGTTGAACTTCAACAACACCGTGGCCGGTGCTGCACTCGTAACTCTTACACGTATGAAAGCTGAAGTCATGAATGCTGAGTTTGATGCAGTAAATATGCTTTACAAACAGATTCGTTCCAACGACTTCTCCTTTGATAAAGTAGCCGTTATCACACGTCCTCGCTCCTCATACATTATGCAGGGAGGAAAATACGAGTTAATCGTAAATGTGGGCGCATACGACTCGAAAGCTAAATTCGAGGCCAATGTTGGAGGCGCACACTTTACTTCTAACGACTCGGGTCAGGTGGTGTACTCCACTATCTGTAACACCACTGGTCCAAAGACCATCACCGGTACAGTGTATGTGAAGAAAGATAACGGTGTTGAAAGCTACGATTTTAAAGAGACCTACTTTGTGGCAGAGCCAATGGCAGTATTTGAACTGACAGAAATGAACGTGGTATATGCAGGTATTGACAATCCTGTGAAGATATCAGTACCCGGCGTAGCTGCTCATAATGTAGTTGTATCGCTTGCCGACCCGAACCAAGCCTCTATTATCCCCGATCCGAAATCGGGTGCAGGTCATTACATCATTAAACCGAAGGTCACGAAAGGAAACATCAAAGTCAACGCTTCGATTAAAGATGGAAATAACACCCGTTTCGCCGGTGCGACCGAATTCCGCGCAAGACCTCTTCCCGACCCCAAGATTTTCTTGGGTAAAGTTGAAGCTGGAAAAGGTATACCCATCAATGACTTGAAAAACCTAAAAGCCCCATCGGTAAGATATGGTCAAGAGTTTGCATTCCACATGAAGACTCCTACCATTATCAAACAAACTATTGATATTACCAAAGTAAACGGTGCTACCGATATCGAAAACAGAGGTGCTCAATGGGGTGCCGAACTGATGAGTTACATCCAAAAAGCAAAACCCGGATGCAAAATCACATTGACAATCGATGTTAACATGCCCGACGGATCGAAGCGTAGTATTAGTAACACTTTCCGAATCACAAGATAATAACTGAAAATAAATAAATACCATGAAAAAAGTATTGTATGGCTTAAGCCTCATTATTCTTACTCTCGGTGGATTATCTGTAAGTGCACAGAATATCATCGACTCTGAGGATGACAACAATTTAAGCAGGTTCTATTCTCGCAAGATGACACAGACCAAGCAGGCTATCCCCTACCCCTATCTGCGTGAAAGCGATGTCATCTGGGAGACTTGCATCTGGCGCACCATCGACTTTCGTGAGAAATTCAACCAATTCTTCTATTTCCCGAAGGGCGAGGACTCCGTATACAATAACCAAGGTCGTACCAACCTTGCATATCTCGTTTACAAATCGGCTGCAAACGGTGAGATTGAAATCTTCGATGACGATGAATTGAAGATTCCTATCGACTGGGAGAATATGTACAGAAAGCTGAACAAAGCTGATACCACAATGACCGATCCTGTTTATGATGAATATGGTGAAATCATCGATGAAGGACACGATACTATCAAATACAAATCCTTCACTTCGGACGATTACTACAAGATTCACATTAAGGAATTCTGGTATATTGACAAACAGGATACCCGTATGAAAGTGCGCATCAGATCAATGGCTCTTGTCGACGAGAACTGCAAAGAGATTGACGGTGAAATGGAGTGCAACCCCACTACCCGTTTCTGGATTGATATGGACGACATGCGTGTCCGCAACATTTTTGCCAGAACCCCGGTATATGACATCTACAATAACAGTACCGAGCGTAGCTATGACGAAGTGTTTATCAGCCGCTACTTTGATAGTTTTGTGACCCGCGAGACCAATGTCTACAACCGCGAAATCCACGACTATCTCACCGGTGAGGACGCTCAGCTCGAATCACAAAGTATTGAAGAGCGCATTTTCGATATTGAATCCGATATGTGGGAATACTAATAAGATGTAATTTTACAAAGATATCGAATAAAACTCGGACATAATCACAGAAGAGTTAAGAGTAAGTTCCTCTTATTCTTAACTCTTTTTCATTGCATAACAAATCACACTTTTTATTCCCTTGAAGTTGTACCGTAAAATAATAATGATAATGTTTTTTGCTGTAGTCCTATACATGCAAACCAATGCACAATGGGTGGAACAGCAACCAAACGATTATTATCAACGAAGTATGACATGGGAACAAAAACCACAGGAATATGAGTTTGTTCGGGAAACCGATGTATATTGGAGCAAAACCCTGTGGCGAATAATCGATGTTAGAGAGAAACAGAACCAATATTTTTATTACCCCAATAGTCCAGATGGGGTAAGAGGGAGAAAAAACCTGGCGTACGTCCTTTGGGATGCAATTAAGGCAGGTGAGATTGAGCTATTTGAAGATGATGAGATGAAAATCCCTTTGGATGGTGCCAAACTAGTGGAGAGGGCTACCCGCAGCGATACTGTACAAATGGAAGTATATGACGACTATGGTGAGGCCGACTACACCACAATCTATGTTCCACACGAATTCACATCAGAGAATATATATCAATACGAGATTAAAGAAGCCGTTTTTCTGGACCGGTCTCGTAGTGGAATGCAGGTTCGAAAACTGGGATTGGCCCCATTGGAAGACAAGTATAAAGTAATCGACGGGGAATTGGAATACTTGGGCACAAACACCCTTTTCTGGGTTCCGATGCTCTCTTGGCAAGTGAGGGTACTACTAGCTAAAAAAGAAGCCTACTGCAGGGAGAATTTGGTCCACATGCCCACATGGGAATATGCGTTCAATTCGTTCATGTACGACTCGTTTATCATTCGAGAAGACAATGTATGGAATAGAGCCATTCACGATTATCTTACAGGAGAAGATGCCCTCCTCGAATCCGAACGAATCGAGGAGGAAATCATGAACATCTCTATAGATATGTGGGAATACTAATCTGCCAAGCAGGCATCCAATTCTCGAACAATTGACTCTTTATCCATATGTTGTCCGATAAAGACTATCTTTATCATTCGGTCCCCATACTCTTCATCCCAATCATGAACCAAACCAGCATCCTGCCTCATCATCTCCAATAACTCATCCTCGGGCATTGTGGCATACCATTGACCAGCATTGGCCAGTTTCACTTGTACTCCGGCCTGCTCAAAGAGATATGACATATCCCAGTCATCGGAGAAATAACAGATACCTTTAGTTCTAATAATATTCTTCGGCCATGAGAAGTTGACATACCTGTTGAACTTATCAATGTCGAAGGGTTTACGTCTGTAGTAAACAAAAGTACCTATCCCATACTCTTCTGCCTCTCCTTCCTCTTCATTATGATGGTGGTGATGATGGTGATGATGCCCGTGGTCATCATCGTCGTGTTCATCGTGCTCGTCATCATCTTCGTGAGAATGGTGATCATGCTCATCGTCTTCATGGTCATGATGGTGCGTGTGTTCGTCATCGTGGTCATGATGTTCATGATCATCATCCAAATGATGTGGCGACTTTGCTTCCTCATCCTCTTCTTCCGTAGTAAGTCGTTCCAACTCTCTCACCCATCCAGCTGAACCGGATGTTTCTCCATAATCAAACGAGCCCGTATTGATAATCTCGTTCAAATCGACATTGGCATAATCAGCTTCAATAATACGCACACCAGGATTCAATTGCAAGATTATTTCCTTCAAGCGAGTCAACTCTTCCGGCTTTACTTCCGACACCTTGTTCAGCAATACAATGTTACAGAACTCGACCTGCTGAATGATAAGGTTTTCAATATCCTCTTCTCCAATCAAAGAACCCAGCAGTCGGTCTCCATTAGAGAATTCGCTTTGCATACGCAGTGCATCCACAACCGTGACCACACAATCCATTCGCGGAATACCGTATTGAGTATACTCCTCCCCCATTCTGGGTATGGAGCAAATAGTGCGGGCAATCGGTTCCGGCTCACAAATACCACTGGCTTCAATAACAATGTAGTCAAACTTATCCCGTTGCATTATCTCAGTCAACTGCTCCACAAGATTCATCTTTAGTGTGCAGCATATACAACCATTATGCAGAGCTACCAGACTTTCGTCCTTCTGATCCACAACACCTCCTTTTTGTATCAAAGAGGCATCTATATTCACTTCTCCTATATCATTAACAATAACAGCAAAACGAATACCCTTTTTGTTCTGTAGGATATGGTTGACCAAAGTAGTTTTGCCGCTGCCCACATAGCCTGTCAACAGCAGCACTGGAGTAATATTACGATATGTTTTCATTATAAAAGAAATTAGTTATATCCAACTATGGAAACTCATCACCCAGTTCTCTTCCTTACAACTGAGACGAACCCGAAGCATAGTTGCGCCATTTGCTAATAGCTGCCGAAAAATCTTCGGGTAGTGGACTTTCAAAATGCAGGTGTTTGCCCGTCGACGGATGGTCGAATCCCAAAATAAAAGCATGCAAAGCCTGTCTGGGAATCAACCGGAAGGCATTTTCCACGAACTGTTTATATCTTGTAAACGTTGTTCCCTTAAGAATACGGTCACCCCCGTATGCGGCATCGTTGAATAACGGATGTCCTATATGTTGCATGTGTGCTCTGATTTGGTGAGTCCGTCCGGTTTCAAGAACACATTCCACAAGCGTAACATAACCGAAACGTTCCAACACCTTCCAATGCGTAACGGCATACTTTCCTCGCTCGGGATCGGGTGTCACATGCATAATACGTCTATCCTGCGGTGAACGCTCAAGATTGCCTACTACGGTGCCGCTGTCCTCGTCAAATCCGCCCCACACCAGCGCCATGTACTTTCGCTCTATGCTGTGCTCAAAAAATTGCTTTGCCAGCACCACCTGTGCCTCCTCGTTCTTGGCCACAAGCAGCAACCCCGAAGTGTCCTTGTCAATCCTATGCACCAGATAGGGCTGCTCCTGCACACCGCCGCGACCTGTCTTGCCTTGCATATAGTACAGCAAGCCATTTAGCAATGTCCCTGTGTAGTTGCCATGCCCCGGATGCACCACCAGCCCAGGCTGTTTGTCCACCACCAACACATCCTCGTCTTCATATACTATATTAAACGGCACCTGTTCTGGCAACACTTCGAAATCGTGGGGAGGCTCGGGCAACAATATACTGATATCGTCACATGGTTTCACCTTGTAATTCGACTTGGCGGCCTTCCCGTTCACCAGTATGCAGCCAGCCTTCGCCGCTGCCTGTATCTTGGTGCGCGACACCCCCTCCAACCGCATCTGCAAGAATTTGTCCATCCGGAGCATCGCCTGCCCCTTGTCAACCAATATACGATGATGTTCGTACAGTTCCTGTTCCTCTACTTCTGCAATTGGAGATATATCAGTAGTCATAATACTATTCTAAATAATAAATCTTTATTCGTTAATAAACAAACACTTTACGTGTCCCCGACTGGCCTATTTTCACCCAATAGACTCCACGCGGCAGTGGGGTGGTCACAATACTGCATCTCAAACCCTCTGTTCCCGCCGAGGCATATACCTTCTGTCCCATTGCATTGTACACCTCCACTCCTCGGCAATCCTCTGCCTCTATATGTATTCTGCCTCCGTCGGCCCACACCTTTGCCTCCTGCGGCTTCTCCGCATCGGCAATCCCCACCGTGGCCTTATGTCCAAAATAGGGTCTCATCATCAGCGAACCTTCCAATATGCTGGTCTGCCAATGGGCACTGGTAAGATAGAAAATGTTTGACGATGCATCCGTGTTTCTGTCAAAACCCAGATTCAGATAATCCGACGACTGCTGCTCCAGCCCCACATAGATAGTGCCGTTGCAGACCACGGGTTGCTCCAGTTTGTATCGAACATAAGTATTGAACCCTTCAAACATCGGATGCCTCCGCTCTATATCCTGATAGATTATATTCCCCGGATCTCCATCGGCATCATCCCACACCGTGATGAGAAAACGGATATTCCCGTTCTGTCCGCCCAAAGTTCTGTTGAAATACATATCCAACGCCGTCAGCGTATCCTCCACATTGAGTTTAAATCGGTATGCCAACTTTATGCGCGAACTGGTCGACGTAATGCCGTAGCCGTTCTCCGGGCTTCCGTCGTCATAGGCATAATAGTTGTCAAACGTCTGTTGAAAGGCTATCGTGTCGTTCTGTGTATGGATGTCCCCACTCACTCCTTCGCGCACACCGTGCATAATCGTATACTGCCGGGGTTCCGATGTCATCGGGAAACTATATTCCACTGGCGGGTGTGCATGGGCGGAGGCTGTCTGATAGCTTTGCGCCGTCCAGTACACCGGTGCATTCTCAAAACCTCCGTCATAGGTATAAAGCGTCCGTCCCTGCTCATCCAGAATCTTATAGCCATAATTGGTGGCCAGCTCTTCTGTAAACAGGTTTGTTATTAAAACATTCACACTGTCCGCCATCTCTTCTGGCGTATACTGCCTGATAGGCATAGCCTGGTAATGTTTCAACAGTGTTGGTGCCGGATTCACAAATGCCACATCACGGGCCGCCTTGTCATTCCAGTTGCGGCTCACATTGATACACACATAATCAATATTCCATTGGTCTGCATTGCTCAGTATACCGTTCTTGTTGATATTCGACAATGTGCAGTAGTTCCTAAAGCGAAAACGGAAATCCTTGTTCAGAAACCGCTCTTCAGTAATGGGGATTATCATAAACTGCCAATACGAGCCTGTCTCCTCCTTCAGAGTGTCGGCCTCCACGCCTTCCGTTGTCCAAATCCTTTCCCAATTCTGATTAGTCGGGTCATAGAATTCCAACACCAGCGAGTCCTGCTCTTCCGGCGTATCCCCCATCCTTTGCCACATATTTCCATACCCGCCTCCTGGCAGATAGAAGAAACTGAGGTATACCGAGTCACTCGTCGATATAGCACGCCTGTAGGGTGTGAATACTGAGTCCAGTCTGATTCTTTTCGACAACAGCGTATCGGCTGTAAACAACTGCCCAACCATTTTGGGATACAACTCTCCCTCAGCGTCGAATGCGTCCAGTGTGGCCATTCCCACCGTGGGGGGCAGCGGAGCATAGCCCTGATTGAAGAATGTGCCGCCAGGTTCCCACAGGCTCTCGCTTCGGTCCCTATCGCTGAAGTCGTCGAAAAAGGGCAGCGTCAAATACACATCGTCCCCTTTCGCCCTTGCCGGCACTCCATGCCGCACAGGCAGCAACACCTCCTGGGCTCCAACTCCCGCCACGAGGGTTAACAACAGCACTATGGGCAGCATTCTCTTCATCACCAATCCCATCCTTCGTCAAAGTCATAACCCCCTTCTTCGGGGTAGATATCCTCATACAGGTCATACTCGTTATGTACAATCTTCGACGAGTCTACCTTGAAGTTCGAAATAATCCTTTCCACATCTTCCTCGGTGGCATCGCAATACCACACTTCAACATAGGTACCCAGCGGGTAGCGGGTCACACCCGTATAGTCAGGCGACAGCCGGTAGCATACTGCGCTATTCCTGTCGGTCACCTCTTCAAAATGTTCCTGTCCCACATTCAGCGATGCCGAAAGTATACCCCTGCGGGCTTTGGCGGGCGACTGTCCTATGACGAAAGGCACTCGCGAGCCCACCAACTTCTCTCCCATTCCCACCGTCAGGTCCACCACTGCCCCTTGGTCCATCTTCTCTCCGGCATACACCATCTTGCCCTTGCAGGTCGCTTCCAGTATCACATTGCGGTAGGGGCTGTCCACAAAACGCAGCTTGCCGCATCGCAATCCTGCCGCCTCCAGTGCCGACACCGCACTGCGCACCGTCATGTTCGACAACTCGGGCAGCACCACATCGGCAGGAGCATAAGTGGTCACCGTCACATATATCTTGCGATGGGTCTTCACCATTGTTCCGGCCTTGGGATCTTGCTGCACCACCAATCCGCCTTCCTTATCCGCATGATACACCGAGTCTATCACCACATATTTGAAATGCAGCGGATTGTGCGACTCCAGCTCTTGCAGCGACACGCCGTATATATCGGGCAACTCATATTCCTTGCCCTGTCGGGCTATCACTTTTATCAGCAGAAATGCCAATACCACTATCACTACCGACACTCCCAGCATATACAGTAGATGCTTGACAAGGGGGTGTTTCTCAAAGAATTCTTTTTTCATATCATCAATAACGGAATTAGATTCTTTTTATTGTCTACTATTTTTGTACTTCGGTTGCGAAGCCCTACTGGCCAGTTACCGCATCCTCTCATATCACTCTCTCCCCTCTGCCTGCACCAGTTCTCCTTTCAGCGTCGCCGCCGTGCAGTCGGTCACTTTCACTTTCACATATTGTCCGGGTACCACGTCCTTTCGGTCAAACACTATCACCTTGTTCTGGCTGTTGCGTCCAAACAGCTGTTCTTTGCTCCTGTGCGATTCTCCCTCCACCAGCACCTCGAATGTCTTGCCTATTTCCTTGCGGTTATTCTCCAAGGCCAGCTGCCCCTGCAAGGCTATTATCTCCTCCAGACGCCGTGTTTTCTCCGCATCGGGCACATCGTCCTGCAGATGTTTCTCGGCATAGGTGTTGGGGCGCATCGAGAACTTGAACATATAGGCATAGTCATACCGCACCTTCCTAAACATCTCCAATGTCATCTGGTGTTCCTCTTCCGTCTCAGTGCAAAATCCCGCTATCACGTCTGTTGTTATAGAGCAGTCGGGCATATAACGCCTTATTGCCGCAATGCGGTCCAGATACCACGCCGAGTCATAGTGCCTGTTCATCAGTTTCAGCATCCGGTCGCTTCCGCTCTGCACCGGCAGGTGAATGCACTTGCATATATTGTCATATTTTGCCATCACCTCCAGCAACTTGTCGCTCAAGTCCTTCGGGTGCGATGTGGCAAACCTCACACGCAACAGCGGGTCTATCTCCGCCACCCTGCGCATCAGGTCTGGAAAATCCACTGTCTCCTTCTCTCCGCTGGCGTTCTCTACCACAAATCGGTACGAGTTCACATTCTGTCCCAGCAGGGTAACCTCTTTATATCCTTGCTCAAAAAGGCTTCTGGCCTCTGCCACTATTGTCTCCGGGTCACGGCTTCGTTCACGGCCTCGGGTGTAGGGAACCACACAGTAGGCACAATAGTTCTGGCAACCTCTCATGATAGATATGTAGGCCGATATCCCGTTCGATGCCAGCCGCACCGGCTCTATGTCGGCATACGTCTCGCTGGTGCTCAGTTCGGTGGCCGCCTCTTTCACCCCCATTTCTCTCACCTTGCGCATTATCTCTGGCAACCGCCTGTAGGAGTCGGGACCCACCACAAAACTCACATTCTCCTCCTCCACCATCAGCTGGCTCTGCAGTCTTTCGGCCATACATCCCAGTATCCCTATCCGCAATTGCGGGTGGCGTTGCTGCACGGCTCGCAGTTCGCGCAACCGTTTGCGTATCCGCTGCTCCGCATTGTCGCGTATGGCACAAGTGTTTATCAACACATAGTCGGCCTGCTCTATTTCGCCCACCATCTGGTCACCCTCTTTTTGCAAAAGGGAGGCCACAATCTCGCTGTCCGCAAAATTCATCTGGCAGCCGTATGTTTCTATATAAATATTCGACATATCTCTTTGTAATTCTATTATATTATTCTATATCAATCTCTTTCTATCCTAAAACACACTCACTTTCCGGGCGTTTCCCATCCCCACTCTCACCAGATAAACGCCCCTTCTCATCCGGGGTGTTCTGCACACCGCAGCATCTCGCACCGTCCCCCTATTGGTCCACACTTGGCGTCCCATCACGTCAAACACCTCCACGCCTTCCGCTCCCGCTTGTTCCACCACTATGCAGCCCTCTTGGGCATAAATCCTGTACTCGCGTTCCTGTGGTGTCTCCACTCCCGCCGATGCGCCGGGTGCAAACTCGGCCACCAGTGTCACATTTCCTGTCACCACTATCGTTCTGGGATTTTGCACCGCCCCGTCTGTCCACCTCACAAAGTGGTATCCCGGCTTGGCCACAGCCCCCAGCTCTACCGCTGTCCCGCTCTCAAAACATCCGTTGCCTGCCGCCACTCCCATGCTCTCGTCGTTCGAATGCAACACCACCTCATAGCATCGCGTGGTGTCCCATTCCACCAATTCGTGCACTATGTTGTATACCGTATCATATCCTTCCACTGTCACATACACCGTGTCGCGCATCTCCACATACACCGTCTCATGCTGCTCTGCCCACACGGTGTCTCTTCGGGTCACCAACACCGTTACGTGCTCATCCACCCATACCGTATCCCGCACCACTATCGTATCATGTATCTCTATCAACCGCTTGCTGCTCCCGGCTCCCGGGTCGGTGTCCTCGGCAAAATACGCCGTAAACAGCAAGTCGCTACTCATGGTCACCCGCCGCGGATTTTCGCTGCTGCCGTCCATCCACTGCACAAACCTATATCCAGCATTGGCCAGTGCCGCTATCTCCACCACTGTGTTCTTCCTGAAACGCCCACTACCCGACGCCCTTCCTTGTCGCTGGTTGTTCGAACCCACACTTATCTCAAACACCTCAGCATCCACCACCACAGTGTCATACACCACACTGTCCACCCAATACACCTCGGCCTGCTCCACAGTGTCGTGCACATATCTGTATACCGTGTCCCATATCACCCTTCGCACCGTGTCGGTCACCACATGCAACACCGTGTCGTATATCACACGCGCTATCGTGTCGTGCACATACACAAACGTCGTGTCGCGCAATATAGTGTCATTGGGGTCCAGCGTGTCGCGCAGCATGATGTCGTCAACATACAGGTCGTACTGATAGTTCGAACAATAGTTCAGCGCCACGTATCTCGCTCCCGCAGGCACCATCACGTCGCACCGCTGCCACCCGTCCGTAGTCACATTCAGCGTGGTCAGCGTTTGTCCAAACGCTGCCAAATCGTCCGTAGTGGTACTGTATTTCACTTTCAACTGCTCCGTGCCCACATACGACCGCTCGTAATAGAATATCAAGTGCAACGCACTCGAAGCCTGCAGCCGCGGCGATATCAGGTACTGGTTGTAGTCCGAAGCCCCGTTATAGCTGCTGAATGCAAAATGGTAAATACCGTTGTGGGCTGCGGGCGTACTCCTCACTCCGCACTGGCCGTCGTTGGCAGGATCCATGCTCACAAAATTCCAGCAGCCCTCGGTGCCGTCCTCAAAGGTCTCTTCCAGCGGGAAGGTGCTCACTGTGCCGCATGGCCCAATGCCGTGGGGAGTGAACTGGAAACTCACCGTACTGCGGTCGCTGCTTATCTGTATATTCGTTAGGCTGAACGAGCTGTCCGGCGTGCCGTCACACAGGTAGGGGTGCGGATTGGTCCACGTCCCGAAACTGTTGCGCCCCGACACTCCGAATGCAGCAGCCGCCACATTCCCATCCACCGTGTCCACACTGCTGCCCGGACGGAACAGCCACAATTCGTGCGGCACTGTGTCGAAATCGAAATCGGCGTTGTCGGCAACCGAGGCATCATTATATCTCCACACCAGCAACCCCCTGTTGGGCAGCGAATGGTCGAAGGTGTCGGTCGTGTTACGGTATTCCAGTATATACCATTGGTGACGTTTCGACGACTTTATCTTGTATGCATGGTTGGGCCCCGTGGCCAGCGATTGCATGGTGTACGTCCCCGAATCCCTCAACTCCGGTATGCTGTCAAACCAGTTCAGGTATTTATACTTGAACAGCGAGTTCGACTGCTGGGGGTCAGTCTGGTTGGCGCACATCAAGTCCCACGTACCCGCCGGCGACACAGTGCTGTAGTTATCGTAGTGGTACAAGTCCGGGCATCCCAACGTGTGGGTCATCTCGTGGCACAGCGTGCTCACCCCGAAATAGTGCTGCCCCGACCCTGCCAGCTGCAGGTTGAACACATACACCTGCTTGCCTGCCAGATATACCGACCTGTCGTATATTGCCCATTTGTGGGGCCACAGCAAGTCGCCCCAGCCCGTATAGGTCCCGCTCAACACAAAGCAGATATTGTCCACCAGCCCGTCGTTGTCCATATCCAGATTCAGTCCGGCAGGCACCGCGTTGGTGGCCTCCAGCCAGTTTATCGCACGCTCCAAAAGCGAGAATTCCCTATTCCTCCGCTGCGTGTCGCCCGAATATCCTATGGGGTTGGTCGAACTGTAAGGCCTGTAATAGTTGCGCGGCAGGCTGTCCTGAAACGACACCACCGTGCTCCCCGTCGGTGCGGGAAAGAAATGCGTCTTCACCCTCAACTTACGGTAGCTCGTATGCCAGAAGTAGTTGAACATCGACACCCTTGCCTCCACACTGTCGTTAAACATCGAGTCTATCGCACTCATCGGGCTGTTGGTGCACACAGTCTCGTCGCTGAAACGTATAAACACCACCACATTGTTCAGCACTCCGTGGTTACTGCCCGATGTTTTTGCCCCTGCGGGCATCAATTCCGCCGGCACCTCCCAGGCTTTCCTCCGCGCTCTCAGCACACTCTTGTCCGGCATCAATCCGGGCGTCAGTCCCGTCAGCGCCGGGTTATCCCTTCCGGGCACCCACGCCGTGGGCCACAGGTTGCCTTCCGCCTTCCGGGCATACACATACCATCCCGTTTCCGCATCCTGCACTATGGTGTACCCCTCCGCGTCATGCATCCGGTGGTAAAACTCATCGCCCGTAACCAGACACTCCAGCGTGTCGCCCGACGGCTGCACCACTTGGGTGGGCATATTCTTCACCGGCCCGCCTTTCATCAAGGCGGCCAGCAGCAACAAAACCGTTATCAAAACTATTCTTTTCATCTCCTTAATATCTTATTCTCTATTCTTTCATCAGGCCTCCAACGCCCTCGGTCAGTTCTTGCCATAGGCAACCAAGCGGTCGTATCGGTCGTTCAGTCCGCGGTAGTAAACATACACCCTGTAGTCGTTCGGCATCTCATAGTGGTTGCCCTCCAGGGTCTCGGTCAGTCCGCGGCTCTCGCCCGTAGGCACAAACAGCAACTGGTAGGCATAATACCCCTGCTTCAACAACAGCCGCAGCCTGTAGGCCTGCATCTCCGGGTCATACTCCATACGGCTCCCCTCGTCCAGTTTCCACTGCGTCAATTCTCCCACCACATGCACACTCCCGTTCATAAACGGGCTCCGCATCGGCAACATGAAGTTCACATACACATAGTCCGCCTCGGTCTGCTTGTTGGTCCGGTCCCACACATTCACCTTCATCCCGCCGTTCAGCGTCTGCTCGGTAATAAAACTCTTCCCCGACCGGTCCTCCAACGGCCGCAGCATCGCATACCACTCCCCCCCATATTCCTCTATCTGCACCACATTATACATCGCCGTGCGTATATTGCTTATATCGAAATAGCGGAAAGTGTTCCCGCCCTCAAACACATTCTCGTTCTTGTACCTGTAGCACAGCACTCCCGACTCATACCCCCCGAAAGGCAGCTCCCGCATATTGTCCGTCCGGCCGTTCTGCTGCACCACCACGCGGAAATAAGCCGGGTTCAACGTCGGCGGCAGCATATTCCCCCTATAATCACGGTTCTCCTTCAGTGCCACATCCACCTCTCGCCGCTCGAATATCGACACATTGTCGTACGGCACACCCACCGACACATCCGCTTTCAGCGACCCCTCAACCACACAAAAACGCCTCGTCAGCAGCACACTGTCCGGCTCGTCCTGCCGCGTCACCGTCACCACATAATTGCCCGAAATCAGAAATTGGCTATATTGTGACGGGATATACTCATAATAATTCACATAATCGGTCAGCGTGGTGAACGAACTGTTATAGTTGTTTATCGGCCCCTCCTCGAAACCGTTCATATACTCATACGGTTCCAACTCGTCCACCTGCCAGCGGCTGTCGCAATGCTGTATCTTGTAGCGGTAACCCTCCACTTCGGCACCCAGCACATCGAAGCGCAGCAGCAACCGGTCCTCGCTCCCCAACACCAGCACCGGGCGCTCCCCTTCCACCCCATTCTTATACAAAGTCACTGTCTTCACATCCTCCCTCCAGTTCGAATCAGTCACCACCTGCGCATACACACCCTCGCAACAGCTCACCGCCATCGCACACAATACCATGAACAATAATAATATATGCCTATTCATAAGTCAATTTATAACATGCAAATTTACACAAAATAATTTGATTGGAAACCGTTTTCATTCCGCATCTCTCCAATCCATGGTATTCCGCTATCTTTCATTGCCCTACTCATTCCCCCTCCTCTTGCATTTTTTGTTCAAAAAGCTCTTTTTGCATCTCTATCTCGCGGCGCAACTCCTCCTGTGTGGGCATATAAGTCAAATATTTGGCGGCATACATCTGTGGGTTGCTCGCCAGTGTAGAGAACCGCGCCACATCTGCGTTGGTCTCGGAACAAAGTATAATTCCAATAGAAGGATTGTCGCCTTCGGGTCGTTTGTAGGTGTCGTACAGTTTAAGATACATTTCCATCTGCCCCACGTCTTGATAGCTTATCTTCGTTGTCTTTAAGTCAATCAGTACAAAACATTTCAGCAGATAGTTGTAAAATACCAAGTCGATGTAGTAGTCGTCGTCTTGTGTGTGTATGTGTTGTTGACGAGCCACAAAAGCATAACCCTTGCCCATCTCGATAAGGAATTTCTGCAAATGGTTTATGATTGTCTCCTCCAATTTGCTTTCGGTGAAAGCGGCATCTTGGTTTAGTCCGAGAAACTCAATAAGCATCGGATTCTTGACAAATGCCGATTTCTCTTGCTGGTAGACTGCTGTTTTTTCTACCATTTCTTGCTCCACCTCTGGCTTGTGGGCTGTTGGCGTCTGCATCAGCCTGTAGTAATATTGAGTGTCGATATTGCGCTTCAGGGTGCGGTAGTCCCATTGTTGCGACGCAGCCTCCTGCATATACCACATTCGTGCATCCTTGTCCGCGACACGCATCAGTTTTTCATAGTGCATCCACGATAGTTGTGGGGACATTGGAATAGAGCCTGTTGCAATTTTAGCCACCATTGGTGGCTGAATTTGGGAAACTTGAATGCCCGATTTAGCCACCAATGGTGGCTGAATTGATTCAGCGAGCAGTAGTCGCTGCTTCTTTTCAAAAGCTTCATTAAAAATATCAAGCAATGGCTGCTGAATTTGCAAATCTTTGAATTCTATAAAGAACTGACGGAATCGACGTAATGCCGTCTCGGAATATCCTTTCCCATACTCGGCAGTCAAAGCCTCTGATGCCTGCTTGATAATTTGCTTGCCATACTCAGCACGTTGTTTGCCGTGCTGCTCCTGCTCAACTATGCGCCATCCAATAAGCCAGTTGCTGACCACCTGCATTGTGTTGGCCGCACGGTAACTGTATTCTCTTGCCGACCCGACAATGGTCTTTAAGTCTGATACAAAGCTGTTATCCTTGGTTTCCATTATGCCTCATCAATTATTTGTTCTAAAACGTCTTATACTTTGCCCTATTTTTGTTCCAAAAACGCCAGTTGCTTCAATGCTTCAATGCAGCAATGGGAACAATCCACACACCATCACTGCGGCGGAACGCATAGTCACCAATGGCAGTTAGAACCATCATAAACGACGGCTCGTTCATCCGGTCGGTGTCAATCTTCTGCGACAGGTTCTTCAGGTTCTTTACACCTTCCTCTATCAGCGTGTCTCCTCCAATCTTCACCTCTACAAGCCCATATTTGCCATTGCGCAAATGCACCACAGCATCGCATTCCAAACCGTTACGGTCACGATAATGGCTCACATGCCCATCCAACGCCTCGGCATAGACTCGCAAGTCTCTAACCGCCAAGGTCTCGAAAAGCAACCCGTATGTGTTGAAGTCTGCCAACAGGTCTTTGGGACTGATGCCCAACGATGCTGCCGCAATCGACGAATCCACAAAATAACGTGTGTCGCTAGTCCTTATAGCCGTCTTAGACCGCAGGTTAGGGCTCCATGCAGGCATCTCTTCCACCACAAATATCTTTTTCAACGCATTGATATAAGATGCCACCGTCGCCTCCGAAACCTCTGTGTTATAATTCTCCTTAAGGTCGGCCACTATCTTGCTCACGGGCACATGCCCACCCTGATGACGTGAGTATGAACGCATCAAAAGGTGTGCCAACGCAGGATTGCGCCCCACTCCGTCGACACGGGTAATATCGCTATTGCATACAGCATCCACATAGTTCCGTGCCTGCAACAACGAAGCCCTGTCTTTCATTTTCAAAGTTTGTGGCCATCCTCCTCGGCATACAAGATATGCCATACGCTCCACATCCATCTCGGCTGCCGCAACATCCTGTGCCACCCCCTCAAACAACGACTCAAGCGACAGCATCCCATTCGATTCGCCCGACTCCCACAAACTCATCGGACGCATGGTGAGCCATGCAAAACGCCCTGTTCCGGTATGCGTTATCTTACTCATATCGGGAGGCACAGCCGAACCCGTGAAAATAAGCATACCCAACGCCCCACGCCGACTCACTTCGAAACGCGCCGCATTCCACAACTGAGGTGCCAACTGCCACTCATCTATCACCCTCGGTGCCGGTCCTTCTAACAATGTTGAAGGATTGGTCTCGGCAAGTCGCAGGTTATTTTGCAACTGACGAGGGTCATCTATATAGAGCACACTTTTTGCTGCATGGACTGCCGTGGTCGTCTTTCCGCACCACTTTGCCCCTTGCACCAGCACCACTCCCGCAGCCTCCAATTGATCTTGCAACAATTGGTCTGCAACCCTATTTCTATAACCATCAATAGTATCCATATTTTTGCATCAAAATTCAACGATGCAAAAATACGATATTTTTTTGATATACAAACATTTTTTATTATTTCATTATGCCAGTTGGCAACTTTTCATTGTGCCAGTTGGCAACTTTTCATTATGCCAGTTGGCAGTTTTTCAATACTCCTTTTAACCCAGAATATCGTTACAAAGATTATGTTTTAGAAAAATAATGTTTCAGAAGCATAATATTTGTAACCATTATCCGCTATATCAGAAAAAATACGACAATGCCCTTTTGGTATAGTTATACCAATAAAAGGCAAAAAACGGGTGCCACTCTTGAAAATAAACGGTACTTATTGTAACCGTCTCCTTTGTTAAACAATAGGTAACCTCTAAAAATCGCCCTGAAAGGGCATAAACATATCTAGCCCAAATGGCATATTCCTCAAAAATATCAATCTTTACATTGTTCTTTTCCTAACAACGACAATTAGATAACTAGCATTGCACTTATCTGATTTACAAGAATTGGATGTAATGCACTACCTTCTGGGCAAAATCCTCATAGTCATTGTACACAACTGCCGAAGAAAAAGATCCATACTGAGTTGATGACTCACAAACGCTGAACTCATCATTCTGCTCATAATAGTTTTTATACTCTCTTTCATTATTCACCCTTCCTTCTGCTTCAGGCAGATGAATAACAAATAATAGTGTTTTGGTTGGAGTATGGATGGATGTCTGAATATCATCATTCGAAAGTGTTATATATTTTTGAGAATTGTGAGATGTAAACTGCTCCCATTTCTGAATTGTTCTATCCTTCTTGTAATATGGTAGCTTATCAGGTATAATAAAAATCTGAAAATATGGTATATTGGCACATCTAATATTGGCCGTCTCTCCCAACATGTTTTCAAAATAGTTATTTGAATTCTGTGAATAGTTCTGCATTACAAACTTAACACCAATACCAGCTATTGGCACATAATTCTTAAGTATCGTTATATCAACAACCTTATCAATATAACGGCCATCCAACTTCATTTCTTTTCCATTTCCGACACCCAAAGACCTAATTTGATAGCCATTGCCTAATCGACTTCTCAGGTCTCTAGCTATTGCACCATGCAGTATCTTCAATTTCTCATTACTGCGAGAACCTGTTATCAGAAACTTCTTAAAAGAGTCTCCTACTACTGATAGAAATTCTTGATTGTCCATATTTTTTTGTTAATTGGTAGTTTAAATAATGTTCTAAATCCTTTGATGCAAATGTATAATATCCGCCACTCTTATAGTTTTTCAAAAGTCTTACATAATTGATAAAATCTTCTGACTTAACCAATCTTTCTATCTCCTCAAACTCAATCTCTGTAAGGATGTAAAGCCCACTATACAAACCGCATCCTTCTGGAACACATTCCAACTTCACACTACTTATATCTTTAATAATTGTATTGATAGCATATTTTCTACGTGATACATCTTTCAAGGCTTGCGTACGACCAAACAAGTACCAGTATTTATCATCTTCCACATCTCTTCCTTTTGTCAGTCTTTCCTGGTTTGAGAACAAATGACTATAAGCTCTCTCATACTTTTTAAATTCATCCTCTGTCATTGGGCGTCCATTCTTGTCATATGGGTAAATACATCTTCTCCACTCCCCGGTTGACGCCTTCAACACTTTGATTGTTCCCTCCGTGAAATCAAAATCACCTATGAACACCTTATCTGCAAGTGTGGCAAAACCATTTTTGACAGAAACATAGGAATGGCTATACCCCGTTTTTATTTCCCTCAGCATATCCAACGACTTTTTCTGCGCCAAATGAAAGCTCTTTCCTATCTGGATATCCGTGTACTGCAATTCCTCCACAAACTTCTTTTCTCGCTTATTCTCATCAAAAATATAGTAAGATACTGCCGAAGTGGGCTTTATTTTATTAAATCGCGAAATCAAAGTATAGGTAGTGGCCTCAAATGGTTGAAAGTGTTCCAAATCAACAACTCCCGTCATATTCTGATATAGCATAATGTATTTGCGAAGATTTGCTCCCGCCACACTATTTAACCACGAACTCGGGGTAATCAGGCACATCTGTCCATCGTTCGACATCATATTAAAGCCAATCTCAAAGAACACAATAAACAAATCCGTCATTCCTCCTTCGGCAAACTTAAATCCTTTGACGCTCTCATAGCTATTATCTAGATTATGAACACGTACATACGGAGGGTTGCCGAATACATAATCCATCTTTCCATTATAACGGACAACACTTAAAGTGTCTGCATTCAACACATCCCAATTAACATTGGATAGATTATATTCGGTAACAATATCATCTAGGTTATGGATACACGATTTGCATTCATCAGCATCTAATTCAATGCCGTGAATATACGTTTCCAAATCTTGTTTCAGTACAGATAAATCATTGCTTTCCTTCAGAAACAGTGTGCAATATCGCCTTACTATTTCTTTGAGGAATGCACCGTCACCACAGCTATTATCGATGACATGCTTTTTAAGGAGAATTGGGCTGTCATATCCTCCAAAATCCAGAATTAGACCTACTAAATAATCAGGCGTATAAACACGCCCATGCTTTTTGACTGTTTTTGCCATACGCGAATTTTGTGCGTTTGGCAATTTGTTCCCTACGAATACAGTGTGTGGGCCATCTTGCCTTAACACTGCGGTCGTAGGAAACCGATTACACAGACAAAACGCCCACACAGTGGGTGTTTACAATCTGTTCTCGGTGTAATATTGAAATTTCCTACGTTTCAGTGTTACTCGAACAAATAGCAAACGCTATATTTTAATATGTTCTAACTATTCTATTTCATTTTTTTGTGTTTCTATTTGACGGTGCAAATTTACACAAAATCTCCGACATATACACAGGCATACGAAAAATAAAGATTAATCACACATATTATCATTGTTTTACCGTAATCCAATCCAGTGAGGATTCTTGGCGATTTTTGGTCGTTTTCTGTGTAGAAATATTACTTTTCCTTAGTGTTTGTACAGCTAGCAGAACTGTCATATAAAAAGGTTGTATCTTTGCCCCTTGAACCGAAGCCGTACTTTCGATCTCAATTCGCTGCATCTTACACTCTTAGACGCTTTGTCGACATTATTTCAACATTACTTCTACGCTCTAAAAGCGTCGAAATAGCGTTGAAGCAGCGTTGAAATAGCGAACGATGAGCGAACCCTCGGCCAACCTGAAGCGCGGGTGCAGACGGGACGGGGAGGATGGGAATTGCATGTGCCCGAGCAGTGGATTGAAGGGAATTGAGTGGTGGATTGGAGGGCAACGGGGTGCGGATTCGGATGCAAGGGATTGTGGGTTCAACCCAAATGGAAAAAAGAAAAACTATTAACAAAACAAAAAGCAAATATGTCTGTACTGAAAAACAAATTGATTGTACCCCACGGGACAATGAAAGTGGAAGGTGTGACCTTCTACCAACGGAAAGGAACCACCGTGATGCGTTCCGCCACCAGCCAGCAACCCCACCGCCGCACGTCCAAGCAGTTTGAGACACGCCAGCGGATGGCAAACTGCACCGCGCTGTGGAAAGCGTTGCGGGCTGCCACCGAGCCGGTGCTGCACGGGGGCAAGAGCAGCTATGGGCGGTTCTGCACGCTGATGCGCAAACTGCCGGTGGCTTATCTGACCAAGGACGAACGGCTGAAGGGTGCCGCACTGCTGATGCCGGGGATGCCGGTGAGCGACGGCATGCTGCCCGACATCGAGTGTCGGCTGGGGCAGGTGGAAGGGCGTCCCGCCCTGCTGTCGTCGCTGTGCCTGTCGGCAGGGGCAAGGACTATACCGTCGTTGCTGTACGGCCCACAGGCGGAGCTGAAAAAGAGCGAGCGCCTGTGCCTGTTCCGGCTGCGGCAGCGGTTGCCGGAGGCTGACCCCGAGGCGGTGCCCCGGGTGGCCGTGCGGGTGGAGATGCTGGACATCGAGAACTGCCGCAACCGAGAGCCCTTTTCCGGTGTCGAGCAGAAGGATGAGGACGGGCGGCTGGCGCTGGTAGGCGACGAGCTGGGCGACGACACTATGGGTTGGGCCTTGGTGCGGATGGATGGCGACAACGTGTCGAGCCAACGTGTGGTGACCCGCTGCCGCCTCTACGAGCAGTATATCACCGACCAAGCCCAGGAACGCGCCGCCAAAAGTTACGGCGGCCTCACCCCAAGCCCCTACCTCATGCCCAACGGCAACTGAAATTACAATTGAACAGACAGTAATAACCGGAATAAAACAAGCATATTTTGACCTATGATTGACACTTGCTAAAGATACTGAATATGGATACAAGCGGCACGGCGGCAGCGTCCCCTTTCGAAAGGGGTGCCACGACAGTGGCGGGGTATGTATACCGCTGGCGGAGCCAGCACAAATACCTACTACCGCTTATAAGGACTTTGGGTATTTGATTCAGTATACATACCCCCCGGCTTCGCCGTACCCCTCTAAAAGAGGGGACGCGCGGTGGCGGTCCGCCTGTTGCTTGCTATGGATACTGATTGTGGATACAAGCGGCACGGCGGCAGCGTCCCCTTTCGAAAGGGGTGCCACGACAGTGGCGGGGTATGTATCCCGCTGGCAGAGCCAGCACAAATACCTACTACCTCTTATAAGGACTTTTGGCATTTGTTTCCGGATACTTACCCCCCGGCTTCGCCGTACCCCTCTAAAAGAGGGGACGCGCGGTGGCGGCACAATGGTCTCATGCTATGGATACTGAATGTGGATACAATCGGCACGGCGGCAGCGTCCCCTTTCGAAAGGGGTGCCACGATAGTGGCGGGGTATGTATACCGCTGGCGGAGCCAGCACATATATCTCTTCCGATTATAAGGACTTTGGGTATTTGATTCCCTATACATACCCCCCGGCTTCGCCGTACCCTTCTAAAAGAGGGGACTCGCGGTGGCGGCACAATAGTCGCGGCAAAAGAGATCCGGGGACTTCTATAAACCACCCCGAAGGGGTGAGATATGAATAACACCGTACAAGCCATGAACGGTGTCGCGACCGAACGGGAGCAACATCGTTCATGGCGCAGTGCGGTGATTATCAGCAGCCACTGATGCGTCCCGACAGGGACGCGACACACAAGCAGATTAATAGAACCCGCTAGCAGTCACTAATCCTATAGACCGAGATGGAATAAAAAAAAGCCCCTTGATTGGGGCTTCTGTGTGGTCTGTGGCAGACCACTTAACACCGTTACAATTTATTGTGTTTCAGTGTTTGCAGCCTTTGAAAAACTTATCGAGTAACAAACGGG